>Ga0208299_1002499_pt1 | contig 12374 bp, 15 predicted proteins | sample 15_taG_FD_184089 | JGI IMG/M metagenome (GOLD analysis project Ga0208299, IMG submission 184089) | Marine viral communities from the Subarctic Pacific Ocean - 15_ETSP_OMZ_AT15312 metaG (SPAdes) (version 2) | ecosystem: Environmental > Aquatic > Marine > Oceanic | place: Pacific Ocean | collected...
ATCAAGGATCGCGCTAAGATTCTAGCTATACCTAAGCAACAAGGCATGGTGACTACATTTCCGGTTGAGGCTTGGCATAGAGTGACACCAACTACAAGTGGTGTAAGAAAAACTTTAATAATGTGGAGTTTGAAATGACTAAGGACAAAATAATATTGTGGAGTCCTATTTTAGTGATACTGATTTTATCTCTAGTAATGCTATGGTGGGATCACAATGAAAGACAAGCACATGAACTAGATGCACTCATGGAAAACTGGAGTTTTGAACATTGTACTCCAACTAATAAACACTGTGGAAGACTCGAATAAGGAGACAGCATGGCTGCTAATACTTTGAAGTTTAATAAAAGGAAAGTAACATTAGAAGAAGATGAAATTGTCATTCGCAGACCTGACCTCATGTATAAGCTAGAGACAGCTTATAAAAAAGGCATGGAAACCGGTGAAATGATGATGGGTGAACTATTAGATATAGTTACCGAAGAAGATGAATGAAATCCTGATTACTTTAACTTTGTTAATACCTCCAGCTTCCAAGGGAGTGCATTGGGGAATGAATGAAGTTCCTAATCAACTGGTAGTTACTTTCAAGTCTGGAGTAAAAGCCAGTTACAGTTCTATCCAAGTGCCGTGTCATACCAAGCCCACGAAGGAGGGGTGGGCTGTGTATCACACGGAGTCTATGGGACAAGAGGTTTGTTATCTAACAGACACTAATTATCCTGTTATGGTAAGGGGCCCTTGGAAAGCTACAACCAAAAAAACTTACAGAAAATGATTATCAATTACTTAGTAGAATTTACTTTGACAGTATGGGCTGCTTGGTCTGTCAGGCTTATCAATAGACAGACTCGTTATGCTCTGTACTCAGGAATCCTGTGTAATCTTTGCTTCTTGTCTTGGTGGATCTACACAAAGCAGTACGGCTTTTTGGTAGGAGACTTTATTTTTACTGTTATGTATTCCAGAGAGATTTATAGGAGTATCTATGTTTCAAAGACAAAAAGATTTAGAAGCTGAAATGGTTTCTCTTGGAATCAAGAGGTTCCGAGATGAAAACAGGCAAGCTAGGAAAGGGAAGCACGAGTCCACAACTCCTGCTGGAATCCAGTTCCTCAGGAAAGGTGTGGGTAAAATAGAAAAAGAAATTATTGAGTTGAAAAAAAATTATAATAAAGGAACTCCTACAAAACACTCGGCAGACGCAATAGAACGCTTGTTTGAGCTACCGTCAGATGTGATAGCTTTTCTTAGCTTGAAAGCCTGTGTTAACCACTTGTCAACACCTGTAAAGCTGGTGAAAATAGCCCATGAGATAGGGGCTTTCTTAGAAGATGAAGCGCGCTTCAGGTTCTTTCAGAAAGCTAATCCAGCATTGTATGGAGTTGTGCTAAGAGACTTAAACAAGAGGACTACCAACTATCGAAAACAAAAAAGAGTTCTGGTTCATTCTGAAAAGAAAGCTGGTATAGGCTGGAAGAACTGGCTACCTGGAAATAAGGTGAGGCTAGGACAGATGATGGTGTCCTTGGTGTGTGATGCTACCAAGCTGTTTGAGATTAAATTACACACTGCACAAGAACAAAAAAGGAAAACAAGTTATTGGCTGGAAGCAACGGAGGAATCTATTAAGTGGATTGAAAAGAAAAATTCTATTTGTGAGCTGTATAATCCGGTAACGCTTCCCTGTCTGATTCCTCCTAGAAAATGGGAGTCGGTCTACACAGGAGGTTACTACACTTATACTGGTATGAACTTGGTGAAGACTATGGATCAGTCTTACCTTGAAATGTTAGAAGCTAAGAAGCCTACTGAGGTATTTAAAGCTGTAAACATGGTGCAGGAGACAGGCTGGAAGGTCAACAAGGAAGTCTATGAGGTTATGGAACACCTGTTTACTTCCAAGGCCAGCTCCAAAGTTATTCCTGAATTCCATGAACATACTATGGAAGAACCTTATCCGAAGCAGGGAACTAAGGAAGAACAAATAAATTGGAAACGCAAAGCAACCTTGCTGCACACTGATAATGTCAGGAGGAAAACCAAGAGGATACAGTTTAGTCAGCTTATGTGGACTGCAAGAAAGTTTAAGGATGAGAAGGTGTTCTACTTTCCTCATACCTTGGATTTCAGGGGCAGACTCTATGCGAACACCGCCTTCCTTAATCCTCAGGGGGAAGACTCAGCCAGAGGTTTGCTTGAGTTCTCGAAAGGGAAACCTATGGGAAACTCAGGCAAGCCTTGGTTGATGGTACACTTGGCGAATTGTTATGGTTATGACAAGGTATCGTTAGAGGAGCGCGTAGAGTGGGCTATCCTACACTATCAGGACATCCTGGATATAGGTTTAGATCCTTTGGAAAATAAGTGGTGGATGGATGCTGATAGTCCTTGGCAGTTTTTGAGAGCTTGTATTGAATTGGTAAGTGTAGAACAGAATCCAGATTTAGATAGCCACTTACCTATTACCGTAGATGGTTCTTGTAACGGTTTGCAACACTTCTCAGCTATGCTCAGGGATCACGATGGGGGAACGGCAGTTAACTTAAGGCCAGCAGATAAACCTCAGGACATCTATGGAATAGTAACGGAGGCTGTAAAAGATCGAATAAGAAATGATCCTAAAGCTATCTTGGAAGAAGGAGATGTAAACAGGGCTCTTGTGAAACGGCCTGTTATGACAACTCCTTACGGAGCTACATTGTATGGTATGCGAGATCAACTCCATGAAGAATACAAGAAGCAGCTCGATAAGGGGCTTCAGTTTCCTACAGTTGACAAGAATGAAGACATCTGGAAATACTGTAAATACTTGGCTAATCATATCTATGCTTCTATTGGGGATGTGGTGGTGTCAGCAAGGGAAGGCATGAAGTGGCTCCAGGATTGCGCTAAAGTGATGAGCAAGGAAAGCAAGCCTATTTACTGGACTGTTCCTACTGGTTTTGTTATTAAGCAGAAGTACATGAAACCGGTAGTTAAACAAATTAAAACTGTTTTAAATGGTAAGCTGGTATCATTGTTTTCGGCTCACAGTTTAACCGACAAGCTGGATAAACATAAACAGTCTAACGGTATAGCTCCTAACTTTGTGCATAGCTTGGATGCTTGTCATTTAATGAAGACTGTGATTGCTTCTTATGCAGACATACAAAGTTTTGCAGTAATACACGATTCGTTTGGAACCCATGCTTGTGATATGGAAACCCTCAGTTCAGTATTGAGGCAAACTTTCGTTGAGCTCTACTCAGAAGATGTGCTGCTCAAGTTTTCTCAGGAACAACCAGATGTATTACCGGAATTACCGAAGTATGGAACTTTAAATATTAACGAGGTGAAAGATGCAGAGTTCTTTTTTAGCTAACACAGATGTAAAGAGAGTATCAGAAGGCATGATGTTAGTAGTAAGTAGTCTTGAAGGCTTTACAAAAGCTGAAAAGTGTGCTATAATCAGTTCTGTTTTTAATTGTTTGTATCACCATAAGTTTGAAAGGAGATTCAGTGATGTTATGGGAGTTGTAGATAATATGCGCGTAGATTGTAAGTTAAAAAAAATCCCTGAGTTTGGGGGAGCAGAAAAATTTATTCAAGGAGAAATATAACAATGCAAAAGAAAGAAAATTTTCCGATTAATTTTACACCTGTAGGTATAGCTTCTTATCCCCATTTAAACAAGCCTGACACAAGGTTTGATGATGATGGAGTCTACCAAGTTGATCTTATCTTAGATAAGAACGAAGTTAAAGCTATTGAAAAGATTGTCAGCCCTTTGATGAATGGCGGTAAACACAACCCAATCAAGGAAGAACTTGGGGAGGACGATAAGCCTACTGGTAACTACAAGGTTAAATTTAAAATGAAGGCGGTAATTAAGGTTAATGGAAACCACATCAAACAACAGCCTGTGCTTACAGACACTAAAGGAAACAGGATGGTGGCTAAAGTAGGTGGAGGCAGCCAGCTTAGGATAGCCTATCAAGCTATTCCTTTCAGCCAAGGACAAGGTGGAGTCACCCTTAGAATGAAAGCTGTCAGGGTAATTGACCTGGTGGAGTACACAAGCGGTGTTAAGTGGGATAAGGAAGACGAAGGGTTTGTGCAAGAAACTGATACAGAAATTACAGGCGAGAATGATGATGATAACTATGAGGATTTCTAATGATGCCTTCTTTTGATGAGTTAAAAAAATACGAGGCTGCGGATGTTGCTCAAAACCTAAGGGAACATCCTGATTTAACCTTATGTGAGTTTCTAATGCAAGTGGAATTCATGGTTGAAGCAGGGAGTTTCCCTAGAGAAGTTTTTTACGAAGTTTCTCAGGTCAGTAAATTACTCCGAAAATTAAAAGAGGATAGGATCAAGGGTCATGTGGCGAACTAAAAGACAAAGGCTCAGGGGTGTACGAGAAGGATATAGAAGCGGTCTAGAGGAGTCCATAGCAAAGCAGTTGAAGCAATATAAGGACCTTACTTGGACTTATGAGAAGGAACGAATCAAGTATATCCCTGAGCCTAGACACTATACTCCTGATTTTATTTTAGAAGGTATTATATTTATTGAGACAAAGGGAAGGTTCTTGGCAAAGGACAGAACCAAGCACCTGTTAATCCAGAAGCAATATCCGGATTTAGACTTACGATTCATATTTACAAATTCCAGACAAAAACTTTATAAGGGATCAAAGACAACTTATGCAGCATGGTGTGAAAAGCATGGGTTTCTTTATGCCGAAAGGAGCATACCTGAAACATGGATGAACGAGCTCACCAAAAAGTGATACATGAGCCATGTCCGAAGTGTGGCTCTAAAGATAACTTAGGGAGGTATCCAGATGGACACGCGTACTGCTTTGGAGAAAGCTGTGATTATTATGAGCATGGTGATAGTAATTCTACTAGGTTTGTGCCTCAGTCAACCACTAAAGGACTTATTATGGGTGGATGCTACAAAGCCCTTAATAAAAGAGGAATCTCGGTTGATACCTGTAGATTCTTTGGATACCAAGTAAAAACCACAGCCTCAGGAACTACGGTACATTTAGCTCCATACTTTAATGATGATAAGGAGATGGTAGCTCAACAAATCCGTAAAAAAGAACATGACTTTAGCTTTGTTGGAGATGCCAACAACCTTGGATTGTGGGGGAAACAGTGTTGGACCTCTGGAAAATACATTGTTATTACTGAAGGACAGATTGATGCTATGTCAGTTGCGGAGGTGAATAACTGTAAATATCCAGTAGTGTCCATCCCTAATGGTGTAGGTTCAGCGTGTAAGAGTATCAGTAAAGACTTAGAGTGGTTGTTAGGAAACTTTCAAGAAATTGTCTTGATGTTTGACAACGATCCCCAAGGTAAGAGTAGTGCTCGTAAAGCTGCTGAACTGTTTCCACCAGGCCGTTGTAAAATTGCTTCCTTACCCCTTAAGGATGCTAATGATATGCTCCAAGAGGGTAGAGGTAGCGAAGTTGTAAACGCAATATTCAGGGCTAGTGTCTATAGACCTGATGGAATCATAGCAGGGGAAGATACTTGGGATCTTGTGAATACTCCTATGGAAGCAGCAGATATGGAGTATCCTTGGCAGGGGCTTAACAGCCTTACTCTAGGAGCGCGTAAGGGGGAGCTTGTTACCTTCTGTGCTGGAACCGGAGTTGGTAAGTCCACAACTGTTAAAGAGATTGCATCTTACTTTCTCAGCAAGGGAGAGACTATAGGATATATTGCCTTGGAAGAATCGGTTAGACAGGCTGCGGTTGATTTCATGTCTATCGAAGCTAACCAGATGCTACACCTTCAAAATAATTTGGATGAAAAATATTTGAGGGATATATGGGATAAGACTTTAAATACAGGCAGGATCTATTTATACGATCATTGGGGGAGCTTAGATGGTGAAGTGCTATCAAATAGAATTCGTTACCTTGTAAGAAGCTGTGGTGTGGGATGGATTGTGATAGATCATATCTCTATTATGATTTCAGGTATGGAAGGTGGAGATGAACGGAGACTGATTGATAACCTAATGACTAAACTAAGATCACTCTCAGAAGAACTTAATATAGGGATGCTCATTGTCTCCCATTTACGAAAACCTAGTGATGGAAGGGGGCATGAAGATGGAAGAAAAATTACACTTAATGATGTTCGAGGGAGTGGAAGCATTTCTCAGCTTAGTGATTTCGTTATCGGACTCGAAAGAAATCAACAGGAAGACGGTGAGACAACTGTTCGTATCCTTAAGGCAAGGTATAAGGGAAGCTCGACAGGTGTTGCAACCAAGCTCTACTACGACAAAGAAACAGGGAGACTTAGAGAGTGTGGATCAGTTGTTGAGGAGGGTTTCTAGGTTGGAAGATATGTTTATTGGAGATGGCAAATGAAAATAATGTTTGACATTGAGACAGACGGACTCTTATCTGATGCTACTAAGGTTCATTGTATAGGGCTCACAGTCGAAGGAGCAAAAGCTTCTCAAATTTATGCTAACCATCAAGGTTACGATTGTATAGAAGATGCTCTTGATATTATGACAAATGCAGAGACTTTAATAGGACATAATATTATTGGCTTTGACTTACCTGTACTTCAAAAAGTATTAGGATGGAAACATAGGGAGTCAACTCAAATTGAGGACACTCTTATTATATCTCGTTTGATGTTTCCTAACATGATGGAGCTAGATGCAAAACCACCCATGCGAGTACCAAGAAAACTATGGGGTTCTCATGGCTTAAAGGCTTGGGGCTATAGGCTTGGGCTATTGAAAGGAGAGTTTAATAATGGAGATGCTGATTGGAGCACTTTTAATTCTGACATGGCTTCTTATTGTGCAAATGATGTTTCCATAACATCCATGTTGTATGACCACTTAGGCTATAGTGAGCTTCCGTCAGAAGCTGCCATGTTGGAACATGATTTTGCTTCTATTATTCAAAGACAGGTTGAGTGGGGGTTTAAATTTGATGTTAAGAAAGGACAAGAGTTGTATGTCCGGTTGTTGCAAGAGAAGGATAACGTAGGTAAAAAACTCACAAAAACTTTTGGTTCTTGGTATAAAAATGCTGGCGAGTTTGTACCGAAAAGAGATAATAAAACTAAAGGATACACTGCTGGTTCTGCTTGTACCAAGATTGAAAAGGTGGACTTCAACCCTAACAGTAGAGATCATATCAGTTCCAGGTTGCAGGAACATTATAAATGGAAGCCGTCTGAATTTACACCTAATGGCAAGCCTAAGATTGACGAAAAGATTTTAAAGAATCTTCCTTATCCTCCATGTGAAGATTTGTATACTCATTTTCTTTTAGCTAAAAGAATTGCACAGTTAGCTGAGGGAGATAATGCGTGGCTTAAGTTAGAACAAGGTGGAAGGATACATGGCTATGTCAATACTAACGGAGCTGTGACAGGTAGGTGTACCCACTCTGCTCCTAATGTAGCTCAAGTTCCTGCTATCTACAGTCCTTATGGTAAGGAGTGTCGAGAACTTTTTAAACCTACTAGGGGAAAGGTGCTGGTAGGATGTGATGCTGACGGCCTAGAGCTTAGAGCATTAGCAGGTTATCTTAAGCGGTATGATGGAGGAGCTTATGCTGAAGCAGCAGTCGAGGGAAACTCTAAAGATGGCACAGATATACACACGCTTAACCAGAAAGTATTAGGTATAGATTCACGCGATAAAGCTAAGACTTTTTTCTATGCTTTTATTTACGGTGCAGGAGATGAGAAGCTTGGGATGATCTTAGGCGCGCAAAGGAAAACCGGAAAACGAGCTAGAGAAAAACTATTGAAAGGAGTAAAGGGATTAGAACAACTAACAGACGCAGTAAGGAAAGCATATAGAAGGCGAGGACATTTAATTGGTTTAGATGGTAGAAATCTCCATGTTAGATCTGAGTATAGTGCTTTGAATACTCTGCTTCAAAGTGCTGGAGCTGTGCTTATGAAGAAAGCTTTAGTTCTTTTGGATGAAAGGCTCAAACTTTTAGGCTTTGATGCTCCTGAAGATTATGAGTTTGTAGCTAATATCCATGATGAATTTCAAATTGAATGTAAGGAGAGGTATGCCAAAAAATACATCGGACCCCAAGCAGAGTCAGCTATCAGAAGGGCAGGAGAATACTTTGAATTTGGATGCCCTCTTAGTGGCACGTTTAAAATTGGAAGAAATTGGGCTGAAACACATTAAGACCTATGATGAACTTGAGAAGTTTTGTGAGGGGTTCTATCAGTTTTTGTTAACTAAAAACCCTTATATTAAAAGTAAGAACGTAAAACTGTATAGAGGGTTTCTCCGTCAAGCTAATAGATATATGCTTCAATTATTACGAAACTTTACCTGTCAAGGCTGCGGTAAAAACGATAACGGATATGGATTACACTTTCATCATGTTCAGCCGAAAACTAAAGAAGCTAAGGTTTCTCATTTGGTAAAGTCTGGTTGGAAACAAGCTTTACGAGAAACTTTATTATGCTTATATTTATGTAATGAATGTCATTCTAAAGAACATAGCAAAGGACACCAAATTTATGGAAACAACGCAATTATTAATAGATGGAGACATACTTATATACAAAATTTGTTGGGCAGTACAGAGTGAGGTAGAGTGGGAGGATGGTATAGTAACAACTCATGTTAACCTAGAAGAAATGTATAGACAGGCTGATAAGGTTATAGACAACCTTACTACAACTATCTTAGCTGGCAGTGTTGCAGATGTTACGATTTGTCTATCGGATAGGTCAAATAATTTTAGGAAGAAAATTTTTAGCGAATATAAAATGCAAAGAAAAAAAAACAGGAAACCTCTAGGATACAATCAACTGGAAAAGTATCTCCGTGATAAGTATGAGGCTGTTTCGTACCCTACTTTAGAGGCTGACGATGTGATAGGAATTTTAGCTACAGATAAAACGTATCACATTAATTTTGTAGCCTCGATTGATAAAGATATGAAAACCATTCCTTGTATCTATTATAATATGGATACGGAAATCAAAACCAATATTAACGAGGCAACAGCAGATTTTAATTTCTATATACAAGTTCTAACTGGAGACACAGTAGATAATTACAAAGGGTGTCCAGGAATAGGTCCTAAGAAAGCCAACAATTTACTTGAAGGCCAAAAGCCTGCTGACTATTGGGGTATAATAGTTCAAGCTTATAAAGCGGTAGGTCTGACAGAAGATGATGCACTTGTTCAAGCTAGGGTGGCTCGAATTTTAAGGTGTGAAGATTATGAGAAGGGAGGAGTTAAACTATGGAATCCAAAATAGAGGATCATCTAAGAGTTAAAGAAATTCTAGAGGAGTGTGCCTTACTAGCCGAGAAAAAGAATAAAGATTATGCTAAACCTGGAGATCCTTTACATAACTTCAGGAGGTGTAAGGCATTAGGAATTCCTGTGAGTGTGGGGATTGCCTGTCGGTTACAGGATAAGTGGAGTAGAATTGAGTCTTACTTCAGGGAGAAGAAGCTATCTAATGAGTCTATTAAAGATTCGTTGATGGATAATATTAACTATTCGGCTATACTAATACAAGCCTTAGAAGAAGAAAGTAGAGACAATGGAAAAACTGAAAGAGTTTCACCAGAAAGCGAACTTGGCTGTTAACGCACCATTTAGTAAAGAGCTCTTGGAATTTAGAATGAAATTAATTTATGAGGAAGTTCAAGAGTTAGCAGATGCAGCTCTCCGATTAGAAGGAGACTTAGATCAAGGGGAACAATATGTAATGCTTCAAGATTTCTTACAAGAAATGTGTGATGTTGTGTATGTTATAAAAGGCACAGCCTTGTCTTTCGGCATGGACTTTGATAAAGCTTTTGACTTGGTACACCAAGCTAACATGAGTAAGTTTCCTGTTACCAAAACTAAAGAAGGAAAAGTTAAGAAGGGTAAAAACTATCAACCACCTGTACTAGAGGAGTGCGTATGATACCTTCAGTTAGAGCTCAAGTAATAACCAGACGTACTTATAGTAGACCTATTGAGGGTGAACATGAAGTTTATGAAACTTGGAATCAAGTTGTAGACAGAGTAATAAGCCACCAGAAATGGTTGTGGGCTAGGGCTGCTGGCGAGGAACTAGAAACGGAAACAGAGCTTAATGAGCTACGTCAATTACTTTTAGATCGTAAGGTTATGTTATCTGGTAGAACTCTTTGGCTTGGTGGAACTGAGATAGCCAAGAGGAGAGAGGCCAGCCAGTTCAACTGTGCTCATTTAAAAGTGGAGACTATACATGATATTGTTGACTCTTTGTGGCTCTTGTTACAAGGGTGTGGAGTCGGGTTTACTCCTGTCGTTGGAACCCTCTCAGGATTTACAAAACCCATTGAAGAAATTGAAATCGTTAGGAGTAAGCGTACAAAGAAAGGAGGACATGAAGGAAACAAGGAAAGCTTTGATAGCGACACAGGCACTTGGACCATTACCGTTGGAGACTCTGCTGAAGCATGGGCAAAAAGTATCGGCAAGCTTTTGGCTTTTAAAGGGAAAGCTTCAAGGTTCGTTCTCGATCTCACCCAACTTAGACCAGCAGGACAGAGGCTCAGTGGATACGGATGGATCAGCTCAGGAGATGCGCCCCTCTCCAAAGCATACACAGCTATCGTTCAAATTCTAAACAAGAAAGCTGGACAGCTTTTATCTAAGATTGATATTCTAGATGTAATGAACTGGCTTGGAACTGTATTGAGTAGTAGAAGATCTGCTGAAATAGCCTTGGTATACCATGACACTCCTGAGTGGAAGCAGTTTGCTAGAGCTAAGAATGATTTATCTAAGACTCCGCACCGGAGTCAGTCTAATAACTCGGTAGTATTTTGGAGCAAGCCTGAGCAGGAAGATCTGGAAGAAGTGTTTAAAATTATTACGGAATCTGGAGGTTCCGAACCTGGAATTATCAATGGAGAAGAAGCTAGAAAGAGAGCTCCTTGGTTTACAGGTGTTAATCCCTGTGCTGAGATCCTTTTAGGTAATAAAAGTTTTTGTAATCTATCTGAAGTAGATCTTTCTAAATTCAAGAATGATTCAGGGGGTTTGGAAAGAGCTGTTTATTTAACTAGCAGGGCTAACTATAGACAAACCTTAGTTAACTTGGATGATGGGATTTTACAAAGGACTTGGCATGAAAACAATGAGTATCTAAGACTGTGCGGAGTAGGGTTGACAGGCATAGCTACAAGAGAAGACCTCAATGAATATGATTTTAAACGCTTAAAAAATGTTGCTGTTCATGGTGCATACTCTATTGCTGACGAGCTCGGTACACAACGTCCTAAAAATGTTACCACTGTAAAGCCGAGTGGAACATTGAGTAAGATAATGGATACCACTGAAGGCTGCCACAAACCAGCAGGACGTTATATATTTAATCATGTTAATTTTTCAGTGAACGATCCTATGCTTCCTAGATTGAGGGAAGCAGGCTATCAAGTTGTTACTAATCCTGTAGATGAACATAATGTTATTGTTACTTTTCCAGTTAAATGGGAAAATATAAGATTTGAAAAAGACGGAGATAAATATGTTAATCACGAGAAGGCTATTAAACAGCTTCAAAGATACAGATGTCTTATGGACTCTTACGTTGAACAGAACTGCTCGATTACTGTTACTTATAAGGCTGATGAAATACCGTCTATTATTGATTGGCTCCTCAATAATTGGAGCTCTTATGTTGGTGTTAGCTTTCTTCCCATTTGTGATACTCAAGAGGTCTATGCCTACTTACCTCAACAAGTGGTAACTAAGGAAGAATATGATGAATATATTTCACAGTTAAATCCGGTTGATCTAGATGAAGTAATGGGGCTCCATGAAATCGAGGATGACGAATGTTTACAAGGAGTTTGTCCAGTTAAATAATGAGTCCTTCTATAAAAGGACTTTTTTCAACCCTTTAGGAACAGTTTTATGAAAAAACATAATAAATTTGGTTTAATAATTACAGATGAGTTGTTGAAATTGCTAGGTGAAATGTTTCCTGATAAGCTTCCTCATGATCTTGTATCTGATAAAGAGATGAGTAGACTCATAGGACAGCAGGATGTAATTTGGTGGCTCAAGGATAAACAAGAAGAATTAATTCAGGAGAATTTAGAGCGAGAAGCTCAAGTTACTATTAAAACTTAAAGGAGACTAGGAATGTGCTAGAGCTATTGAATATCTTAATGTGTATAGGAGGAGGAAGACCAGCAGCTCCACCGCCACCCCCACCTCCACCCCCACCGCCACCACCGCCTCCGAGCCCTCCAGCTCCGATAGCACAGGTGACTACAGGACCAGCTAGGACAACAAAAGATGTTCAGGCAAAGCAAACAGCTAAGGGTAAAACCAAAGTTGCTAGGAGAGCTACAGGT
>Ga0208299_1002500_pt1 | contig 12374 bp, 5 predicted proteins | sample 15_taG_FD_184089 | JGI IMG/M metagenome (GOLD analysis project Ga0208299, IMG submission 184089) | Marine viral communities from the Subarctic Pacific Ocean - 15_ETSP_OMZ_AT15312 metaG (SPAdes) (version 2) | ecosystem: Environmental > Aquatic > Marine > Oceanic | place: Pacific Ocean | collected...
CCTGCACCTCCTGCTCCTGCTCCTGTTGCTCCTCCTGCACCTCCTGCTCCTGCTCCTGTTGCTCCTCCTGCACCTCCTGCTCCTGCTCCTGTTGCTCCTCCTACACCCCCAGGGCCACCGTAAGGGGGTGTGTCGGGAGGCGTGAAACCACTCCCAGTTCCTCGTCCACTACCACCCCCAGTAGTAGGAGGTCCAGAAGGCCACCACTTAATAGTGAAGTCTGGGGGATCTACGGTTGGAGGAGATATAATTATTGGAGGAGCTAAACACAAGACAGGAGCAGTAGCTACTGCAGTATTAGTTTGTTGAGGATCTGCCATTCCCTACTCCTTATTCAATGGTTATCTTACTCACACCAGTAAGGGGAGTACCTGTTATTAAATTACCTTGAGTTCCAGGAGCGTCCACAGGAGCCACCAAAGTATTTCCCGAACCATAGGTTGATCTACTCGTAGGAGATGCTTCATATCCAATTATTGTAAACTTAACAGTTGGATAGTATGCTGCACCAAACTTAGGGGCATGTCTAGTTAAAGCGTTGAGTTCGTTAGTTTGGCCTTCCATATTCCATATATTGTTTTTAAACTCAGGCAAGCACACGGCATAAGATAGCCATTGGTATGCCAAGGCTTCGGTAATAGCACCATTTCTGGTATTTCCCGTCCCCCCAGTAACTCCCACCTTGTCTGTAATTTCCCCAAGGTTGTTAACCATGCCTTCGTTGGGACTTGCTGTTTGTGGAATAGGTTGAGCTGCTGAGTTTATTTGGAACGAAGCACTTCTAACCCCTTGTGTTGAGGTCATAGTTCCCTTATTAACAGATAACCCCGACCCAAGCCCCACATTGGTAGGAGTTGCTCCTGCACTATCTGATCTTGAGGCAGCGGCAACAGGACCACAATTAACATATTCAACTAAAATATCATAATCGTTGACCCAAGAAGGGAATGTCATATTAATTTTTTTAGAAACAACGCTAATGGAGCCTTGCCCCACATTCTCATCCCCATAACCAAAACCATAAGCCTTTGCCAAACGTGCAGTCGTAGTATTAGTAGTAGCATTACCTGGAACTGCTCCTGGAACATAGGCTAATGGCCTATCAGAAGTTTGGCCCTCAAACCACATCCACCAAGTAGGCTTAGAGCTGGCACTCTCTCCAGTTACAGCAGCGAAATTCATACTATCCATAGGCATATCCCACTCTGGAAGTAGAGGAATATTTCTTTGCCCTGTGGCAAGTCCCAAATATGTCTTACTAGTATTTGATACATAAGAGGTATTGGGATCTCCAATCCACTTACTTAGTTCAGTCTGTCTATTCCTATATACCCACTCCAAAAAGGCTTCGCGAGTCTTCTGAGTTGCATCATCTAAAAAGGCTTTAGAAGAAGAATAGCCAGCAAAGCTGTGGGTGTTTCCTGTACTTAGGTAATCAGAGGCTTGAAATGCGGTTGTATTTGTGGTAGCTGTGCCCCACGGGTCGTCTATATCAGTATTGTTCTCGTTCATAGTTAATAGGGTGCCCTCAACCCCGTAAGCAAGACCACCCATAACATAGTCCGTGTAAATTGCTCTACCAGAGTCCGAGATAGTTGCGGCTACATCCGTGGTTACATTATCTAATGCATCCTGAAGCTGGAAAGCACCAACAGCGGGGTTAGCCAAAGATAGGGGAGGGTTGGCCGCTGCAACTCCTGCTCTTTCGTTATAAGTAAATTCAGTAGTCCGTAAAAATGGACGAATATCTATAATATCTTTTGCTACTATGTCTGTGGAGCCCTTGTTTACTACGATGTATGCAAGGGGTAGAGCGGTCTGCCCTATAAGTTGGTAATCATCTGCATCTATATTTAAAGCCAATAGGGGAGCCATGTTAACTAAATCATCAGGAGATGGGAAACTTCCATGTACTTTATTCCCATCAATATCCTTTATCCCTAAATTAGCAGTGACATCCTTATCGTTTATATTAGCTACGATACGAGTAGAGCCTACAGCACCTGGATCATTACATCCAGCCGCTGTTTGAATACTAACAGGGCTTGTTGAATCAGACTTAGAGATACCAATACCTGCTCCCCTAATGATACCAAGAGTAGGTTGGTACATAGTTTTCTGTGTGGTTGTGGCAGTATCACAAAATCCATCACTAAAATCTTGTGTGGCAGCAGAGTTTGAATCTATAGGGACACTATACAATACTAACAGATCAATTCTTTGGTTTGCCCCAGGTATTGGTACTGCTGAACCCGCAGAATTATGATAATAAAAATCATCATCCTTCCATTCTGGTATTTCAATCTCAGATCCGTCAAAGTCTACTACCGCTGTACGGAATACCCCTCTCCACATTTTTACAAAACCTAAATGGATTTTAGATAAGTTCTCATAAGTATATGTGGCATTGGAAACATTTTTTCCAATAATTAGACCAAGTGTGGTTGGAGTTAGTGGTGCAAAATTAGACTGACCAGGCCAAGTTGCTGATCCACGCAACATGTCAGGGCTTCCCTCTGAATTATTTTTAGATGTGGACCACCTACCTCCCATTCCTCCAGGAGAAGTATGGAAGGTATAGGTATACTCTAACCCGTTTAGGTTATATGGGCTACCTGTGGTTCCTGTACTAATAAAAGCACTCCAGATCTCGTCTCTCTTATCCGTACTAAAGGTTTCCATTAAAGTGGGAATTAAAGTAGTTCCTCCCACAGAAGTACCTTGTAATGCTAATTGGGATAAGGGATTCCTTATATCAAAGGCATCATTAACTCTGGATGTAAAGGTTCCTGGATTAACTCCTACAAACCTTCCACCTACTGGCTTAGGTTTAAGCTGTTTAATATTTGTAATATTAATTTCACTGTTTTCAGTTAGGAAAGTAGAAGCACTCCCCTTCCCTTCTACTTGATTTTTAATATATAGAATATTCTCTTCCAGTTGCATTATAGGAAGATTATCAACCTGATAAAAATATGGGTCATTTGCCTTGTAGTACCTAATCGGTTGAGTAAATTTGTATGGAGTTGCCATTATAAGTCTCTATCTAAATCAAACAGGTTTGCAGACCCTAACCCTATCCCGTGAGTGGCATCAGCAGCGTAGAACCCCTCTCCTGGGTAGTCTGTGGTGGATTCGTAATAACTAAATATCTTCTTCCTGCCAGAAGTACCTAATGTACCATTCTTAGCATTAGCGAAAGTATTCATAGCTGATTCGTCTAGCCAAATCCTAGCCTCCGAATCACAAGGCAGCATAGCTGAAGTGTAGTAGAACGAAGACGCAACATTTTGTACTTGCTGATCTGCGGGTAATGTTTCTATGTACCCACTAAATCCTAAGTCCTGATATATTGCACTCACACTTGCAGGAGGAGTTGCACTACAATCAGAGGATGTTGAATACCCTTGAGCGAACAATTGGTATGGGGTTCCTTTTATTAAAGTTGCATCGGACGGAAAATTATACCCCATACTATTAAAAGCAGTGGGATTTTGCGGAGGCATATAGAAATGTCCTGCTGCTGTCTTTGGATGCCCTAAGAATTTAGCTTTAGGGTGTGGAGATACATAAATTCTAAAGGGACCAACATTTTGGAAAGTGGTTCTTCCATAATAACCCAAACCTCCTCCATGATTAACACCTTGTCCAAAAGTATCCAATACGCTAAGGCTTGAAGTATTAGGCGTAGATGAGGGAGCCCCAGAAAGCGGTGTCCATGCTGCTCCCGATACCCAACATGCACTAGGTCCGTAATAAATACTACTAAGATCTTGGGGGTGTGTAGTCCCTAAAGCATTTAGAGTTGAATTGCCTGTAGATAGGTAGGAAGCATGTAATTCTGAGTTATCCGCAATATTCCAAATTCTAAGAAGTTCACAATGACCTACTGTAGAGAAGTCGTAATATGCACCTGAGGTGTTTTGCCATCCCACGGGGAAGGTCACATTCTTTACATTGACTTGGCTATCCCCGACTGCCCTAACACACATACCTCCATATGACAGCCCAGACACTGAGTCAGCTGCTGGCAAGCCTATTTCTTTTAGAGGATTCGCTGTCGCTGGGACAGTTCTCGCGGATGTAACCACGAGGGCGGCACCCGCAGTTGAGGGGAATTTAGCTTGGTTCACCAAATTATAAGAAGTATAGTTTACAAAGGGATTTGGATAAAACTGTAAGTATCCAGAAGCACACAGAGACGATAAGGCATACCCACCTGTACCTGTTGGGTAGTCTTTATTTGTAAGGTACTTACTATCCCAGTGTTGGTGATAGTCTCCCATGTCGTGAATGTCAAGTACAGAGTTTCTATTAGCCACTAAACAGGCTCTTGTTGCATGTAGATCTACCTTGGTGTGATTACCTGTATCCCCCAAGTTCCATCCACTAGCATCTATAATGCCGTCCTTGTGGTGCGGACCAAATTCTATAGTTGATCCGTCTTCGGCCAGTGCATCAACACCAAACTGCCCTATGAATGTGGGTCCCGCAACGTAAACATGGGAACCAGTTCCTGCATAAACCCCTGCTATCTTTTGTTGCTTAGACCATTTCTGTGGACCTAAGATTATGGTATTATCGTTCTTATGCCCAAACATATCAAGATTACTATTATTTGTGACCCTAAATGCAGCACCCTTTATAGCACCTGTTGCTTGGTAAGCGGTAGCGAGTTCGTCTGCTACATCCAAGTTTAGATACTTACACCCTACCGCATTCATGTAAGATCCGTTATCCACTACAACCGCAGGTAGAGTTTGTTTGGTTGTAGTAGCACCCTCTACCCTACTCTCTACTTGATGGTTTCCACTGAAGGATAATCTCTCATAAACAGAATCCATACCGCTTACATAAGTGGGTACAAATTCAGATGAGTCTAATAATACATGTTGGCCGTTAGCCTCAAAATTGGTTACAGGATAGAACGGACCAGCCTCATAACCAGTAGCGGTAGCATTTTTGTTATAATTAAATATGGATCCCTTGGCGACTAAACCCCCTTCGGCGTTATTATCAACCGTAACTTGGGAGACTTTACACACAGAGTTTTCTAAAAGAATTCCTATTTTGTTCTGGAAGGAAGCTATTCTATGGCTTGTATCAATTAAGGATTCTTTTGCCCGAATACCTTCTTGTACATTAAAGAAGGTTTGTAAGACAATAGTTTCTGACCCATCAACTTGTGCAAGCGAGTCACCTGCCATATTAGTCCCCTTCCTTGTGTTAGGGGGGGTTATAATATTAGAATTATTTAAATCTATCCCTATTAAATTTCTATAGAAGCAGAACGGAGAATCAGCAGGTAATCCCTTGCCATTCTCTGTGGACGCGCTTAAAGTTACATTAGAATTATATGCTCGTAACCCAGCAGTAGGATTAGTTGTTACTTTAGAATCTAGAAAGTTAGGATTAGTTTCCAATTCATAATTATGAAAAGCAATAAATCCTCTACTCAAAATTACATTAGAATTATTTAACTGCATCCCTGCATCCGTACATCGCGCAGCAGTACAGTTCTCTATGACCACCTCAGAGTTTGTTATATCAAATCCAACTTTTGTAGTCTGTGACCCCGCAGCAGTTATATTAGCTTGGCTTGCTCCGTCAACGCAGAAGCCTCTAATGTACACTTTTCCTGCACAATCTTTTACGGAAACATTACTTAAGGAGTTTGCATACACAAACCCTATAGTTCTCTTGGTACTTAATGGAGCAACAATACCAGCCCTTTGCTGTGCAATTCCGTTATTAAGCACCACAGTATCAGAGCTAACAGAACTATCCTCATAAATATTAACATTAAACTGGTTTGCATTAGCCGCCCCAGTACTAAGTAAGGTCCCAGCAGTATCATTAAATCTTGAAGAAATGGTTACTGTTTTTCCAGCATTCTCCCCCACTACACCCCACTCAGGGTTTAGTACAAAGGCTCTTGTATATTTATTCCACCAACTCGTCTTATCTGGGTTTTTAGAACCAACAACAACTCCCAACCCTAAAGACTTAGAGTCTGTCATCGTATTGCTTGCGTCTGCGGAGGAGAAAGTTAATATAGCACTAGCATTAGCATTCACTCCCGAAACTGCGGAGGAGGGTGATGTTGAACTACCACATAAAACTTTAGCAAAGCCTCTATTAATTATCTCTATACCTGCTCCAGAACCTTCAAATTCTTTACTCTCTAAACGTAAATCACCTAAGGAACCGCTTGTACATACCTCAATTATTACTGGGAATCTGAGGGTGTTTGGTAGAGCATCAATAGCTGCGGATACTGTCCCAAAAACCTTCTTGTTGTCAATACCACAGTCGGATACTGTCAACATTAAACCGTCTACAGATGAGGCGGGATATCCTGCCATCTCATATAAGAAATTATCTCGATCTTCTAAATCATAGATTGGGAGGTTATCTTGCTCCCAGTTATAGAATGCGCTGGAGTCGAACTTGTATACAGGATCTACCCAGTTATTAATTAACTGACCTGTGCCAGATGCTAGATATAAATCTTGAGGTAAAAATGCCATGTTAAAAGTTCAAAGTCCATTTAAATACTAATGCAAAGTCGTTAGTTTTTGCTATATTTGTGAAAGGTCTATAAGCAACTAATTGAGACCTTTTCGTATTTCTTCCTAAGGGATTCTGCATAAATAACCCAACTTCATTGACAGTTAAGTTATTACAGGACTCCTTATCTATGTAAAGTATATAGGTAAGAGAATTAAGATCCACTCGTTTAATACTATTATCAGAGATCAGACCAAAAAACCAAGTATCTCCATAACTTCCTCCTACCGTGGGCTTCGCCCCTCCATCCCAGTCCATTAATTCGTGCGCCTCTAAAGGTAGAAAGGAATCAGTGGTGGTTTGGTATTGGGAACCACCCCCTACTTGCCCCAAAGCGGAAACCAAGCTAGTTTCAGACACGCCATACGAGCCAACCTTAGTATCCCCAGACACGCCTATTTGGAAATAACGAATTTGGAAATTAGTTATATCCGCAGCACCTGACCCTGCGTAAAGAAGTCCCAGACCAACACCCATACCTGATGTGATGGTATTGGGATCATTAAGAACCCTTTCTTCGGTCCCATCCCCAAAAACTTTATATATTTCGAGATGTCCTGAAACATTTAAATTATCATTATTACTCATCTTTTACCTACTTATTATAGCTAACTATACTCCTGTATAATGGTTATCTACATTGGTAGATATACCCAAAAATCCAACTGACCAATGGACAACTAATGAAAACTCAGAGGTTTTTGTTACGGGAGTAAAACTTCTATAAGCCATCAATAGAGGGGAGTCTTCTTTAAACCCTTTTGGGTTCTTTGCAAATAAACCTATTTCACTTATTTCCTTACCGTTTCCTGTTTTTTCATCTAACACAATTTCTGATTCAAAGGAATCCATAAAAAACTTGGATAGTCTTCCTTCTTTGATCTTGGAGAAATACTCATCAGTACCTGAGAACGCTATTGAGGAGAGCACAGCACTAGTAAATAAAAGCTCCGTATAGGTGCTCCCCCCATCATCTGTGGAGGCATTAAACCCTCTATACTTACTTTCTACAATAAAGTCTGTGTCGTCTCCGTAATCATCCCAACTAAATGGGGTACTAAGATGATAGAAATAACTAGATGTAGTAACAGCAGGATCATAATCCATAGAGCTTGTTCCCACTTGAAAATAATAAGGAGAGTAACTATCTGTATTTAGGGATCCTCCCCCTCTTTGTATATCAATAAAGGAAGACCCTAGACCCGCAGTAACCAGATTAGCTCTATCTACTATTGTGTCTTCAGTTCCATCACTGTAAACTTTACAAATTGTAATATGTCCTCTAAGCATTTCCTGTTGCCCTAAAATCTAGTGTCCATCTTATTTTTAAATCTGCATAATTTAAAGAACCTGCTGTTGCTCCGTTATCACTAATTCTTGATAAATTATCTATAAATTTCTTAGAACTAAATAGTCTATATCTAAGTGGGTTGTCTATTGGATCAAAAACAAAGGGAGGAGAAGAATATTTAAGTGCTTCCTTTATATCCACAGTCCATAACCCTATGTTGTATATACCCCCATAAAGGTTAGCCAGCCCAAGATCACCAGACAACACGTTAGTTTCGTATACTACCCTACCATTATTTTGATAAGATGCAGCTTGAGAAGACACAATTAATCCGTGTCCTGACAAGGTTACACCGTTTCCATCATCTCCAACTCTTTCATTTATAGGATCATAAACCCTACCCACATATCCAGAAATATCCATAGAGCTTGCTTCATTAAAGCCGCTGTTATAATTTCCTGAGACAATTTGATTTTCAAAAGCAGCAGACGTTGTTAAACTACTGACCATAGACCAGTTTGTACCTCCCGTGCTAGACCCTTCAGGAAAACATCCTAATTGATAAGCATTTACTCCAATATAATTATTAGGTACACCATCAGAGGAGTTTTTAGCATTCCATAAAGAAGATAAATTATTCTGTTCTATAAATTTAGACTGCAAAGCAAACTTCTGTCTATAGGGTATTAAATTTAAATTTTGACCCAAATCAAAACCCGTAACCACAGAGCTTAAAGAAAACTCTGATTCCGTATTAGACCCCTCTAATCGTCCGTCTAAGGGGTCGGGGTATGTGGGGAGTCCAGTATAGGGGTAGTACGAGGAAACATCAGGAGGACCGCTCACACGGACGATAGGAGCACTAGCCGCAGACTCCAACCCAACTCCAGAGAAAGACCTACCCATAGCCAACGTGGATCCTGAGAAGTCCCAATTATTGGGGCATACTCCGTCTGTCCTAAATTGAAGCTCCGTTGGGAATTTACCTACCTCAAGTTGGCACCCATATATATAAGCACCTCCTGATGCGCCACCATCAGTACATAGCGCAGGATAAAAAACCGCTTCTATCCCTGAAGTTGCGGAGGGAGAAAGAACGGAAACCCAAGCCCTATACCAATTATCCCCCGCATATTCTACTCCAGCATTTGCTTCCCAATTAGGAACAACCCAGCCATTTGCCTCTGTTCTGGCAGATTCAGTTCTCCACGTTTGGTTTACGCCACTTATAGACCCATTAGTTAGATCAGTATATAAATTAATAGCGGTTCTTGCATTACCTAAACCCGAATCTCCGCTGTAACCATCCCCCTTACTTGTTAGCTTTATATGTATACCTCCATGATCAGTATCATCGTTGCTGTTGCAACCAGTGTTATTAATGGGGTAATCACCAAAAGCTTGTTTTGTGTATAGGGACCAACACAACCAAGTATCTTGAAAAGCACTTGCGGTAAAATCTACTCCCCCATACCCTTCAAGCATACGGCACGGATGGAAGTACCCCGAAGTAGCTCCAGCGGCGAGATTTATATCATCATCCACCACCGTAACAACATGTGCGGTAGAGGAGGGTATATTAGAAAACATTGAGGGGGGCGAAACTTCAGGAGTAGAACTAATACTATTAATAGTCCCACCAACTACTGAAAATAAATCTGTGGACGAGGGTGTTGAGTAGGGATTTAAATTTCTATTAGCTACTGTTAGTCCAGGTGACGGACAAGTATAAGAAGAAACAGGATAAGCATGGGCATTTCTGAAGTACCCCTGTGCGTCCTTTCCAAAGGATATGGCCTGTACAACCCAGTTTGAAGTATCCATAACTCTAGGTGCAATACCCAAAGTGCTTGAGGGTGCAGTAAGCATATCGACAATAGTTTGCCCTGCTCCGTTTACGACAAGATTATCCTCCTCGTAAACAAGCTTTTCTCGATCTCCATCTAAGACCGCAAATATTTCTACCTTACCTTTCATACTTAGCCTTCTACTATATTTAACTCTGTAAGATTTCCGTAGCTTCCACTCACTGGATCATACATATGAGATTGTGATCTATAATTCATCCTGCTGCCTCCACTAACCTCCATCACACTTGAAGTAATTGTTGCATTTTTACTAGCTAGTCCCGTACTTATATCTTTAAAGAATCTAAATACAGCCTTTAAATCATTAGAATCTAATTGTGCATCTCCATATTTAGTCTGTATTACAGCTTTATTATAGTTCGTGATATCTCTAATAGAAATGTCCTCAAACACTATAAACTTAGTATTACTTCCCTGAGAAGCAAATAATTCTAGTGTATATTTTTGATTTGTTCTGTGTACTTTTCCAAAATTCTGTAAGTAGTCCCCTGTTGGAGTAAGTGCTTTGTTATTTTTTGTTGTAAACCTAAACTTAAGCTCCTGTAAAGTATTCTCATTTATATTAGCTATAGCTTGGGGGTTTGATCCAGGAATAACGGTCTCTACAAAAAGAGGCTCCCAACACCTTCTGTCATAAACATCAACAGTAATTGGTGCCAGATCATTAGATCCTCCCTCCCCAGATCCCGTCATGCTGTCTAAGTTCTTTACAGCAAATTCTTGGTTCTGTGCTAAATTTCTGACTTGGTTTATTCCGTTAGCAACAAAAGCGGTAGTGTCATAGGAGTCCCACTTATCTAGATGCACACCACACTCATCATTAATCCCTAAAGGAGAGTAAGACCAGATCTTATTATTTTCAGGTTCTGTGTGTATCCAAAACCCCAAAGATAGCCCCCCAGTCAGAGAGCTGCTAACGTCCATGCAATGAGCCTTAACCGTAACCTCGTACTCATGCTCTGGCTCTAAGAAGTTTCTAGACTTGTTAGTTAGATCAGAGTTATCAATCTTTATCCTAACCCTAGGCAATCTATCGCTTCCCTCTGGGCAGTGATATTTAATGATTTGGTTATTTATTAAATATTTAGCAAAGGAGTATTTATTTTGATCATTTCTAGATAAATTAAAGATTGAGAATATCGGATGACTATCAAAGGTAGAGGGGGTAGAGGTATCCACCAACTCAACAGCACTAACCAAGTGATTATTTCTAAACTCTGGGTTTGTTAGATATACATCAGAAGCATCAGATGCGGTATATGTTCCCACATCTGCATGAGTACCCGAAACTCCCGATGCACTAAGCACCCCGCTTCCTCCATAATACGACAAATCAACTTCGTATACAGGAGAACTTGCAGCAAAATACCCGCTAGTTCCTAATGCAGATCCGTCAATATCAAAATTAGAGTTATAAATTAATGGTCCAAAAGTATGGCTAAACAAGTTAGGAATACCCATTAAGTTATAGTTATTGTTAGTACCGTGGCCTCCGTATAAGCTGTTGTATACGTTATAAAATGCAGACACCTTTCTTCCAAAAGTAAAGTGTTCATAATAATTTAAGGATTGATCTTCGGCCTCACTATTTATTAGGTAGTTTCCAATTGATCTTGGTACATCTATTCCTCCATAAAGAGCAGCTTCCCCATACCAAGAACTAAAATTAACAGGATTTATGAGATTACTACTAACGGGCCAAGAAACATTCCTACTTCCGTCCTCATTAAAGTAACCCGAAACTATGGAGCTTGCCTGTAAATATTTCTCTGCATCGTGTATCTTGTTCATCATATAGAGAATTTCAGGCAATTGCCCTCTTCTACCGTAGGTTACACAAGAAGATGTTGGTACGTTTTGTTTAACTCTAGAAGCAAAAGTATTACTTATGTCGTACCCAAACATAGAGCTTGGGGATAACAGGTTCTGGCATATGTCCCATACTGGGTGGAGGTTGGAGGTATCTATCAGTTCCCCGATTCCGTTGCCCCAATCATTTTGTCTCTTAGCTACTTCTTTAAAATCCATTGATGAGGGTATAAACCCTAAAGGTAAATAACCTAGAGAAGAGGAATAGTAAGTGGTGGATAGTTCTAAACTTCCTGGATTATTCTTCCCCCCTCTAGTGAACATCTTGTTCTCTGGGAGAAGGTTGTGGAAGTTTCTCCTACGCAATGAGTTTCTTGGGACTGATGATATAAAGGAGGTGTTTCCAGATAGCAATACATCGTTTATATTATTTACATCTGTTCTATGGAACCTTTTAGGGGTAAGTCCGTTGGCGGCGGCAAGAGCCTCCATGTCTAAGGCACAAGTCCCATAATTGGTAGTAACGTGGGCTGATCCTTCATACAGATTATTAAAATTAGGTCTCCACTCTCGGCAATCATTATCAGCCAAGGCATCCAAAGCATCTGCTACATCAGACACGGAAAGCAAAACACGAGACACAGCATGAGCAGGTATTACTTGATCTAATACTCTCATTACTTTTGTCATTCCATACTTCGACGTAGAGTTAAGCTGCTGCGATGACCAATCAAAGGTACTAGAATCGAAGGACATTAAGAAGTGAGAAGACTTGCCGTTCCACATACTTAACAGGCTTACGGGATCTGGTGTCTTCTGCTTAGTTGCGTTCTTTA
>Ga0208299_1002505_pt1 | contig 12356 bp, 6 predicted proteins | sample 15_taG_FD_184089 | JGI IMG/M metagenome (GOLD analysis project Ga0208299, IMG submission 184089) | Marine viral communities from the Subarctic Pacific Ocean - 15_ETSP_OMZ_AT15312 metaG (SPAdes) (version 2) | ecosystem: Environmental > Aquatic > Marine > Oceanic | place: Pacific Ocean | collected...
GATTACCGAACTTTGTATATTCTACATCAAACTCGGGTACGTTGTCAAGCACAAACTGCAAGACGACCTCTTTTGCTTTTTGTCCGCGTGGGACCTTGATACCGCATTCTTTGCGGGCGGAGGTGGCGCCAAGGAAATTGGGCTCTCCATAAAATAGATTATAGCACAACCACGACACAATACCATTTATTTTTGATAAAAGTGACAAGGTCTGTGCTGATGAGAATCCCGAGCGGAACGATTGAAGCGACTGCTCAATGTATACACTTTCGACCTCATACTCATCCACGATACTCTCAAGTCTGGAGTTAACGATTTGGATTTTCTTAAAGAAGTTCTTTTCTTTGCGGAGGTCGATGTGGTTGCAGGCAACGATATTACCTTCATAATCTAATACTGTATAGCCAGTAATGCTGGTTGAGATGTCTAAGCCTAAAATCATCTTGTTATATTATCAGATGTCAAGCTTAATTTTAAATGTGAAGTCTCGTTCGACTGTTTTCTTTACTGGTGTGGCAACTTTTGCGATGGCAATAAGATTTTTGTTCTCGTCGTATACCCCAACCTTGGAGATATAGGTTGTTTTCTCGAAGGATCCGGTTGGATCGGGATATGAGGAACTTACAACGTTTTTAATTTGCAACTTATCGCTTTCGATGTATGTCTTGGATCCAGTGGAGGCATAGTTGTTTGTTGAATATTGCAAGAACGTTGGGTTATTAGACTGATTAAGCTGCCCTTTTCGTGCGTTAGCGAACATCGTTAGTGTCTGTGTGGTGGACGTCCCGCTCATCTCCATGATGAATGATGAGTCTGGCGCTATGATAGACCCCGAGATTGACTGGGCAAAATAAACCCACTTAGGATAATCGTTGGCCGGGAGATAGGTGTCGGAAAAAGATGGATTCAATCGAGTCGTTCCTGTCAATATCAAAAACCCCTCATTATAAAGCGCCAAACCGATGACGCTTCCAGAGTCTGCCCCAAAAACGCTATAAATTGATCCGTCTTTGTTTTCGTCCCGAGCTTGCCCAACCAGGGTTCCCGTAATATAATAGCGTAGATTAATTGTACCTTTTTTAATCTGTGATCCATAAAAAATGGTAGGGACACTGACAAGTCCGACGGGCACAGAGTCGAAGTTTCGTACGGAGGAAGAATACTGGAACTGGGGGTTCATATACCTATAATGGTTTATAGTGTTCTTCAGGGCGTAGAGGTGAGATACATAACCTTCGCTCGTACGATCGTCGGCGGCACTGTAATATTCTTTATCGATAGTGGATGTGTAGGGGTAGTTTCCGAAGATAACCTGCCCATATTCGTCTTGGTTCCAGGATGCTTCCGAGGTTTGGGTTCGAAAGCCCATGCGAGAGCCATTTTTCACTACATAAGAATAAATTAAGCCATTATTTGGGATCGCAGTGGGTCCGGATGAGGCTGATCCATAGAATCGACCGGTTGAGGAACTGACGCGGTCTACGTTCATTTCATAGAGCGAGATGTTCCCTGCGTTGGTTAATCGAATAGGGTCTGCAAAGGCGCCGGAGATATTGGGGGCGTTGTTATAAAATGCTGATCCACTATAGACTACAAACTTAATGCTTGGATATGCTTTTAAAGTGTTGTGGTAAACATCACTACTTTTAAACTTATAATAGGGCATACCGCTACCATACCATCTTGTTAATAGTCTAGACGAACTCTAATAGTGAACTCCGTCGCTGGATCTTTCTTTAAAGGCTCCGATAGCTTGGCGACTGCCAACAACTCGTTGTCGGGAGAGTATAGACCCACCGTCGTGACATACGACACCGGAATATCCCCTGCGTTAGTTTTTACCACTATCTGACTCGAAGACAAGTAAGTGGGGTTACTGGAATAATTAAAATCTGTATTGTTTACTCGGCAGAAATAAACTGTAGAATTAAGCTCAGTGGTGTTATTAAAAGAAACGTTCTGGAATCTGTGTCTCATGTCATCACAGTTGCCCGAGATCGCAGAACCGCTTAGTACTGCCGTCACACTTGCGCTGGGGTGTAGCCCGGCGCCTTCGATGCGACTCATGCTAACGGGAGTATCCAGAAGGCTCCCAAAAGCAGATGCCGAGAGGACCACTATGCCGGCTTGATAATAAAGCAAACCGACCTTAGCATATCCTAGGGAGTCCACCTTGGTTTCGTCGATGAAAGATTCCGAGCCTGTTGCGTACAGAATACCATATTCGCCGGCGGGGGAATTAACCTTATAGCCCTCCGAGCCACTTTTGTCTGTGATTGTAAGAATATTAGCCCATGGGGTCGAGTAGAGGGGTCCAACGCCTAGGCTAAGGCTAAAGCTGCCCTTTTTGATCTCGTCTTTTGACAGCAATCGGGTTAGGTTTATGAAGTATGCTTCATTGATCTTTGGTCCGATGGTAAGATCTCCGTCTTCGTCAAAGCGACGAATTGCGCCGTTGGCATCGAAGCCAGCAAGCACCTGAGCCATTTGGTTGTAGATGTTGATTTTCTTAGCGTTCTGAACGTGTGTCGCGCTAGTTCCAGAAAGACTAGATGTAGCTGCGTATCCACAAGTCAAATCAAATATATGATTCGCTGAGGAACTAAGGAATGGATAGTCGTAAACAGACTGGAACATTCCGTGACTGTAGTTCTTGATATTGTTATCTGCGTATGTTCCCGACACGATTGTGCCTGTCACTGGGATTGCTTCGTGAAGAAGATTCCTTGTTACGACTGCATCTTTGTCGCTGTTAAATGTTTTGAATGAGGTGGCCATTATAGTTTCCTTTTATACTAGGGGTTCTTCTTTACAAATCGGACCGGTATATCTAGTGTATATCCGGTAGATATACCCGAGACGCGGACTGTCGAGTCGATGAATCGATAGCTTGCTGCAGTTAGAGTATTACTCCCGCATACTATGTCGACATTTCCGGGTGTTCCCAACTGTGTGAACAAGTAAGTGCTTGTGCGCAAACTCAGCGATGCTGCGATCTTAAATGTCACCTTTGTGCCGGCTGGTCCTTGGATCGCAGAGTCTGCTCCATTGATCTCCGTTATCACACTGTCACCGCCAGTTTTCGTAAATACGTATGAAGCAATACTATCATCATCTATTGTAGTGGCAGTATATGCAGACTCCGCATTGGTGCCGCCGGTGCCCGGATAGAGGAAGCCCAATCGATTATCAATCTGGATAAAATACTGTGACTCTAACAGATTAGGTGGGATCACAGTGTTTGATGGGAGGGCGGTTGTGTCTAGACCCTGATCAGTCTGGATGTACTTGACACCTTTCTGTGGTTCGTTCCCGTTTAAGAGACCAGCGACGAGTTCGGTGTTGCTGTTCTTGAGGTAGTTGACTGTGGTTTCATCGACAAGTACCACATAGGTTCCGATAGATGCGTTGAGTGCCGACTCACCGTCGTTGTTTATTTTTATTACCGGTAAGTAGAGAAGGTCGGTTTCTGAGTACGTCATCAGTCTGGACTTCATGCTGGACATGTTATTTGTGAACGCCTCTAGTACTGGTGTCTGCAGAATGCTGATATCATAGTAGGGAGTGCCTCCCGTTGCATTCTTGTCGTACAATCCGTAATCTATTTCATCGTCGCCCAGTGCGAATTTTGCCACACTAAAGCGCCCATTGCCTTCGGCCAGTCTTTTTCTGCCTAGGTCGGTTAATACGGCGTCCAAAATAATGTCGCCTGAGTTGTCTAAGAATCCCATGTTGTTGTCCTCTTCATATAAATAGTCTTAAATGTCGTTATTCGCTAGGATTTACTATCCCAGTATTTTTAAATGTTAAATTTAGATCCAGTTTTCTTCCTGTCTTCTTACTGCTTACTCGTATTTTGAATGTCTCGCCCCACACTTTAGTAACCCCAGTAGCACCAAGTATGGAAGAATTCGGGGAATTATTTACATTGACTGCGCCAATGTTTTGCCCCTCTGCCAATGCCAATTGCTGCAGCCCGGGCTCTATATATACAAATCTTCTGCCAGTTTGGGTATATTCCGGGGTTGCTGACTCAAACATAAATATCGCTTGTTTTAGATATATCTGTCCGCCATTGTCAACCATCTCTATTTCAAAAATGTGAGTTGGATTTGAAATGTTACCATTAATATCAACGGAGCGCGCACAATAATAATATTTAGTATTTGGCGTGATTATATCATCGTAGCTGCCAGCGCGGCCCGAAGTCGGATCCACGAATATCATATTTCCGGCGAAGTCTTTATAAGATGTTGGCTTCCTGTTTATTTTGAATATCTGATATGAGTCCACCGGATCATCCGATCTAAACTCTATCTTATCAATTTCTGCGACGGTGGCTTGGATGCCTGTCTGCGCCTCGTATACCGATCGGAAGAAATCGTTATCGCTAGGTTGGATAACGACCGGCTTTTCATCTAGCATACCTGTGCTAGGCTGCAGCAGAATCTTTAATCGGTTGTTTATCCCTATAAAGGAGTAAAAGGATACCTCCGGAGCAACCGGAGGCTTATCCTCGATTGTTACCTGAATGCCGCCGATTACGTGGGGCATCAATAATGCTTGCATATAGCTGGGGGTTACTACAAAGGGGAGCTTTGCCTGGTAGACAGCCTCGGTGGATATACTCGTATCCCCGGGGGGATGGAATACCCTATTAAATAATGTTGATCCTGCGGGCGCTGGTGATGGTGATGTATATTCATATTTGCTTCCGAATACTATCACCACTTTTTCTATGTCGTAACGATACTTCTGCTTGGATTTTACCTGGGAGTCGTAGTAAACAATATCCTGTCCATCAAAGCGATTTGTGAAGTAGTAAGTTTGAACTAGGGTCTCACCCGTGTCTCCGACTCTATATTTTTTAACCACGAACATTAATGTTTCGGTGTGACAGAACTCGCCATTCCATATTTCCCCAAGTGTGCGAGTGACATAAGAGGACCATGTTGTGAGAGATGCGCATGCAGCAGTGGACTGATCAATCTCAATTCCCTGAGTTGGTTGATTTAGTCCCCTTTTATGAAGTGAAGTAGCCTGATTAAGCCCGACAGCACTGTCACTTTCAATGAGTCCGGCAATGGCGGCGCTATTCTCCGGGATTGGGGTTCCTGCAGGCGGAATTACCGAGGGATCGCCGGGGGGAGTATGCGCAGGGGGAACCTGATCTTTGAAATATAAAATTTGGTCGCCAACATTAAATACCGCTGCGTAGTTCTGTTCCTGCAGAGAGTAGGTCGCCGCGGCGGCTGTGGTGCCGGCGATCTTCGTATTGGTTGTAAGCGGAATTCCCAATACTGGACCCTGAAGCCCCTGGATGGCGCTATACTGTAACAAGTCTACTAAGTTATTCGAGTCTTGTGAGGCTTGAGCCACTATGTTGCCCAATAACGATATCTCTGATTTATATCCCTCAGGGGGGGCTGTTGGGATTACTATTTTATTATAGAAAGGAATTTGCGAAGGATTAATGGAATCTTCTCTGAGGATGTCTTTATCGACATGAAGAACAAATGTATCTTTTCCAGTTGCAAGTACAGTTCTCACTGAATCTATTCCTCCGGGAGTGAGGGTAGCACTGGACAAACCTTTGGCGTACTCATCGTAATATCTTTTACGATTATTTTCAGTAAGTTGATTAAAGCTCCCGTTAAACCAATCGACCCTGCCATCAAGCGTAATAGCGCGAGCATACCTCCCAAGTGCTAACGGGAGAGTTCCCGTGTTCTGCATCTCTAATTGAAGATAGTAAGCGTTTGGAATCAGGTCCTCTGGTATGTTATCCGGCTTGATGACGTCCTCAAAGCTCGGGACAGATTCGACGTACTGAACGTATACTGATTCGATTGTTAGTCTTCCTTCGGCCTTTTCGCGAACCTGAGCGTTGGCTGAGGGTGTATGCAGTTGCATTGTGTAGTCTATAAATACTTGCGATCCGGACAGGATGCCGCTTATAGGGGTGCCGGGAATGAAGGGGTGCCCTTGCACGACCGCGTCGACTACAGTTGTCGGATCGGCGCCGATGCGTGCGTGCGGTACGGCGTCGGCAGTTATCCCCATATAGCGTGATAGGTTCTGTGCTATGATTGGGAACGTTTCCTGGTCTGTGTTGTCTACTCCTCCAAAATAATATTCCGCTGGGGGGTATGTGATATTATATCCCGGGCTGTCCCAACCGGATGGGGAATAATTAAGAACTATGTCGCCAGTTGTATCATCGATGGTATCGATATAAGCATCGAAAATTAGGTTGGTTCCCTGATTGCTGCCTGCAGCTTGTTGGACTAATAAAACATCCTGATTCTCGTCTTTAACGAGGAAGTACTGCATTGGATTGCTGTATAGGTCTTTATAATTAAGGAGCTGTACTTCCGGAAGATTGGGATTTGTTGGATAAATCGGAGTATAATATTTACCCAACAGTCCGCGGAGTTTGTCTTGTGTGCCCCAGTCATTTCTCACCATCGGGTGGAACTGGCTCGGGTTGCTCAATCGGTCCGAAATACCAATCAAATTGGTGTTGACTAGAGTTATTTGATCTTGGTAGGTGTTATTTGCCATAATTAATACTGGGTGCCGAGGGACCTATCGTGGATCGGCGTGTTATTAGCGTACAGAATATCAGAAGAATTCAAATAAATTAATGACTCTCTGCTGGTATTCCGAAATTGGTCCCCAAATGCGCGAAAAGTTTGTTGAGGGCTGCGGTTCATGGGGGGTACTGGGACCGGACCGAGAATAAACAAGGAAGCCAAGATAGGTAGTTCAATCATCATGGGGGCATCCAGTGTGCCGGATATTAGCGCGAGCCGGCAGAATAGAGACTTCTGCGTAGAGGCTGCATTGTTATATACCGTTTCTGTAAGAAGTGTCCAGTTCTGTTCTTTAACGCCCAATGTGGCACTATATTCTGCTAGGTACTGGACCTGAACTATCGTGCCAAAGTTAACCAGGTTTGTCATTGCATCTGAGGTAGCAATTATCCCTTCGTCCTCCAGCCATCTTTGCAAAGCGAGGGAGCCGGCAATGTCGAGTGTATTGGAGAGCCCTGTAATATTCGAGAATCCTGAGACGGTTCTATTCACCATCTGACTGAGCAGTGGCGAGGAAGCTAATCTGTTTGATGCAGCTGAGTTGATTACTATACTGGTTGATGAACCTGACGCCGCGGCGTCGAGAGGCGTCTCTGCTTGCACAAAACCACTGTCGGGTGGGAAATAGTTGTCTGAGTCTATAAGATTGGGGGTTGCGATTTGTGCATCCAACACCATCTGTGTTAGGTTGGTATTGTTCTGGGTTGTACTGATGCCGGATTGGTTCAGTATTTCCACTATGTTCGTGGCGAGATCTTTTTCTTGTTCTAGCGAGACTGCTGGGTTTAGCTGCATCTCACTCCGGATTAGTCCCGCAAAATTGTCTGTGCTATTTTCCAGGGTAGTGCAGGGTATAACAACAGGGTTTGCGCGCAACCACGTGGCAGTCGGTGTCAGGAATCCTACCTGATTTATTGAGCCGGCGTTTGGATTATTAACTGCGTATTTGGCTACTTCGGCAGCTACTCTTTGGTCCATGCTCGTATAACTAATTGTGGGAATCGAGGCTGATGCATTGATAATTGTACTATCAACATATTCAAATCCAATGCTTTTCTTGTAGGATATTTTTAATCTCTCAGGAAATACTCTCACTAATCGCGAAGTTGAATCATTACTGGATCTATAGATTGTGGAATTGGGGACTGCATTACCAGATGATGCAGGCTGGGATGGATTTAGGGCGGCGCTCACCGCGGCCGCAAAGTTTCGAACCAACCCAAGGACGAGATCCATGTCTGAACTATCACCACTTATTAAAGCTAACAGGTTTTGCTGCCAAGCAAGTGCCGAAAGATTTCCGAATGCGGCGGATCCGAAAATATAAGTAACTCCCGTAAGGTAGATATTAACCATGCGAATGAGGTCCGATGGTGATAGAGAATCCCCGACAGCTTCGTGTCTCGTTAGGGCTGTTGATACTTTTGCTGCCACTAGCTCTAGGGATTCTTTTGTCTTGTCGGATAAAAGCAACTCCACTTTGTATTCTAGAGAGTTTGCTTCAAGGTCTTGGGTTGTGGTGTCGACGAAAGCAATATTCAAGATTTCATTGTTGTTAAATCCACTGACAATTTGTAGTCCTGAAGATAAGTCTGCGACTTTTTTGAAGTATGTTGTCTCTTGGATACCACAACACCATGGGCGGCCGGGAGTTAGAGAGTTGCCGGATGCGTCTCCCTTTACTATTCGTTGATATATGATGACATCTTCTATTGGTGCGCCGGACAGCAACGAAATCTTGTTTTGTATTGTTTGTCCATAATTTGTGTTCTCTTTTGCGAATCGAAGATGGTCAAAGGAGAACAGACCGTGGACAGTTCCTTGACGGTTTCTAGATAGAGTGATCTCCGAGAGATATGGAGTTCTAGAACTCAAGGGTTCTGATTTCATTGACAGCGCTTCGGCTTCTTTATAAAAGCGGAAGTCTTTGGTCTTGGTGTTTGTGACACCCGTTTTCTCTAATGAGGGATGATCAGTGTCTGGGCTGTGTTTGTTGCCGGTCATTAGCTGCCCGTTATAACGATGGACGGAGCCGGGCCAGATGGAGCCGTCGGGACCGTAGCCAGGAACAGCTTGAGTTGTGCGATAGAAGGCAGATTTTGCTGGGGGGCGTCCGTTTATCAGAATCACTTCCTTACAGATATTGCCCAAGATGATTTCTTCATTACTGACTTTGTAATAGGATACGATAAGAGCATATAAATTCTTTGTCTCGGGGACGATTTTATTCATAGTGTGTGTAGAATTATAGACACTAGTTCCCTGATCAGCGTTCATTTGAGTTTTTATAGCGAAGTCGCTTCTTTGGAGTGAAAAAGTTCGTACGTTTTCATCGTCGGTGCGCATGCGCTCAAATATTCGACGCGGCGTATCCAGTCTGTTGAGCATTTCTTTGTCCGACATCAATAGACAGTAATTAGAAAATGTAATATTGGCGGGGGGTGATTGTAACTCATTAGAAACAAGCAGCGAGACATTCAACGACTCACGGTCTGCTGTGTAGTCGATGCGGATTCCCTGGATGTTGACAAATGGGACCAACTTTTTAAATGGCTTGGGGGATATCATTGCTAGCAGGGCTCCTCGTTGTCTGTGGTGTAGAGGTCTCGGTTCAATCTCAATCTAGAGTTGGTGCGTAGGGCTCTGTCAGATATATTTAGTTTGTCAAGCACTTCTTGAGGGATCTGATTGTCTGTCAGAACATTTATGTAGTATTCTACTTCTGCTGGGGAGCTTGCTATAAAATCTGCTTCTGGGTTATCAACATAGAACTGTTTCTGAGTGTACACCCCAACACCATCCTCGCCGGATGATGAGTGATATACTTGTATATCAAAGTTTTCTTTCTCAAAATTTGTGTTCTCTTCGATTATTTCAAGGACAAGATAATTGTCTTGTAGTGCGAGATAAATATTACTATTGTCTAGATACCCCGTAATTGAATCAGCGGACATGTCGCCCTCGCGAAAGAACGTCTTATAGTCAATTGTAATATCAATTTGGGGAATATTCTCGATTGGTCCGTTAGGATCTGGCTGGTAATTTCTACTGGCAGAGACAATTTTTGGTTCCGAGAGTACTTCTAGGCGCCATGAGGCATTGTATGGCGTTTTAAGAGAGGAATTTCCGATCGGGTGGCTGGCAATCTTCCCAATATCCGTGAAGGATTGCTGTGTGCGGAATATATCCACGTAGTCATCCGTTGTAGAATTTTGTGACAACGTGCCCATCGAAGATGATACGTTATTCAAAAACTTGCTCACTCTTGTTTCCGCACCACTGCGAGAGCGTAGAATCTTGAGTTTTGGAGTGTTATATTGGATTCTCTGTTCAGCATCATTCTGAACTTCAGTGTACCCGGAGCCCGAGACATCGTACTGGACATCGTCATCAAAAAATGCATAGTATGTGGGATTCAATTTTCCAATAGCCAATAGGTATTCACCGTATTCGGTAAGTTCGACGTCAAGTACTTCTTCTTTTTTGTTAAAGAATTCCATTAGTTATTACCCCTTAGCCGAGTAGTAGGAGTACCGGCGGCTGAAGCTGTGTCCGACGCGTCCTGTGTGGTCGCAGATCCAGCTTGAGCGGGCTGATTGGGGCTAACTGGGGGGAGGGGCTCGGAAGTCTGTGGGGCGCCCGATGTAGGGACAGCCCCAATTGTACTTGTAACCACGGGTAGCGGCTTGAGATCTCTGGATACATATTGGACCTGCTCATCGATTTTCGCCAACTCGACTAGTGAGAAGTAATCATATGGCCAGTTATAAGAATATTCACTTGTGATGTTCGGTGTCATGGCTGATGTGTCTTCCTGGACTAGTTGTCGGCGCGTAATCTCAAAATCTTTCTTGGCGCGTTTCTTAACTTTAAATACCATCCAGCGAATATTAGAATCTTTATCTAAAATAAGGTTTAACAATTGTTCTTCTTCAACGACTGCCTCTTTCGATTCAAATTTCTCATTGATATCCGGCGGTAAGTTCTGCCAAATATCGGTTATATCCTTCTGTGACAGGTTCGCACTGAACTCAAAAACATACATCAGGATTGGATCCACTGTGTCAAATCTCGTAAAATCTAGTTTAGGCGGGAATATATACTTGTCCATTGCTTGCAGAAGCTTCTGGTATGTTGGTGAGGCTTTGACGCGCGCGTTTGCTACAATAAAGTTGCGTCGGTTTTTGTCGGTCTGGAATGGGACGGCGACGATCGCCTCTTCCAACTTAAGCTCCGTTCTGCTTACACCCAGTCTTCGGGGGATCCCCTTCTGGAACCCCACAAGATCTGCCAAAGAATTTGGTCCGGAGTCGGTGAGATTAATGAAGACGCCGGCTGCTGAACTCGTTATAGCGGTGCCGTACTGGTGCCACATTCCGCGAGTGACTATTTCGTCGGCGCTTGATGTGTTTGCTGACGCAACCGATGAGGTGACAGTTGATGCACCCATTTCAGATCCAGCAAAATTTAATATAGGGGTTTCAAACTTGGACTGAATCATCCACCTCTTCTTTTGGGAAGTGGTATCGAGAGGAACTTCGGACAGGGCTTCAAAAAGATTGAAGGAACTATCAATGTACATACGAGGGTCCTCTGTTCCCAGTGCTTCGGCGTTGGCAGCATTAAGGTTGGGATGCGTCTCTGTACGAGTATGATAAGTGTTGGTATTGCCAAAAATCTCATCTAGGTCGGGGACCCCAGTCATCGATGCGGTGTATGCGAAAGTGGTCGACCCAGAGGAGTGGAAGTATGCGGGTGTCAAGTGAGAGAAGGAAACATTTTGCGTTGAGGTGAACCCGGAGTCGCGATATGCAGACGCGAGTGGTGTACCAAATGCAGAAATTCTGTTATACATCTGAAACGAGTTGGCAGGATTTAAAGATGAAGATACGGTTCTGAACATGTCCAGTTTCATAGTATAAACAGTTCCGGACACCACAGAGCCAAAGTTTTCTCCTCGGGAGGACTGCAGGTTGGCTATATTACCCATGAAGAAGTTCGTCGTTTCACACAAGAAGTTGTCAATAGCCAATTCATACAGGGACCCTTGGCTAAGGGTTCCGTTTTTCTCTGATACATTGCGTTCCCAGAATGGCGGATCAAATTGCACCAGACCCTGTGTATCTGTTATGGGGTTGTTCCCGAAAGGCGATTGGTAGGTTGTATATAGGTAACTCTGGGTGCCGGAAATTGCTGTATCGAATATAGCGGACTGCCACGGGTTTGCGTTTTCTTGTGATAAGAATGATTTATTAAAGTAATCTGCCGGTCGATATATGGCTTCGAACGGAATCTTCTTTGTCCGATATCCGTAGGAGCCGGAAGTGGAGGGCCCGATGGAAAGGATTCGGGCATCATCTGGGCTCGTTCCATAATATATCTTCCCTTCCGGGAGAGTACATGGCGCGCTTTGGGATGCGTGTGGCATTATTGATGCGACCCAGCTGGAGGCGTTATTTCCGGCTACCGAGCCTGTTTGGGTGACTACAAAGTTACCAACAGCAATACCAGATTTAATTGTATTAAATAGAATACCCGGGGATATAAGAGGTTCTGCAAATATTCGGAACTGAGCATTTGTGTTATAGCTATAATATGTCAAACCGCTTACGTGAAGAAGGTCGGCAGAATAAGATTGAGATAAGAGTGTTGCCAACTCTTTAGTGCGTTCAGCAGGGTAGAATCCTTTATAGGGAAGGAATTTAACTACCGCGTCACATTTAAGGACCACCTTGTCTCTTACAATTTTCAGATCACCGG
>Ga0208299_1002507_pt1 | contig 12347 bp, 13 predicted proteins | sample 15_taG_FD_184089 | JGI IMG/M metagenome (GOLD analysis project Ga0208299, IMG submission 184089) | Marine viral communities from the Subarctic Pacific Ocean - 15_ETSP_OMZ_AT15312 metaG (SPAdes) (version 2) | ecosystem: Environmental > Aquatic > Marine > Oceanic | place: Pacific Ocean | collected...
ACCGTGGGTACCGGGTGGTGATCGGGGAGATCGGCAACACCGGGGACTTCCACGACCGCTCGCGCACCCTCCTCAGATACTCCCTCCGGCTCCTGACTTCCCACCTCCTCCGCCCCTCCCCGGAGGATGGGTTCAGGGACCTGGGGACCGCAGGGGCGGACTACGAGAAGATCCTCGCTGCTCTCCTCGGGGACGCTGATCTCAACGTCCAGGGGGACCTCCAATTGGGTCGGATCCTCCCGGTCGTCTCCGGGGACGGGGAGTGGCTTGAGGCCACCCTGACGCTCTCCCTGGACGTCGAGTTTGACTGGCTCCTGGACGGCGGAGAGGAGGCAGGCTCGTGACCGAGGTCACCATCGAAGCGCCCCCCGGCTTCCAGGCCCTTCTCCGCCGGCTGACCACCATCCCTGATCCGGTCCGCCGGCAGATGGAGTCCGCCCTCGCGGAGGAGTTGATCACCCTGGAGGAGGACCTCCGGGGGCCGACGAAGGACTCCCCCGGAGGAGGCCCCCCTTCCGGCCCTCACGGGCTCTCCCCTGGCCTGGGCCTCGTCCCCATCAACACCGGACGCCTCCTTCAGAGCTTCAACGCTGTCCCGAGCGGACTCTCCGCGACGATGACGATGGACGCCCAGGACCCCCGCTCCGGCTTCTTCTACGGGGAGGTCGCCCACTTCGCGGGCGGGGAGGACGGGGAAACGGTGACCCTCGCCACCGAGCGGTGGGAGGTCATGGCCGAGCGAGCGACCGCCGCGATGGAAGTCGTCCTCTCTGGGCATCTGGCCGGCTGATGGCGATCCTCCTCCTGGACGGCGCAGTCGACCTTTCCATCGACGTCGGGGACCGCCTCGGCGTGGATGAGGCAGACCTCTCCCGGAGGACCCTCTCCAAGCTGGCCCCGATCCTCCAGGAGCTTGTCCGCCTCTGGCGGGAGGAGCTTCTCTCGATCTGGCCGGTCGACACGGGCCGGTCCCAGTCCTCCTGGACGGACCGTTGGGAGGGCCTCGTGTGGGTCCTCCGCAACCCGGTGGAATACGCCGAGTATGTCCACAACGAGGGGGATCCCACGGAGGTCTGGAGCATCCTGGAGGCCCTCTCAGAAGACCTCCTCGCGGACGCCCTCCCCGATATCGAGGGGATCATCAATGCCCAGCAGCGACGCGACAGAGGGACCGGGGGCCGAACAAGATCCCTGCTAGGGTTCGTCGCAAAGGTGCTCCGGGCTCGATTCTCTCCACGGATTTTTGCCGCTCAGGCTTCCCGGTTTGAAGCGGTGTCCTCCAGGGAACGAACCAAGAGACAGCTGCGGCGAGCAGCGTAGAAGGAGAATCAGATGGCTCTCAGCACGCAGACCAAGGGCAAGCGAGCCCTCCGGCTTTACCTCGGCTTCAACGTCGGGGTGGACGCCTTCACGGCGGCCGGAGCAGCGGCTCCTGGCTCCACGATCTTCGAGGTCACCCGGATGCCGGGGGACTGGTCCCGCGACGTTCCAGGCGAGGGCGACGTGGACGCCCTGGACCGTGGTGAGGTGATGTTTGATCAGGCCCCGATCCTGACGGACGACGCCCCTATGACGGGTTCCTTCACCGCGTACTACACGGAGGAGACGGACCCGGCTGCGCTGGCGCTCCTGGACATCCTCAACGAGTCGGGCTTTGCCGCAGCCCTGGACTCGGTGGTCCCCTTCTCTGAGCGTCTCTACTGCGACATCAAGCGGACGTACACCCACCCCGGCAACCCGGCGGACACCCACGGGACGGTCTTCCGCCAGTGCCGTCTGACCTATGCCGAGTCCACCTCGGACCCCACCACGGTCAGCGTGAACTGGAAGTCCCGCGAAACGCGACCGACCATCATCTTCTAGGACCCGTAAGGGCCGACCAGGGAGCCAGCCATGAGCCAGAAAGTCCGAGTTGAAATCGACGTCACCGGAGAGCGTGTGATCGCGGGAGGGACCGTCCAGGGCACGGCCCGCCTCGTGGAGCGTCTCCAGGCGATCTACACCTTCCCCGATGGCACCGCTGATGGTGCCGCTGACATTCTGTGGGCCGACGATCGTGCGGTAGCTGCGGGGGTCGTGGACTCCCTGGAACTGGACAATCTTCCCGCCGGAGGCCCCGCCGGTCCCGCCACCCTGTCGAAGGTAAAGGGGTTGGTGATCTTCAACGACTCCGCTGCCGATTATCTGACGCTGGGTGGCGGGGGCGGTGGGTCCACCGCTCCGGCGGCGGACGCCTGGAGCGACACCGACGCGGGGGTGAGCCTCTCACCCTTCGGCGCGGACGCCTCCACCATCGCGGTCGCGGCGGGTGACTACTTCCTTTGGACCTCCAAGGCGGGGGTCGACGTCGTCACGGCCAACGGTGACGTCCTCGGTGTCGAGGCGTTCGCTTCCACCCAGGACTACAAGATCCTGATTTGGGGCGACGACTGATGGCCCTCCCCGCCCCGGTCCCAACCTTCCGACTCCTCCCCCCTCCCGGTCCGATCACCGAGGAGATTCGCAGGGACTTCGCGGACTTCTTCCGGGACCGGGCCGAGGGTGTCCGCCGCATCGGGCAGCTCTCCCTCCCTGTCATCAGCCGCTTCTGGGAGTTGGCGGAGGACCCGGAGGTCCGGGACGCCCTGGCCGCCATCCTCATCAGGGAGGAGCGGCTCCTGGCGATCGAGGATGAGCGCGACGACCTGACCAGTGAGAAGCGGAGCCTCAAGGGACGACGATGAGGGAGCGGTCCACCGAGCTAACGGTCCCCGACCGTCCGAGCAAATACCTCCGGGTCGCTCTGGACGGGGACTCCTCGATCTGCTTCCGGCTTCCGAATGAGAAGCGACAACTGGAGCTTCTCCGGTTGGTCGCCACCCGTGCCCAGGTCGGCTCAGAGCTTCAAATTGTCGGTGCGCTGGACGTCCTGGCGGTGCTCGTCGGCGTCTGCTGGCACCACCCGACCCTGGCCCTGGAGACGCCGACACCCTGGCTGGAGGCCGATGCTGCCGCCGGGAAGGCTCTCAAGAGCTTCGTAGACGTCCCCGAGCCCCTCCCCGAGGAGGAGGACGAGGACGCCTGGGAGGACCGCCTCCAGGAGGCCCGGAGAGCGGCTGCGGAGGAAGCATCCCAGGCGGTCTTGCGCCTTTACGGGGAGGTTGTCCTCGATGAGCTTGACGAGGCCGGCTTCGGGGACCGCAACATCGTGGGTGCCTGCTTCGGCGCGATCAGCACCGCCATCGGTCGTAACTTCCTCCCCCAGGAGGTGATCGATGAACGGGTGGGTTTTTCCGTAGCCGGGAAGGCTTTGGACGGCTAATCCGGCTCGATATCGGGATCTCCTGGCTGGGTGACCCGGAGGGCTTCTACCGTGCCGATCCAGACGTCCAGGCGGACCTCCTCGCGTACTGGTCCCTGTGCCACGCATCCGGCTCCTCCGCCGCCTCCGGGGACTATGCGCCCACAGCCGAGGACCTCCGGTTGATGCTCGCCCGAGCGACAACCCCTGGCGATCTGGCGTGGCTATGGGGCAAGATTCAACCGAAGGACCCGAAGAAGGCCCTCCGGGGGATTTACGTCGAACCCGACGCACGCGGTGACGATCTCCGGGACCGGATAGCGGACCTATTCATCCACTACCCCGAGGGTGAGGCGTAGACCATGCCGACAGTCGTTTGGAAGTTTGAAGGGGACGCTGCGGACCTGGAGCAGGCCCTGGCGACGGTCCGGGGGGAGGCCCAGGGGGCCGAGTCCGCGCTGTCCTCCACCGGGAAGGCCGGGAGCGACGGGCTCAAGAAGGTCGCCGCCGTCGCCGGGGGGGTCCTCCTCGCCGGCATCGCAGCAAGCACGGTCGCCGCCGTGAAGCTGTCGAGGGCGGTGGTCAGCGTTGCCGGGGACCTGGACAACCTCGCGAAGCAGGCAGGGAGGGCCGGGACCACCGCCCAGGAGCTGGACACCGTCCGGGGGGTGTTCGACCTCTGGGGTGTCTCCATCAACCAAACGGACACCCTGGTCAAGAAGCTGCGGGTGAACCTCGGGAAGGCCGCGATCGGGACCGCCGCCCAGGCGGACGCCCTGGAGCTTCTCGGGGTCACGGCGGCGGACTTCAACGGGTTGAAGCTGGACGAGAAGCTCGGGCTGGTTGCGAAGGGGATGGAGGGTATTGAGGATCCGGCGGTCCGGGCGACCGTTGCCACGGACCTCCTCGGGCGAACGGGGTTGGACATCCTCCCCCTCCTGGAGCAGGGCGGCGAGGCATTCCGGTCCTACGCGGAGAAGATCGAAGAAGTCGGGGTGGTGTCGAACCAGTGGGCGAAGGACTCCGAGGATCTGGTTGACCAGATCGCCCTCACCAACCGCGTCCTGACCTCGATGAAGCAGCACGCCCTGGCCCCCCTCATCCCCGCCTTCGCCGGGGTGATCGAAGCGGTCCGGGAGACGGCTTTGGAATTCCGAGACACGGAGGCGATGGAGGACTTCGGGACGACGGCGGCGGACGTGCTCTTGGGGGTCATTGCCCCCTCCGCCGTGATCCTCGCGGGTGAGATGCGGAAGGCGATGGGGGGGATCACCGCCTCCATCCAGGCGGCGGTCGTCACGCTGGGCCTCCTTGAGGCCGGCTTCCTCATGGTCACGCTTCGGACCAAGAAGGCGTGGGCCGCAACGGACCGCAACCGCGAGTCCATCGACCGCTTCAATGAGGCGATCCGGGATCTCGGCGGGACGCAACAGGACACGGAGGAGGCTGTCCAGAGCCTCCTGGGGCGGCTGGACCGACTCCGGGGACGGCTGGCCGGAGCGCGGGATGCCGCTGCCTCCCCGGACGGGCTGGCGGGTGGTCTGGAGGAGGTCGAGGAGGCAGCGGGCGCAGCCGGGGAGGCGGTCCAGAGTCTGACCTCGTGGCTGGAGGAGGCGGCGGAGGGAGCGGGGATCGACCTGGGGGTGCTGGACTTCCTGCACGACCCCGACGTCCAGATGGACCTCGGGGACCTGTTCGCCGAGGAGGTCCTGACCGGACTAGAGCGCGCGGAGGCTGGCTTCCAGGCGTTCAAGGAGGTCTGGAGTCAAGGACTCGGGGAGATCGTCAACGCTGCGGGGCGGCTTGCGATCGAGGTCTTCGACCTGTTCGCGGACATGGAGCGGGACGTGATGGATGAGCGGATCGCCGCTCACCAGGAGACGGGCGACCGCATCGCCCACATCAACAAGAAGCTCACCACCACCGTCAACGACCAGGAGCGGGAGCGCCTGGAGGGCGCGAAGGCATACCTCACCGAAAGAGCCGCTGCGGAGAAGGAGGCTGCGCTGGAGGCGTTTGAGCGGCAGAAGGCCCTCGCCCTCATCTCCGCCGCGATCAACACCGCACTCGCGGTCATCAATGCGCTCGCCACAGCCCCCACCATCGTCGCGGGCATCGTCCTCGCGGCCCTCGCCGGAGCAGCGGGTGGGGTCGCGATCGCCACCATCGCCAGCCAGAAGCCCCCCTCGTTCCATGCGGGCGGAGTCCTCCGGGCCTCGGACGTCGCCGGGTCCTCGATGGACTCGATCAGCGTCCGGGCGAAGCCGGGGGAGGGCTTCCTCTCAACCTCCGGTGTCGCCGCTGCCGGCGGACCGGACGGGGTGGACGCCCTCAACGCTGGGCGCGGAGGCGGGGGTGGGACCTCCATCAACGTGTTCCGGTTCGGGACGCGGACCACCGAGGCGATCTCCCATCAGCAGCTACGGTCGCGGACGGGCAACATGCAGTCCGCCTTGCGGGGCGTTCGCCCGAAGGTCGGGCGCTCCATTCCGGGCCGGAGGTAGACGATGGGCACCAAGCAAAGCGCGAGGGGGAGCCGCTTCCAGGGGCTCTCCCGTCTCGACCCCCGGTGGGGCAATGCGACCATCCGAGCCAAGGGGGCCAACCCGGAGGACTCGTCCTACACGTCCAGGGGTGCGCGATCTGGCGTCGCGGAGGCTGACCAGACCTCCGGGCTGGCCCTCAAAACGTCCGGTCCCCAGGCGGACGACAGCGACCTTGAGGTCTACGGGGGCCGAGCTGGTCACCCCCTCCCGGATGCTGGCGGGTTCCTCCTTCGGAGCGTCTCCGCCGGTGACGGGGTGGACGAGTACGCGGGGCATGATGGTTATCAGGTGATCACCGGCTGGGATGGGTCCCTGCACTTCGATACCCTCGGCGGCCCCGCCCACGCGGCCCCCGTGATCCGGCTCCTCTCCGGGGACCTCCTGGCGGTGCTGATGGACAACGAGGCGTCCCACGAGGTCTGGAGGGCGGACGCTGACACCGGGGCGTGGTCGAACGTCCACACGATGACCCTCACCCCCGGAACGTCGAACCAGCACCCCGGACCGGCCCTCCTTCAGTTCCCCTCCGGTGAGGTCGTCTACTTCTACGTTGACAACCTGAGCCTCCAGGTCCACGCCCGGATCTCCCGCGATGACGGATCCTCCTGGGCGGACTACGCCCACGCGATCCTCGGGGGCTCCGCTGACGGGAAGATCCGGGATCTGGCAGTCGCCTACACGCGCGGCCGAGTGGTCCTGATCACCTCCTCCGAGACAGGGGCGGTGTATCCCTTCTCCGCCGAGCAGTGGGTGTCCCATGACCTCGGCTGCACCTTCTCCCTGGTTGGCGAGGACTGGGAGGCGTCCTCGGCGGCGAACGAGCGCCCAGGGCACGTCACCCTGGTTGGGCTCCCCTCCGGGCAGGTTGCAATGTCCTACTGGTGGTGGGACGGCGGAGCCGGTACTGAGCGGTACTCCTCCCGGATTATCGACCCATCCCTCCCCGGTTACTCGACCACCCGGTCCGACTTCTTCGCCACCCCCAATGCGCCGATCTTCGCGGAGTCCTCCGCCGCTATGTGGGCGGATGAGGACGGCACCCTGTACGTCCTCCATGAGGTCCTCGCGGGTGCCACCGCCTACACCGCCCTATCCCGCTCCAAGGATGGGGGGGCGACCTGGGAGCGCCAGAAGTCCCGGACCTTCAACGGCTTCGGGGGAGCCCGTCCGGTGTCCTACCGGGTGGCGAGCACCGGAGGCCGAGCGGCCTGGGTGATGCGCTGGACCTCCGCATCCACGAGTAGCCCGGAGAGCGTCGGAGTCGCGTGGCTCGGTGGGCACGCCTGGGCGACGGTCGGCACCGTGGACGACAACAGCCAGGAGTTTGACGGACGCTCCTTCTTGGGGTGGGGGGTGGAGCATGGCGGGGCATCCAGGCTCGGGGGTTGCTATCTCCCATTCACCTCTCCTGCCGCCCTCGGCTGGAACAACATCACCACGGGAGGCGTGGGTGCGCTGGTCGCTCCGGGGGTGTGGCAGATCACCACCGCCGTCGACACCCTTTCCTACGACTTCGCGGACCCGACCAACGACCCGACCACGGAGGCGTCCAACTGCGGCTTCGCGGTCCGTGTCCCGTCCGGGGGAGCCCTCGCCACGAGTGACGTGGCGCTCCGGGTCCGCGTCTCGGACTTCGACCAACCCGGAGCGGTGAACGCGACCTGGGTCAACGAGTTGCTCATCAACTTCACGACCACCGGGTTCCGCATGTACGACGCGATCTCGGGCGTCCAGCGTGGGGGCGATGTCACCTTTGACATGACCACGGAGGCGTGGGTCTTTGTAGCTCTCCGGGGGAGCGCGACCCAGGGCGAGGCGGCTGTCTGGTTCGGGCGGCCGGGAGGCCCCCTCCGCCGGCTGGAGGTCGCCCTGACGACCTCCCTGCTGACCTCCGACCACGCGGCCAACCCGACCGACCCCTGCCGGGTCTGGTGGGGGAACATGGCTGCGGGGACGGCGGTATCCGAGTGGTCCGTGATCGGGTTCAACTTCTACGCCCACGCCTTCGTTCCGAAGCAGGCGACCAACTTCGTCTCGTCCTGGGTGAACCCCACCCACGTTCGACCGAGGGACTTTTCAACCATCCCCGCCCTTCTCCTGGACCGCGTGAAGCTCCAGGCGACGGACGGCCCGGTCCGCCTCGCGGAGACGTGGCGGATCGCCACCCGATACGACTATGGGGTGATGAACCTCGATCCCCGGCTCTCCCCCTCCCCCCGCGTCCCTTGGCGGAGCAAGGTGGATGGGGTACTAGAGCGGATCGTGTGGGACCTTGAGGGCGGGGTGTTCACGGACGCCTTCCTCGGGAACCACGCCCTGCTGTTCCTCCTCCAGCGGTCCAACATCAAGACCGCCAAGATCCTCGGTTGGAACGTCGGCGGAGCTGCCTGGGACACCCTCGCGACCCTGGACGCTTCCGATGGCTTCCAGGTCCTCCCTTGGGAGAGGGCGGGGACGACGCTCCGGCCAGACAACACCCAGGTCGGGGTCGGGGAGCGGTACCTCTGGCGGAACCAGCACGCGGGGGACACCTTCGACCTGAACGCTGGGGAGGAGCCGCTCCATAAGATCATGACCAACACGGAGGGGGCGTGGAGGGTCGACGGCGGCCCCGCGAAAGTGAAGCAACCAACGCTCTGGCTGGAGCGGGAGAATCTCAAAGGGGGGGACCCGTCGAGCGGAGCCTCCGGCGAGATATGGAGCCGAGACTTCGGCGCGGTCCTCCGGGAGTACGACGACCGCTACGAGCGGTTCGCGTTGGAGATTCCTGCGCAGTCCACCGCCGATGGCTACTACGAGATCGGGGCCTTCTTCCCCGGTGACATCCTCGTCTTCGGCCAGCAGTACGACCTCGGGTGGGTCTGGACCCGCGAATTCAACACCGCACTCAGCCAGGGGGTCGACGGGTCCCGGCGGTCCCGCGTGGACGGACCCATGCGCCGATCCGTTGAGCTCGGTTGGGTGGAGACGGCTGTACAGGCCCATGAGGAGCAGCGGGACGACCCGGATCCCAGCTGGATCAGCAGCGGATCTGGGGGCCTCCCTGTCGCCTCGCGTGGAGACGTCCTCCGCGCTGTGACCGGGCTGTTGGAGCAGCAGGATGGACCCGGTGAGCCGGTCGTCTACCTCTCCCGGATCCCCGACCAGCCGGAGGGGGATCACAGCCCCTTGCTGCTCACGGATCGGCGGCGGTGGCTTTACGGTCGGATCCCGACCAACCCCAAGCTGGAGGCCCTGGCCGCCCGGACCGGGGAGGGTGTGGACGAGGTGGAGCGGCTGAACCGGATCACCATCGAGGAGGAGGTCTAGTTGGCCTTCGACCGCCGAGACTTCCAGGGGGAGCCGCTGGAGTGGCTCCTGGACCTGGAGGTCGGGGGGGAGATCCTCCGGCTGGCGCAGAGGCCCCTGGATGCCCCTACGGGAGTGGGGGGAGCCCTCGCCGCCTACGCTAAGGGGCTCGCCTTCTCCGGGGAAGTCCCGGACGCTGTGGACCCCTTCTCAGACACCCCCTCCGGCTCCTCCGTGGACCTCACGCTCCATATTCAGCACAGCATCCCGGCGGCGGTTGAGCAGGGCTTCGACCTTTCCGCCGCTCGGGGGAAGCTCTGGCAGTGGAGCCCGACCACCGGAGCGGTCCTCCTGGTCGTCTCGGGCGTCCTTCGGGGCGTGGAGTACCGGCTCCCGGAGGACCCTTTGACGTGCTCCCTTGAGGAGCTTGAGGAGGACGACTCCGGGCGGTTCCCTCCGGCGGACGCACGGGTGACGGACGGCTCCTGGCCCAACGCTGCCGAGAAGGCCCTCAGTGAGTACTACCCGTGGATCCTCGGATCCCCTGGCCGGCTCTCCTCCTGGGTGACTCCGGGCCTCCTCGTGGATACGGTCGGGGACCTCCTCCTCGTCGCAGCCCATCCCGTTGAAGCCACTACCTTGAGCATCGTCAACGACGACGACGGAACGAGCGCGACCATCGCGGTGACGGAGGTTGATGACGGGCTCGGGCGGATCGTCTCCGTCGTGGACCTCACCGCGTCGGGCGTGACCATCGACCCCGAGGCGTCCTACTTCGCCCGGTGGGGAGCCACCGGCGGAGGACTCCAGAAGGGTGACGGGACCGTCTTGACTGGGGCGGGGGACGTCATCCGATGGATGCTGACCTTCTCCAGGCTCCGGGTGGACTACGGGCGGCTGGCAGCTTCCCTCCCCGCCCTGAACGCCTACCGAATCGACACAGCAATATCGGCGAGGCCCGATGCCCGGTTCCCTCCTTGGGACTGGCTGACCGACCACCTCCTCCCGATCCTCCCGGTGTCCGTCCGAAGCTCCCCGGAGGGCTTCTATCCGGTGATTTGGAGGTTCGATGCGACGGCGGACATGGCCGTCGCCCACCTGGAGGTCCCCGAGGCCGGCGACTCCTCTCCTTCCGCGTCACTCCGCACCACCGTCTCCTTCTCCAGCCGGGACAGGGTGGCGAACGAGATCACCCTCCACTACCGGCATGACCCGAGGCTGGACTCCTTCGCCAAGCGACTCGTCCTGACGGGGGACCAGCTCGTCGCGGAGGCCGACCACGAGGCGTTTCTCAACCTTTACTGCCTGACCTCCAGGAGCCGCTACAGGGACGCCGACGGCAACCCGGAGACGTGGCAGAAGGAGGAGTCCACGGAGGTCGTGGAAGACGACGGGACCGCCGGGACCATCCTCGCGTGGTGGGCTCAGAGGTACGCCCTCCAGGCCCGGTTGGTCGGCTACACCGCCGATCTCCAAACCATCGGTCACCTTGAGGCCGGCGACGTGGTAACGATCACGCATCCGGGACTCTCCTGGACCAAGAAGGTTGCGCTGGTGGAGGAGGTCATTCGGACCGGGTCCTCCGCCTGGGATCTGGACCTCCGGCTGGTTGAAGATCCGGCCCAGGTCCGCAGGGGGGTCGGATGAATGGGCAAGAAGTAGGCGTCCCCCTTACCTGGGTCATCGGGATCTTCTTCACCTTCGCCGGCCTCTGGATGCCGGTCGTGTTCGCCCTCGTGTCCCAGGCCCGGTCCTTCGGCGCGATGGGTGCGAAGCTGGACTCCGCCCTCAAGGAGGTGGAGGAGATCCGCAGCCTGGACAACCGTGTGACCAAGGTGGAGGGCTGGGTGGGCCGGCTTCGGGAGCGTCACCACAACATCGTCAACCGGCTGATGGTGGAGGCCCCCCCCGAGTGACCCCATCCCTGCTGATCCTCCACCACACCGCCAGCCCCCGAACCTGGGAGCGCGAGGACGTCCTCCGGGCACATCGCGCCAGGGGCTTCCGCGACGTCGGATACAACGACCTCATCCGGCTGGACCCCGAGGCGGGCAGAGCACAGATCATCCTGGGCCGCCCCTACGATCTAAACGACGACTGGGAGCCTTGGGAGGTAGGGGCGCACGCGAGGGGCCTCAACGGGCGCTCCTGGGGTTGCGCGTTGATCGGGAACTACCACGAGGAGGAGCCTCCCCCAGCCCTCCTGCGGACGGCTCAGGCCCTCTTTGCGGCGATGTGCGCGCGGTGGTCCCTGGACCCGCTGGAGGCGATCCGGGGACACGGGGAGGTCGCAGCCACCGCCTGCCCTGGACGGCTCATCGACATGGACGCTTTCCGGGCGGGGGTTGCTGCACTTCTCTGACCGGGGCATTCTTGCCGCCGAAGGAGAGCTGATGCCCCCGACGACACCGACCCCCGGACTCAAGACCCCCCAGGTGATCAACCCTCCGCCCGGTGCGGTTAGGGTTGCCCCTCGTGCCTTCGTCTCGGTGGGCTTCTCCCCCCCGAGCAACCCCCTCAAGGTCCGGTCCTCGATCCACCACGCGGTCCACTGGAACAAGCTCCGTGAGATGCTCCGCCCTTACGGGTGGGAGGAGGTCCCCGGATCCGCCGTGATCCTCGGAGACGGAGACGGGTCGATCATCACGTTCAGCACGCGGGGGGAGCCGGTACTCCCGCAGCCGGTCCAGGACTGGTTGAAGAAGGCGGAGCCCAAGGGGTTTGAGGTCGCGGCAAAGATCGCCGCCGGAGCCGCTCAGGTACTCGGGGTGATCGCGAAGCTGTTTGGGGTCCCGAAGCTCGGGGTCATCGCCGCTGGCGCAACGGTCGTCCTGGAAGCCGTCAAGGACGCGGTGGAGGACTAGGCCGCCACTCCAGGTGGCAGAGGGTCGCCGGCCCCTCGTGGAACAGGCTCCACTCCACCCACCCGCGCCGCTCCGCGTACCGCCCCGCTACCACCGACAGAATCAAGACTCACCTCCACGATGCCGCTGTGAGCGGCGGTTCCTCAGCCTACAACCCGCGGAGCGCACGGCTCGCGCCCTGCGAACAACGACCGATTGTCCCCGATGGCGTACTCGGGCGGCGGCATGTCCTCCGGCAGCAGCTGGAACGCCATCAGCCCCCCGGCAGTCTCGCCTACGTGCCTAAAGCCGGCGAGGGTCCACGTATAGCCCCACGTGTCGACACCTCGCCGCCTGATCGGCCTGACGTGCTCGCGGTCGAGGAAAGTG
>Ga0208299_1002509_pt1 | contig 12346 bp, 23 predicted proteins | sample 15_taG_FD_184089 | JGI IMG/M metagenome (GOLD analysis project Ga0208299, IMG submission 184089) | Marine viral communities from the Subarctic Pacific Ocean - 15_ETSP_OMZ_AT15312 metaG (SPAdes) (version 2) | ecosystem: Environmental > Aquatic > Marine > Oceanic | place: Pacific Ocean | collected...
TGGAGAATTGTTTGTTAATCTTTTGAACATCGGAAACACATCACAGGTTATCGAGTCTGGTACTAAAATAGCACAAGTGGTTATGGTGCCAATTATACACTTCCGAGCGCGAAAAATCATGACAGATACTCTTTATAATAGTGGCATCTGTATCTCAAATAGAGGCACAGGTGGCTTTGGATCCTCCGGAGGATAAAATGAACAGAGCCCAGCGAAGAGCAAACACAAAGAAGCAAAAGAAATCCAAATTCCTTGAGGATGCCATTGGTATGTTTGATCTATTACCCAATAAATGTTCTTCTTGCGAGTCACCGTATGATAAAAGAAATAGGAAAATGGCCATGTCTTGGAACGTTGTTGTTAAAGAGGAAAAAAAAATCGTAAGATTATATTGCCCAACCTGTTGGAACACTGCTAAGCAAGTAATTAGTAACAACAGAGGTACTTAACATGCCCAATAAATATGCAAAAGACACAAAGAAGTTCACTTTTTACGCCAAGGATGATTTGCATGCAAAATTTAAAATAAGAATGCAACTTCACAGTCTGACACAGTCAGAGTTTCTTCGTGCATGTGTTGAGGCAGTTGTTGGTAAGGACCCAATGATGGAAATGTTCATAGAGCACTACAAAGAAGCCACCGGTAAACAGTCCAAAGCCCAGTGCACAAAGATCAAGAAAGATCAAGATAAATCAGGAGAGCTTTTAAAAGACTTTGGCTTAGGCGATGGAGAGATCGATGACATATTTGATTTAATAGCAAAAGAACACCCAGAAATTTGATTTAAAACTGTTGTTTTATTTTTTGAAATCTATTTATAATGAAAAAAATGCTTTAAGGAGATTTATAATCATGGCTAAAAAATTATTGAATGAGGCGCAAGTTCGCCGTTTTGCAAAACTGGCTAATCTGAGTCCGATCAATGAAATGTACGGGAACACCGTACAAGAAGAGGTCATGAACGAAGAAGAAGCCGATTTAGAAATAGCTGATGCAGCTGAACTAGAAGGAGCAGATGAACTTCCAGTCGCGGATGAAGAAGAAATTGAACCTGCCGTTGGAGAAGAAGTTGATTCTGATGTTGAACTAAGCGCCGATGACGTCGCTAAGATTGCTGACGCGTTACCGGCTCTACAGGCAATTGCAGATGCAGCCGCTGGTTCTGAAATGGATGTTGAACCAGAAATGGACGCTGAAGAGGAAGAAATGCCTCAACCAGAACTAGAAATGGATGTTGAACCAGAAATGGACGCTGAAGAGGAAATCATGGAAGCACTTAGTGGTGTTGAGTATGTACCCGATCAGAAAGAAATTGTCTCTGAAGTTGCTCGACGAGTTGCTAAGCGCTTGTTGAGAGCAAAAAAAGCGGAAAAACAACTGCAAGAAGCATTAGGAAAAAGACGAACAAAATAAATTGATACAATACCAAATGTATGACAGAATGGAGAGGGGAGGTATCCCCTCTCTTTTTTGTTAAAAAAAACTCAAAAGGAGCTCCGATGGAATATTTAGGTAAAAAGAAAGATAAAAAAGAAGAAGTTGAAGAAACTGAAGAAGTAGAGCAAACATCAGTTGTTGAACTTCTTCAGAGTTTAGAGGCACAAAACAGTCCAGAAAAAAGAAGCATAATGTTCGTTGGTGAAGTTAGTGAAGAAAAAGCGGCAGATTTGATCTCAGCACTGCTGGTCTTGTCTCAAGATAAAAAAACAGACGATTCAAATAAAGCAGAAGACATAAAACTTTATATTTCAACCTATGGTGGCTCCGCCCACGAAATGTTTGCAGTTTATGATGTAATGAATTTTTGCAAACAGTTTTGTGATATCGAGACAATAGGAATCGGCAAAGTTATGTCTGCTGGTACGCTATTGTTGGCAGCAGGAACAAAAGGGAAAAGGAAACTCGGAAAACATTGTCAAGTCATGATCCATTCCGTAAATGGAGGATCGATAGGTGAACTACATTCATTGGAGAATGAAATGGAACAAATGAAGAATTTACAAGACACTTATATTCAGTGTCTATCAAATGAAACTTCAATGACAAAAAGACAGATTCAGACACTAATTAATAGAAAGGTAAATGTATATTTATCTGCTAACGAAGCGATAGAAAAAGGTCTATCAGATGAGGTATTTTAAATGAGCAAACGATTAATAACAGAAAATTGGTATAAATTTTTGAAAGAACATGAATCTCCCTTCACTAGAGATCAGGAACAAGAAATGTATAGTGCCGACGACACCATTCCAGCAGATACAGCAAGAGCACTGCAAGAGATTGCAAGACTCAACGCTGAGATCGCAATATTACAAAAAGAACTGGCAGATTGGGAAGAACAAATTGGACATGATGTTCATTCCGTATCTCAAATGAAAGAGGATAAAGATGGATAAGATTTTTTACAACGAAGGTTCGGCAGCGAAACTTGGCTGGACCCCTGAGTGGTTCGGCTGCGACAAGCACGGCGAAAAACTGATCATAGCAGTCGAAAAATTTCAAAAAGAATGCGGAATTACAGCAGATGGTCTCTGCGGCCCCACGACATATCGCCGAATTTATACTCATCGTGTCGCATCTATGGAGGATCATGCTCCCATGGGACACAAAGACAATACAGAATCTTTTATTGTTTATAACTCCGAGTATTTCCCTATCGAGTGGCCCAAAGTTAAGCTGTTCTTTGAGGGAGGAGGACTCAAGTTAAGAAAAGGCTGGAAGAAGTCTCCTCATAAGCGAGATCCAAAGTTTTTCGTTTGCCACTGGGACGTATGCTTATCATCAGAATCTTGCTATAAGGTGCTTTCTAAGCGGGGAATCAGCGTTCACTTCTCTATCGACAACGACGGGACCATATATCAATTTATGGATATGAACGACATCGCGTGGCATGCTGGAGGAAAGACTTGGAACGACCGTTCTCTCGGTGTTGAGATAAGCAATGCTTACTACACCAAGTACCAATCTTGGTATGAAAAGCGAGACTTCGGACCTCGACCAATTATAACAGATGCGCACGTACACGGAAAGAAACTACCAGAACATACCGGCTTTTATCCCGTGCAAATCGAAGCCTTAAAGGCGCTTATGAAAGCCGTTCATAAATGCACAGGAATCCCTCTTCAGACGCCTCTAGATCGTGCAGGCAACACGAACACCAAGGTAAGCAAGAAATGCGCTGAAGGGCGCTTTGAAGGCTTTATAAGCCACTATCATTTGACCAAGCGAAAGATTGATTGCGCTGGTTTAGACATTAAGAAATTGTTAGAGGAATTATAATGAGCAAAGAATTGAACAAGTTGATTGAGCAAGTGTTGACGGAAAGAGAGTGGGGCAAGTTGCCTATTGGGGTCCCGAAGACTTTGACTCCTGATTTTCAAAAAGACCTTGGAGATTATACGAAGAAAGATGATCAAAAAAGTCGCTATTATCAATTTCTTCAAAAGCTAGCTAATTCTGAGAGCCCTGCGAACGAATTGAGCGATGAAGATTTAATTCACTTCATTGGTCCGAAAACAGGAACAGATGACAAATTTGCAAACGATCCGAATGGTCTCTCTAAAGACCTAATAGCAAAACTCGGAACGGGACTGGCGGGATCCAAATCGTTCAAGAACAATCTAAAAAATTGGATCAACACCGCTTTTGTTAAAACAATGAAACAACAGCATGCAGAGTGGAAAAAAGAGATCAACCCTAATGTTAAAGCTGGAAAAGGTGAAGATTTATTATCTAGGTACAGAAAAAACTTTGGCTATACAGGTACAAGTGCCGATAATGAAATAGTTACAAGATTCCACAAGGGCTTTGAAAAGTCAGTCCGTGGCGCAGAGAATAAATACTGGTCAGACCAGAGATATGAGGATTCTTTTAATAAAGATCCGAAATCAAATGAGTGGAAAGCAGCTTGGGAAATGTTGAGTTCCCTAAATAAAGAAAGTAGAGTAAAAGCAGAAAATGCTTACGCTTCTTTCTTAAATAAGACTGCGGGTGAAAAAAATGTAGAACCAGAGCAGCTCCACAAGGCTTTCTTGAAATTAGTAGGGTCTTCGAAAGAGCCCTACTTTCAACCTTTGGGCACAGAGAAATTCCCTCAAGCATCACTAGCTGTTGCCCAAGAAGATGTTTTTGGGTGGAAAGAAGGCAGTCCAGCATTGGTCACTGCTAACCCTTCGTTGGTTAATACTTTCGATGCTATTGCTGGTGATTCTGTTGCCGGCAAGCTTAACAGTATCAGGAACTTTGCTGAGGCCCTTAATACTGATACATTAGACCAATGGGTTAAAAAAAATGGAGAATTGAGTTATATAACTTATGCTCGCGTGATAGCCTTGTTGGCTGATTCAATCGCAGCAGCATCAGCAACAGATGCTGGTGGCGAGTTTGAGCGGTGGCTAACTCTTCTACTGAACATTCCAGTAGTTGGGACTGAACAAGGTGCTGCGGATAACATGGGAAAAATCACCGGAGGAAAAGGGGTTATAACAAGCGCAAAGATGTACTCAAGTATTTGCGGGAAAGAAGCTCCTTCACAAAGTACCGAAGGTTTGGCTGCACAAAAAGAATTCGACCAGCCGGGAGATAATATGTATTATTTCGTGGGCCATAAGATAAAAGGTGAACAATCAGATGTTATTTCTGGAGAGCAAAAGATTATAACGGACATTAATTTTTATTTAATAGAGCTAGAGCGTATTGATGGCACTAACATAAAGGGTAGACTCATAAAAGCTGATAAGACTGCCTCTGAGTGGTATCCCTGTAGAAAAAATGTACAAAAAACTGGTATAAACCAAACTCTTTTATTTCCTTGTGGCTCTGAGAATAAGCCTTCTGGTATGAGCGAGGCCGAAGTTGAAAAATACGCATTCATCAAGATACCAACAATGACCAAAGAATTTCAAGAACTTTTTACTAGTAAAAGATTGGTCGCAACAACAGCAGACTATCTTGCTTCTTTAACCGAAGGGGAGGGATTTGAAGGCCTAGCTAAAGCAGTAGTTGAATCCTATAAAAACATACAAGCAGTAGAGGCAAGCACCACGAATTATTATTCAGCCAAAACCAAGGGTGAGCAAAACCCAACAGATTACATTAATGATGTTGGGTCGAAAGTTGTGCAGATGAGATCTCAGTTGAATAAAATCTTTGCTTTAGCTGGAGAAGCTGGGCAGAAGTCGGGAACCAAGGCTCCAAAAGAATTAGTTGAATCCGAATTATCTATTGATCAACTAATCGAATCAATTATTAAAGAAAAGTTATTAAAATAACTTGACAACCACTCAATATAAGGTTATATTATATAAAACAATGGAGGAATAATGAAACATTATAATCAAGGTCAAGCTCTTAACCAAAAAATCTTGGAAGGAGTTGACATCCTTGCGGATAATGTTGCAACCACTCTCGGACCTCGAGGGCGGAATGTTGCACTTTATCACAAAGGACAAGACACACCAGTCATTACCAAAGATGGTGTAACGATTGCAAAGTTCATCGAACTTGAAGATCCATTCCAAAACCTTGGAGCACAAGTAATCAAGCAAGCAGCAGAAGAAACAGTGAACTCTGCTGGTGATGGGACAACGACTGCAACAGTATTATCTCGTGCAATCCTCAAAGAAGCACAAAAGTATATGACAGCAGGTGTTTCACCCGTTGAACTTAAGAGAGGTATGGACAAAGCCGTCGATGTTATCACGGAAAGACTCACAGAAATGTCGAGACCTATTCAAACTGTTGAGGACATTAGGCACATTGCAACGATCTCTGCAAACAATGACAAAGCCATTGGGCAACTGATTGCAACTGCTATCGACAAGGCTGGTAAAGATGGTTCTGTGCTCGTTGAAGAAGCTCGGAGTATGAACACTTCACTTGACCTCATAGAGGGTTTCAGGTTCGATTCTGGCTACGTAAGCAATACATTTATAACAGACCAAAGAAATGCAATCGTAAATTACGATAACCCTTTAATACTTGTTACAGATGAAAAAATAGAGCATGTCGAACAAATTATGTCGACTTTAGAAATGGCAGCTAGAGACAACAGGCCGCTTATTATTATTTCCAACGATATAGAAGGTCAAGCGTTAGCTGCGCTGATAGCCAATGCAGTCAGGGGCACAATGAAGATCTGTTCTATTAAGGCGCCAAAATATGGTGAAGAACGAAGAAACATCTTGAAGGACCTGTGCACAAGTACTGGTGCTACTTTTATAACCAGAGAGAGCTCTTTGACTCTACGTGATGTAAGATTAAATCATTTCGGACAATGCAGCAGAATTAATGTGACTAAAACTTGGACAACGGTTGTTGGAGGGAAAGGCAATGATAAAAAGATTGATGAAAAGATTGAAACAATTAAAGCACAAATACGACAAACAGACAACCTACCTGAGTGCGAAAGACTTCAAGAGCGTATTACTCGCCTTGCATCAGGAGTCGCAGTCATCCGTGTCGGGGCCCAAACAGAAGTAGAAATGATTGAGAAGCGCCATCGCATTGACGACGCATTGGAGGCGGTTAGGTCTGCACAAGAAGAAGGGATCGTTCCCGGTGGAGGTATTGCGTTGATTAGGGTAACCAAAGATCTATTTGTTGAGACCGACAATGAAGAACAGAACCTTGGCGTACAAGTGGTACTTAGGGCCTGTGAGATGCCTCTTCGGCAAATGGCGATTAACGCTGGGGAGCCTCCTGACATCATCGTGGCAAAAGTCAAATCTGAATTTGGTGACAGAGGGTATGATTTTCTGAATAGATCTATGGTTAACACCTATGAAGTGGGGATCATAGACCCAAGTAAGGTTACGAAGTGCGCTTTGAAAAACGCTACATCTGCTGCTGCTACTTTATTAACAACATCACATGCTATTGTTGATTGTTAGGACTAATTAATAACAGAGGGCAACGCAATGAACGAGAACGAACACCAAGATCTAAAGGATGCGATTGTAGATTTGGCACATCAAATTCAAAGAATGTCAGATAAGCAAGACGAGATGATTGATGATGTTAAAAAGATCAAAGAAGCAATCTTCAATCCAGACCAAGGGTTGTACGCTCGAGTTCGAGATTTAGAACAGTGGCAACAAGGAATGTCTAAGTTCATATGGTCATTTGGCTTGGCCATCGCTGGGTTAGTCATTCAAGCAATTTACTCAAATTTATTTTAATGGAGGTACAATGAGAGTAAGGATATCTTATGGAGTTGAATTAGAAGAAATTCCAAAACACGCATCTAATTTAGGCGATAATGCTTTGACAGAAATAAAAGAATCTGTTCGTTCTCTAGAGAGGATTTTGGAACATGTAGAAGAAGAGAGAGAATTTTCTTCAATCTTAGTGTCAATAGAAAAAATTAGATTAAACCTAACAAAAGCCGATGCAGTCCTATCTGACATGGGAGCTTTGCTAGAAGGGTTACAAAATTACAAAAATGGAGAACAAAATGTATCAGAAAGGAGACCTACTGTGGATCCCGGCGGGAACACTATTAAACAGACCAAGAATCCCGGGCAAGGATGATCTGTTTTCAAATTATTATCAAACCACATCACCTTGCGTAGCATTATTTTTGAAGTTTGAAGGATACGATACGTGTATCGTAATGATGTCGGGCCAGAATTGGTCTGTTTCAACCAAGTACGTTCGGCATAATATCGAGGAGGAAAATTATGTTAGTTAAATTGATAGAGGTAAAAAAACAAATGAGAGGAGGCTTAGCATCTTTGAGTGAAATCTATATAAACTCTGCTCACATAATTTCTGTTTCTGAAGACGTACAAGCTAACCAAAATCTTGTTAGCGAAGCGACTCGCCTCGGGCTGACAGAAGATATAAGGTTCAGCAAAATTGTTTTATCTGAAGGAAACCAAACGAGGACACTTACTGTTGTAGGTCCCCCGTCAGAAGTTCATGGTAAAGTTAAAAAAAGACAAATCCTGCGAGGTTAAAATGATATATTATAAAATTATTTGTTGGAGTGAGTGCCCTTTTTGCTTGCGAGCAAAAATGGAAATGATAGAGAGAAGACTGCCATTTGAATATTGTTCCATTGATCATAGCAACAGGATGTTAAATTATTATCAAGCTATTTATAAACACGGCACGGTGCCGATGATTGTTGAAATTGACACCTCGACAGGTCAAGAGAAATTCGTTGGAGGATACACAGATCTTATCGAGTATTTCAAAAAAAGCGTTGTTGAAGCACAAGTTTGCTCTATTGATGGAGATGGCTGAATATGATTTCAATGTCAGTGTAGAATTTGTCAACGGTGATAATTCTTACTGGATACCTACGCCTCTGGATGAGGTTGAGGAAATTGGTCACATAGGCATCGTTGATATTGGAGACGACCAGTCGGAATTTGAAAAGTTAATTTCACTGGTTCATGAAATCGGTCACGTAATTTTTAATGATAAAAACCTCTTTAAGAAACACAGAAGAATACGGCTGTTTGAAGAATCCTTGGCTTGGCACTTGGGTTACGACTATGCTCTTTCCAATGGTATAGAGATAAACATAGAAGAATACGCAGAGCGAGTTGAGCTCGCATTACAATTATACAGTAAGGAGATAAAATGATTGTTAATAAACCTTGGGGTCATGAAAACATTTGGGCCCTAACAGAAAAATATGTTGGAAAAATCTTACACATAAAAAAAGGGAAAAGATTATCCCTGCAGTTCCACAAAATAAAAGAAGAGACCATAATGGTTTTAGAAGGAAAATTGGAACTAATTTTAGAAGAAGGTTCTCAACGCGAACAGCGAAATATTATTTTAAGTCCCGGTGAGACCTTTCATATATCGCCCCTAACGGTGCATAGGTTTTCCGCTTCACAAGGCAGCGATGTGAAGCTGGTAGAAGTATCCACGAGCGAAATACACGACGTAGTAAGGCTCCAAGATGACCATGGGAGATCATGATGTATTGGCTAATAACTTCTCTCTTATTATCGGCTGACCCAGCAATAAATAATACTGAAAAAATTTATGTTGCACCTCCAACCATTCATGATTCATCGCTGGAGATATATCAGTCATATATAAATAGCATGCTGGTTTCTTCTGCTAATAATAATACGCACTGGATCAAGAGATCCAAGAGGGCTGATGATGCTCTGATATACGATAAACACACTATCATAAGTGCGCTAGATACAACCTGTGATTATGACAAGCCTTTGTATTGTGGATCTGAGAATTATCATTGGGTAATGATAACAGATCTGTTTGTTACTGAGTATTTTGCAACGATCATCGTCAAATTGTATGACGAGAACACAAAATTAATCGCATCAAGCTCTAAAACATCGTATTCGATTGAAGAGTGTAAACCACAAGTAAAGCAAACCAATATTAAATCTCAAGGAATGTTTGGGGAAACTAAATCGGAAATAATAGAAAAACTTCCAGATAAATGTGTGATGCTTAAGCCAAAAATTTTAACAAAAGACATCAATCAAGCAGTTACAATTATGTTTGCCAGTATTCACCCAGAGTAATAGAACTCCTTAGAAGCCCCGACCCATCGGGGTTTTTTGTTTTTGTTCCCTAGTTACTTATAGGGGGATATAAAAATGATTAAAGGAATATTATTTTTTTTGTTAATGTGCGCGCCACCGGCAAATGCACATTTGAATCTAGATTTATCTAGAGAGTTCGATGATAGATATACTTCAGAGCTGGATCCGTTCGCGACTCGAGGTTTAAAAATGTCTTATCTATCATCTGTTGTAGTTCAAGTCTTAAGTGGTGATGTTCCCATGGGGACAGGATCAGGAAACTATTTTAGACTTGGTAGACACAGGTTTATTATTACTGCCGCTCATGTTGTCGAAGGCCAAGCTGAAATTCTAATTATAGAAAAAGGGTCTATCATGACAAAAGCCGCTGCTGTATATGTTGATAAGGATGCAGATATTGCGATTCTAATTCCAGAAGAGAAACTAAAGTACACGAAGGCGGTACCATTCCGGAGAGACATCAACAACCAGATGGGAGAAAAGATATACCATTGTGGACACCCAGCACAAGAAGGCTGGCATATTTCCGAAGGAATTCTAACAGGAACACATAATGATGTATTGATGTTAAACACGTTTGCTTGGCCCGGGAGTTCAGGATCAGTTGTATTTGATGTTTCTGGGCGTGTTGTTGGGGTGATTTCGGCTTTGCGAGTTGATGCACCATTTGGGTTGCCGGCTATGATTGAACATCTTGTTTTGGCTTCAAACATTAAAATGTTAGATCACCAAACCCTGAAGGCTTTATTGCGTGATGGATCAAGATAAAAACCAACCCAAATTCAAAATCGGCTCTTTGATAAAAGACAAGGAGCGTTTGGGTATTCTCTACAGGGAGATCAAACAAGGAACTTGGTCAGACCAACCTTTGTTTAATTGGAAAACAAATTATGAGATCTATTATGACGATGGCTCTGTGTGTGTTATGGGTAGTGATACCTTAGAAAGGCTTATAAGCTCTGGTAAAATAGAACTGTTGGAGGATTTGAATTGACCTCCTACTCTGCTACCCTACTACCCCCCTCCCCTCCTTATTGCAATCTAGATAGGATCATAACTGCTCTGTGTGATAACTGCTTAGTTTATCAATATAACAAAAACATTTCTAAAGCAACGCAAGAACAACATTTCGATTTAACTATGAAATTAATAGAGTTTTGGTGCTTGGAATTGTCTGAGGAGGAAATAACTTGAGTTATTCCAAAGGCGACTTGGTTTTAACTGTCGATCAGGCAAGAGTTTATACGTGTATATTATTGACCAACATGTACACAACGGGTACTGGAACAAAATTCTATTACTCTCATTGTGTCGAAACTGGTTCAAATGGCATATTATACGAAGGGGAAATAGATAGTCTTATTTCAAAAGAGTTTGCTCCCAATTTTGAATACAAGAGTGACATCTTCGATCAACATTATTGGTATGAAATGATGCTGGATCGATTTGCTCAATGGCCTGTCTTTTGGCCTTATGATTATGACGATGATGAATCAGATGAAGATTGAAAATACTTTACATAACTCAAAAATACTTTACATAACTATGGCTTTTATCAAAATACTTTACATAACTCAAAAATACTTTACATAACTATGTAAAGGGTCGAAAAAAAGCATTGACAATAAAGCTCCCGTATTATGGTAATATAACACGTTGCGACCACTTGTGCAACAAAGATTTGACATTTTCTTGACAAAAAACTTTACATAACTATGGAATGTGCCCAAAACCATTATCTCCTGACAAAAAACTTTACATAACTCACCATCTGAACTAAAACCATTACATCATGCGTATGCGTTCCCTTTTATTACTATACATGAGATCGGTCAAAAAATGTCCGAAAAAGTAACCGAAAAGATTTGACAACTCTTCTCAATCGGTTATATTAACTTATGAACCAAAACTGTGGAGGAGAACAAATGAAAAACATTATAGTATTTATTTTAGGTATGCTCGTCGGAATAGCATTTCAGCATGACATACCAATTATTAACAACATAGATTTCCAGAGCATCCGAACAGATGTCGCGGAGTTTTTTCAATCATACCAAAAACAGGAGCAATCATGACAGCAGGATTATTATACAGTTGTAAGTGGAGAACGAACCAGTGGAACCATGACAACAACTCATGGGATCGTGGCTGGGACATGCTTCTATTTATAGGCATAGAGACAATCAATCGTGACGATGGAATAGTGATAAACAACTATCGTTTCCACGACATAGTTAACAACAAGAGCGTCCTGATGGACATAGGTCTTATCAGGCATTGCAGAGAAATCGAAGGAGATTATCATGAGTGCGATTAAAAAGATGAACCAAGAGTTAAAACAACTGCTAGGCAGAGATCCAACGATCTACGAACAGATCGACATTCTCATTATGACTACCATAAAGGATCGAGTGCATGAGTATCAACTGGCTTATCAGATGCAACCCGATGAAGAGATTAAAGAACAATACCAAAGGGCTATAAAGTCTTTACAGGAGATACAGGATCGAAATCCAGAAATCTTTTCTCGCAACGACAGCGATGGAGGTGATCATGAGTGACTTTAAGGTTGGGGACTTCGTAAGAAGCGACACAGATGACGTTTTCATCGGGCTTATCACAGGTAAAAACGAAACAGGCAAGTTCGAGGTGGCATGGCATGATGGAGACTTCACTTATGGTGAAAATGAAAGAACCATGTTCCATCACGAAATGAAACCAAGCCACTGGACAGATTATCTCTATAAAGCATTTTCGGACTTTTTCTGTCCTTGATTTATTTTGAGAACACGATAAGATATAGTATAAC
>Ga0208299_1002512_pt1 | contig 12331 bp, 8 predicted proteins | sample 15_taG_FD_184089 | JGI IMG/M metagenome (GOLD analysis project Ga0208299, IMG submission 184089) | Marine viral communities from the Subarctic Pacific Ocean - 15_ETSP_OMZ_AT15312 metaG (SPAdes) (version 2) | ecosystem: Environmental > Aquatic > Marine > Oceanic | place: Pacific Ocean | collected...
GGACAAGTTTGACGAAGATTGGTACACCCAGATGGATGGAGGGTTGGACGGCCAAACAGGTTTTCAGGCGGCGACTGTGGATGCGTCGTACAACTTATCGGACATGAAGGTGCTGATCAATTTTCCAATAGGCATGGTTGAGGGTGATGAATATTTGGTAACAATAATAGGATGATGAAGAACACGTTCAAACTACTCGCCGTTGCGGCGAACGTTTACTTACTGCAACTGATCCTGCCGGACAGCGGCATCATGCAGGCCAACCCACTGTTGTGGCTTGTCGGCAGCGCGATAGCTGGAGGGATGGCAAACAGGGGTGGACCGGGTGCAGTGACCCGTGATGCAGGCGCCGAATATGAGTCAACGATCCGAACACAGTTGAAGTATGCGGATCAATTGTTGGCAGCCGACCAGTACTACACGCCGCAGTACGCTGATCTTGAGTTGTCCAATCTGGAACGCACGCTGTTTGGTTCGACAGGCCAAACGGCTGGCGGCGCGGTTCCGTTGGCCGGCACGCCGGGTCAAGCGAGTCTTAATGAGTTCACGCAATACGGGACAACCAACGTGCAGGATGGACTGGATTATCCTGCCGGCCTAGACAAATACGGCGCACTCCCTGGCGGCCGTTTCGACTGGAACAAGAATCTTGGCCGCGCACCATCCCCGGAGGAATACGACGCCAGGGTGGCGGAAATGTCCGCCAAGTCGGTTGGTTACCAACACGTCAACGTTCGCCAAGATATGCAAAACGGAATGTCGTACAACCAGGCGTTGGCCAAGTACTACGGCGAACGGCCAAGCGATCAGGTCTTGCCGGGTGGTGTTGCAGGTGTTCCAAGCGGGGTGCCGACAACGGCAGGTGCGCCTGGCAGCGGACAAGCCGGCATTCTGGATTTGATGGGGCGAGCGCAGCCGCAGATCGACGAGATTACGAGGCGTTCAACAGCGTACCAACGTGAAGGCGACGTCCGGGACGTGGAAGCGTTGGGAGGCCGCGCCACGGCAGCCTTCCGCGAGTCGGCAGGCACAACCGAATTACTGGACAAGCTGCGGACACAGGCCGAGGAAGGCTTAACAGGCGACATTCTTGATCCGCGGTTGCGGCGTGAGTTCGCCCAGGCAAGCCGTGCCGGCCAGCGTGCCAGAGGTTTCGGCTTTGGAACGCGGGATATCGCAGAGGAATCGGTCTTCACAGCGATGCAGGCGAACGCACTTCGTCAGCAGCGACAGAATTTTGCGCAGTCAGTTGTCGGAACCTTGCAGGCGACATCAGTCGATCCGTTCCAAGCAATCCTCAACCGGCCGGGTCAAGCGATGGCAGCAGGCCAAGGCGCGTTCGGTCAGGCGAACTTGACACAAGGCGGCGCCGGTCCGTCTGGGATGTTCGGGATGAATAACTATTTCTCTGGCATCGGTGACTACAACGCTAATGCGAGGAACGCATCCAACATCGCCGGCTACAACGCAAATTCGGCCATGATGGGTGGAATCATGCAAGGCGGATTCGGCATGATGGGCCAATGGGGTAAAGGTAACATAAAAGAAGGCAGGAAGCCTTGGGATTTTGGAGGATAAGAAATGCCATATAATCCGGGAATAGCGCCACGAGGCGAATTAATGGGAATGGGACTGGGTGCTGGCTTGTCCAGCATGGCACAGTCTTATGGTGAAGGCTTGCGGTTGCAGGAGGAACAGAAACGGTACGACGATGTAATGAAACAGCGTCGACGTGACCGCAAGCAATTGAAGCGTTCGTATTCGATGCAGGCCGAACTGCTAGGCGTCGACAAGGAGGACATCGACACGATGGGACTCGGCGAACTGCAAGGTTTTGTCGAGGGAACCAAGCTGAAAAGCAGCTTGGAGTTCCAAGGCTTACAGCTTCAGCAGCTTCAGAATGACATTGAACAGACCGCGTCCGGCAAGAAGGCAATCGGCCAGATGCAGATGTACATCGAGGAACAGAACCTTGACCCGATTACAGCAGCGACGACTGCGGCCAGCGATCAAGGCTTGGAACTGGGTGAAGCTGCCAAGCTGTTGAACCTGGCAACCACCGGCCAGAAGCTGGGACTTGAATTGCAAACGCTTCAAATGCGTGGCCGCGGCCTTGAATTACAGGAGGCAGGTCAAGACATCAGCCGAGGCACGCTTGCTGTGCAGCAGGGTCAACTTGATTTGGCAGAGGAAGAAGTTGAGAGGCGAAAGAATCCGCCGCAGCCGCAGGCAAGGGACGTTAAAGGTGCGCCGGGTTACAAGGTCATCGACATGGGAGGTGGCAGGTCACAGTTGGTTGAGACAGAAGCTGGAGAAGAGGACACAACGAAGACCGGCGGATTCACGCAACAACAGATCGGTAAAATCTTGAAGAACCTTCGCAGCTTGAAAAAATCTGGCGAAACTGTTGGTAGTGTTTCCTCAAAGGGGATCGTTGAGGGTGACACTTGGGGTTTCGATACTGACCTTGATGAACTCATCCAGAAGTACGAACTGATGCAGAAAGGTTCCGGTCAACCAGATGAAGCGGATGTACGCAAGCAGGCGGCGGAGGCAATTGCAGCGGGTGCAGACGAGGCGGCGGTTAAGCAGCGGGTGAAGGAACAGTATGGGATCGATCTATGATGGCTGGAATTTTACTCCATTCCTCAACTCGTGCTGAATCACACACCCCAAATTAAAATACCAATGGTACAACCAGCGAGAAATCCACCCGCACTACATATGTTGAATGATAATTCAATCTGTCTTGCTGACAAAAAATCTTTCAGTCCGAAGCCGTCAGACAGGAAAACAACCGGACCAGTGGGGTATGATGTAAGTCCGCTTTTTGTTAAAGATGCATTGTTCCACCAACAAAAAACAAGAAGTACAAACGGCCAGAGAGGTGTGTTCACAATGCTTGAAAAGCCTGATCTGTTGACCTGCGTAACTAACGCCAACAGACAAAGCATAAAACTGCCAGCGAGAAATCCCATAAGGCCATGTTCACCCCACCAAATGTATAACTTGTCTGTAAGTCCTCGCTTCAATGCCTAACCTTTTTGAAGATTTAATCCCGACCGAAAGTCAGCCGGACAATCTGTTCGGCGACCTTATCCCAGCGGGTCAGTCGGTCAAGCGCGTGCCTGTCCTTGGCATTGACCCGACTGAACACGAGGAACTGGATGTCGCTGTCTCGGCTTGGGACAGATCGAAGTTCGCCAGCGGCCAGTTGGTTCGCGGTTTAAGCACGGCAATCGCTGGTTTGCCGGAAGCAATCTCAATCGGTGCGGCTGCGCTTGAAAAGAAATACCCGATAGGTGCCGCAACCATTGGCGCACCTACGGACCCTGAACAGACTTGGACCGGAACCTTGGCCAGATGGATCAAGGGTGCCGGGGAGTTCGTTGCGCCAGATGTATCCGAGGCAAAGGCCAAGGCAATGCAGGATGACTTTTGGACCAGCAAGGTTTCCGGCGGCGTAGGTTCTGCGGTTGGCTTCATGGCTGGTGGTGGTCTGGTCAAGAAGGGCGCACAGAAGTTGATACGCGGTGCGGTCCCGGCAAGTGCCACCATCGCAACTATGGGTGCCGGTGCCGGTGCAACACAAGGCTGGCACGATGCCAAGGCACATGGTGCGACTGACGAGGAGGCGATCCAGAGTTATGTGCTGAACGGCTTTGTGGGAACCAGCGAGGCAATCCCACTGTCTGGAATGTTGAACCGTTTGAACAAGGCAAGCGGCGGATCATTGATGAACATAATGATGCGTGTCGGTGCCGAGACGGTTGAGGAGGCTTTTCAGGAGGCAATGCAGTCGGCAGCCGGTGATGTGATTGCCGCGAACATTGTTGAGTACGACCCGGACCGGGAAATGTTTGACCAGCTTGGCACTGACGCAGCGGCTGGCGGTGTGACTGGCGGATTACTCAGTCTGGCAACCTCAGTGTTGAACAAGAAGCTGGCGCGCCGCGGTGCCACTCCGTACCAGCAGAAGGAAAAGCTGCTGGCGCGTGATCCTTGGACAGACGAGAAAGCCGGTGACCTGATCAACTCACGCGAGGAATTGCAGGGACTCAAGGGACACGATGGACGCGTGGTTTTCTTTGAGAGGGTTCCGAGTGCCAAGGAGGGACAGGTGCAGGAATCTTCGATTGAATACATCAAGATCGGGACCGGCACTGATCCGACATCAGCCATCATCGCGCACGAACAGGCCAACCCGAACTCGCTGTACAAGGGAGTGTTCGACTTGGGTAAGGTCGATGCTGGTTCCATCACGGTGGGTGACAGCGTGTTTGAGACAAAGGAGGAGGCAGTAGATGCAGCTGCCAAGGCCGAGGCGGAAGGCAACAAGGAACAGGCCGAGGAAATTCTTGGTGCTGCGCTGACTGCTGAAACCATTGAGAACCGCATGGAGGTCGAGGCGAAGTACCTTGGCGAAGGAGTTCTTGATCCGGTCCGTCTAGGCAAGCACCGCATCAAGGCCAAGGAGGTTCAGCAGGTTCTTCCCGGCGATGTTGAGGAGACTGACAACGGCTACCAAGTGACGCTGAAAAGCGGCATCAAGCTGGAGATGGACTTCACCAAGATTCCAGAAGGCATGGATATTGATGTCGAAAGCTACCTTTCCGAGACTGGGATGGAACGCCGGGAGTGGGAAAAGCTGACGCAGGAGGAACAGCAGGAACGGCTGGCTAACGCACAGGTTGTCGGCGCATTCACCAAGAACAGTGTAATCGATACTGACGGCAACCGTGTTGAGATGCCGGACTCATACATTATGATGTTCGGTGCCGGCGCGGACATCGGTACGTTCAAGCATGAGGCAATCCACTTCCTGCGTGAAACCGGTCTAATGACCGAGAAGGAATTTCAAACACTGGTCAACAAGTACAGCAGCCCGGATCGGGACGACACCAGACAAGAGGAGGACGTGGCGCGTGCCTATGAGGGGTTCATGCAAACACCTGGCGCGAGTGATGGCATTTTCCAGCGGGTCTTGGATGTGTTCCAAGGGGTGCTGATGGTTCGGTCAGCTGCTGGAATGCTGAACAGGATCAATCGTGGTGAAATTGCTGGCCGCGAGAAGCCGGTGCTGGAGGATGCAACGGCTGAACCAGTCCAAGTGAAGCAGGCGGTTCGCAACCTTGGGACGGCAAAATTCAGGGAAGGTGAACCGCTTGATATTGAAAGATCCGGCAAGCGCGGACAGGTGACAATCAAGGATGTCGGCAAGGCACTTGAAACTTACTCGCGTGAAACGACCGATGAAGTCTTCACGGTTGATACAGACCCGGAACGGGTGATGGCGCAGGCCATTATCAATGCCAGCGACGAGGTTACCTATCAGCTTCAACAGCCGGACAGCGGCGTGGACTGGTATGAAAAGGATTTAAGGTTCACTGAGAAGTCACTGCAACTGGCCTACCCGGAACTCAAAAACAAACCGCACTTGGTTTTGTTCAAGGGACTGATGGCCCCGACCAGTTTTGGGAACAACCCGGTAACCAACCTAATGGCGGCATCGCGTGTCTATGAGGCCGGCAAGGGTGACTTCACCAATATGCCGGGAAGGCAGCCGGATGGCCGTGGCTGGACAATGCGCGCCAACGCAACTGACCAGATGATCAACAGGATGAACCAGTTGGTCAGGGACAAGGGAGTGAAGGGTGCATCCAAGTGGCTTTTATCTGAACACCCTCTAAAGGAAATCCGGCAGTATCACCCAAGTGCCAAGGGTAAGGCTGACGATTCGTACTACGGTGCCTATGTGTTTGGCCCCAAGGGTGGCGACTTCTTTCTTAACAATAATGGCATATCCAAGGAACTGACCGTTGATATGTGGTTCACCCGTGCATGGAATCGCACAATGGGAACCATCTTGGATGAAGCAGGTGACGTGGTTGACTCGCCGACTGACAGGCAGCGGGTCTTGATGGATCAGGTGATAGAAAGTGTTGCATCCGACCTAGATTTAACGGTAAGCGAATTTCAAGCAGTATGGTGGTATTATGAACAACAACTCTGGAAAGCACTCGGTGCGTCGGTCGAAAGCTACAGCTTCGCAAACGGCGCAAGACGACTCCTCGAACAAAAAGGCATTCAACCCCCGCGGGTTGCAAGAGGACGTGATGCGGCTGCAAAGCGGAGGCAAGCTGCCGTCGATGCAGCAGTTTCTAGGGGCGCTCGCAAAGGTCAAGGCGAGCCAGTAGTCGCACCACGCCAGTCCGTTCGCGTCAGTCCCAAGGCGAGGGAACGCATCAATGTCATTGAAGGCTACGAGTCAATCGAAGCCGAGGGCGTTGAGGCGCAGAACAACAAGACCATAACTGAGTTACAGAAGCGGCACATGGGACGGAAGTCCCGTCAGCTTGTTTACTTTGGAGGTCAAGCCACGCTTCGTGCCAAGCAGCAGCTTGAACTGGACGAAGCCTATGCGGCACGTGCCGTTCGCAAGCAGGTTGAGGAACTGCAAAACAAGCTGGTCAAGGATGCGTGGGACAGCCAGACCGGACAGAAGCTGCCGAAGATTTTCCGGGTTGGTAAGTGGGCCAAGCGACTCAAGAAGTTCTACAAGCTGGCACTGCCAATCGCTGCACATCTGAATACCACCGGCAAAAACAAGGACGGCACATTCAATTACGCTGACTTTGAGATGCGTGCCGGACTCATGCCTATCAAGGAGTTCAAAAAACAAGACTACAATGTAGGCGACACTATTCTGGTCAAGGACGAGATCACCGGCGAGATCGATGAACTAACCATCGGTCCGTACATCGTGGCCAACGGCCGTCAGGGTCATCAGCTAATCCGCAAGGTTGCGGCAGAACAGCAGGGTGAAATCTACGACCACTTTGCCGAGGAGTTCCCTGACTTGATTTGGGCGGTCGATATGTTCATCGACCCGGCACTGAAAGACACCCGGACAGTCATCAACGGCGTTGAGGTCCCTGCCTTCAACCGGTTCAGCCTCGCCGGGATGATGACCGAGGGTGATACAGAATTTGAGGGACTGGCCGGCTACACGCCTGACGTCATTATTAGCCGCAGTTTGTTGGGCGCACTCAAGGGAGTGTTCAATCCCAAGGCCGGGACACGGTCGCCCGGACGCAAGTACAAGACTGGCACAGGCAGGGAAGGGGAACTCAACGTTGAAACAGAGGAGGACGAGGAGACAGGGAAACCAGTCTTCGCCGGCTACACCCGGAAAGGCGGCGACCTTCAGGGGTTGTTTGAGGGATTCACCATCCGCGGGTTTCAAGCTATCCGCGAGAAGGCACGCAAGGAGTACGCTGAAAACATTATCCGAACCGCCGGCAAGCCAATCGACAAGAAGGTCGGCCTGTTACCCGGCCATGTAACCTATTCCACAGGCATCGGCATGGTATGGGACACCATTAAGGCATTCAGGAATTTTGAATCGCTTGAGGCTGACAGCGAAATCCAGAAGCGGCTGAGTGAGAAGGGCGGCATCGATGGATACAGCAAGTTCATTGGTGAAGCCTTGGCGCTGAGAGGGAAGACATACCAGATCAACGAGGACGTGATTCGCCTGCTTCAGAATGGCTTTGCCGCTGACAAGGTTCACGGTCGCTTGTACCAGATGGGTGCTTGGGCGATCCGCAACAGCACTCAGACACTGCTGGCGCATCCATTCACCTACATGGTCAATGTCTTGTCGAATGACGTTTTCACTGCCGAGGCAATAGCCAAGAACACAATCAGTGGAATGCTGAAGTTGGCATCGACCAAGGGGAAACTGGGTGCGGATGACCTTCGCTTCGCCAAGAATCTGTTCACGGCTCAATTCTACAAGTTTGCCGGGGTTAGGAAGATGGTCGGATGGAAGACCGACTTCGACCAGTTCACCGAGGAGGTAATGCCGGACGATGTGTTCGAGGGTTCAACCGCCTTGGAAGACCTGAAGGTGCAGCACCACATCAAGCCTTGGGAGTACTTGAGGCAGGGTGAGTTCGGTGCGGCTGCGCTTCAGCTAATCCAGTATGGCAACGTTGACCTTCGGGCCAAGCAAAGGTCCGCCTACGCGTTCCTGAAGTCCAAGGCGGTGCGTGCAGCAAAAGCCAGGGGATTGTCCGGCGAGGCGATGAAGCGCGAGGTTGCCAGCTACATGGCAAGACCGCCGAAGCTGGACCGGGTGCAGGCATTGGAGTTGGCGAACTTTGATTACCTTAACTACGCCGACTCGCCGGATGTCTTGCAGAGGTTTGCGTCGAACGACTACAGCAGGTTGATAATTCCGTTCCCAAGGTTCGGCTATCACTACATGGCCAAGCAGATTGAGAGGGTGTCAGCGGTCAAGGTGCTGATGGGTAAGGTTCCCAAAGGCAAGCGTGCTGATGCCTTTGCCGACCTTGTGACCTTTGGCCTGTTCACGGCAGGTGCTGGCGGCTGGTTGCTGGACAAGGTTCTACGTGGAGGTGACGACGATGAGGAGGCTAGGGGAAGGATAGGCACGGCAACCTACAAGTACTTCGACGAAGTCACCGGTGAAATGAAGTCCAAGCGGCTGAATCGGGAATTGATCACGGCCAACCGTGTGAATCTGTCTGAGTACGCACGACTTCTCGGCATCGATGACGACGATGACTCAGACTTCTGGTGGCGAGCGCGGCAGTTCCCGCCTGTCATAATGGGTGGAGCGTTGATACTGGCTGAACAGGATGCCAAGGCTGGCGGTGTTTCATCCGGTGTGAAGACTTACTTCAGCCAAGGTGCCGATCTGGCTAAGGATTTCTTCACTCTTGGCGGCGGGATCAAGGTGCTTGAAAAGGTTTACCGGGCCGCGACAACCGAACCCGGCGACAAGCCGGAGGCGATGATTACAGACCCTTACGCCACCAACGTTCCGCTGACCTTCTATGTAACCGACCAAGTGATGACCACGCTTGTGCCTGGGCGGCGGCAGTTCGATGATGTGATGATGATGATCGACCCGACTTCCCGGCGGAAGACTGCGGCCAAGCCGCTGTCCTACGATCCGGGTGCTTGGGATGCGATCAAGCTGGGTCACGTCAGCGGCGTGGTGAACCGGATCCTCAACAAGGCTGGCTTAACTGAGGAGCCGATGGCCCAAGGCACACTGAAGCGGATTTCCACCAAGCCTAGAACCAAGGAGACGAAGGCACTCAAGCGGGAGGCACTGCAAATCATTGCTGAAAACAAGCGCAGGGACAGGCTAGGGGAGGCTAGCTACTTCCGTAACAGCCAAGGCAACCTCCAGCTTGGCTTGATCCCGGAGGCTACACGAACCTACCAGCCGCGGGAGATGCAGATGCTGAAGCTTGGCGGGTTCAATATCCGGCAGTTCCCACAGGCCAGCTACGAGGAAGCACTGCAACCGCCTAAGCGATGATCATGGCGTTCGATCCACCTTGTGGGCGTGATGACGAAAGGCGTCGTTTCTCTGATGTGATTGGCGAGGCGGTTTTGGATTACCTTGATGACACGCCAGCACTTGAAATCGTAGGCGTCCTTGAGACAGCCAAGGCGTGTGTGATCAAGGCAGCCATCAAGGAACTACAAGGAGGGGAGTAGCGGGTTCTGACTTTTGGTAGCCTAATTGGCAGCACCTCAATTTGAACCTTGCACTCAGTTACACTCACTTCATTTCAGCCTTTGTTTGCAGGGGTAAAATGAGGTGCGATTTTGGCAATTTTAGGTAGCGCAATGACTGGGGGTCAGGAGGTCGAGAGTTCGAATCTCTCCATCCCGACCACTTCTTTTCTTAATAAATCGCCCTTTTTCTTAACCTTCACACACGAAACAAGTGCGCCCTGTACACCGCCTGTACACTTTGCTGATTTCAAGTGAGTGTAACCGAATGTAACTGAATGCTAGGGAATGTGAGATCGCGCTTCTGACTTTTGGTAGCCTAATTGGCAGCCGTTGTTGACCCCACTAATGAATGGTAAATAAGGCTGAAGCGAATCCGTAATAATTAAATTTATAAATATGCAGGGGGGAATGGACTTACAGGCTTAAAAGTAAAAACCCCGCCAGCCGAAGCTAACGGGGTTCACTGAAACCAAGGCAACCTAGCTGGCCTTGGAAAAGCTGACGGCATCCGTGTTGTGCGCCACCAAGTCCGCGTAGGACCTTTCAGTGGTACGGGATTGCCGGTGGCGAAGCCGCTTCTGAGTCTCATACAGGCTGCCGGTCATGGTGGTCACCATTGCGCCGTTGTAGGCGCGCATCTCATGGCAGGCGCGGAGGCGATCCCACCCGTGCTTCTTCATCCATCGCTTGAGGCGGCGGTTGGCCGAAGAGTGGCAGCGTGCGTGGCCATTGTACCGCTTGAGAACGCGCTCATCAGCGTTTCCGGCCTCCTCTAGTGTGATGACATTGATTGAGGAGGAAACGCCTTCAGGGAGGCATCCCTGCGGATGTGGGACTTCACCGGCCTTGACCCTCGCCCAAAACCCTCTTGGCGGCTTCGGGATGCCAAGCCGGCTGCATACCTTGCCAAGTCCGACATCTGAATATCCCAACTGCTTGGCCACATGGTGTGACGGCTTGGACCAAACCAATTCCTGTATCTCAGCCGGTGTAGCCTTCAACCGTTCGCGGCTGACACCCTTCGTCGCCAAGACCATGTCGTATGTCTCCTTGGAGATCGTGACCTTGCCAAGCGAACAAGCCTTCGGCGTCCACTCAGGGGTTGCCTGCACATTGCAGAAGTAACGCTTGGCCCGTCCTCCTTTGCCGTCGTTGACCATCTCGTGGCTAAACCAAGAATACCTCGCGAACCGGATCTCACTCCACCGGAGGCCAATCGCATACGACAATATGAATGTTAGCCAGGTGTCGAGGCACTCCTCATACAGCTTGTCGATTGAACCAAGCACCTTGTTGATCATTGCCTCATCCGGTGCCACATACTGCGCCGGCGGGATGTTGGGAATCTTCGGCATCTCGCGGAACTCCGCCATGTCCGGCATCTTGAATCCGTGGATGTCTTTGTAGACATTCTTGGTGAAGTGCTTGCTGAAGATCGGCTTGACTGACTTCAACACTGAATCACAACCGCGTGCGCGGATGTTGTAGTCCATTGTCTTGGGCGTGTACCCCTTGAGGTACGCGACCCGGAACTTGCGGATCAAGGCCGGCGTAAGTTCGTTCACTGTAATCTTGTCCCACTTGGAACCCTCCTTGAATTGACGGACAGTCTTTGAGGTGTCGGTCCATTCCCATTCCGGCTCCTTGCCGGGAAGGTGTGAAGTGAATGTCCGCAAGCACGAGGCATAGGTGAAGCGGGTGTCCTCCGCATTTTCAGCGACCTCATACGCAGTGGCCAACATCGCGTTCACGACCTTCAGCAGTGAAGGGTACACATTGCGTTTAGCCACGTTGCGTTTACCTTTAACCAACAAGTGATTGATCTGCTTGTTGATGTCACGCCATGCATCATCTCCGTCAAGCAATGGACTTGAGAACCACTTCCGCTTGCCGTTGATATTGTAGCGACCTTTCCAGCTGTTCTTATTCGGCACTTTGAACAGTTGCGACAGTTGAAGGTAGCACGGAATGGTTTCACTCGTGCCGTCGTCGTTTGCGATCTTCAGTGTAGTTTGTTTCTTCATTAGTCTTCCTCCTTTAGGTTAATAGTTTTCATTCCGCTGCCTAGCTTCAGCACTCCTTTGTTAGTCTTGAACAATTTCAATTCCTTGACCTCCTCATCGATCTGTTGCATTGCCTCCTCAATCAACGTAACCGCGGCATCGCTTGGCATGGCATCGCGAATCCTTGCGGACTCATCATCGCTGCAATTGTTTGGTTCATAGTGATGAAGCACATCAAGTGACACCTCCGACAATTCTTGATGGATGGTGTCTAGTTGAAACTTAACCTCATTCAGCTGATAGTTGAGTAGTTTCCAAGCCTCCATCACTTGTCCTCCCTTTCATCAGCCCACTTTCGTTCTTCGCAGATGTAATCAAAGAGTCCATCAACCCGAACTGATTTAGGCAGCGATTCCCACTTGTCGAAGTAGTTGTCACCATTGATGTCGCTAAAGAAGTTTTCAGCAAAGGCGATGTGGTCAACGCGAATGAACTTCTGAACGAACAGCACAGCTTCATTGAGGTTTGATATTGTTGCTGCACGTTCAGCAAGCCAACGATGTTGATCGTAGGACATGTTGATACTAGGAATCATGCCTTCACCTCCTTCTCCGGCTTGTTGTACCACGCACCGGACCGCTGCCATGTGCCAATGTGGTTGTCGAAAACGAACCTCTCACCATTCAACTCGCGGATGGTTGGGTTGGATGTGTCGTAGTAGAGGGTCAGCTTGATGTTTTCCTCGTAGGTTACCCGTGCCTCAAGGT
>Ga0208299_1002514_pt1 | contig 12326 bp, 12 predicted proteins | sample 15_taG_FD_184089 | JGI IMG/M metagenome (GOLD analysis project Ga0208299, IMG submission 184089) | Marine viral communities from the Subarctic Pacific Ocean - 15_ETSP_OMZ_AT15312 metaG (SPAdes) (version 2) | ecosystem: Environmental > Aquatic > Marine > Oceanic | place: Pacific Ocean | collected...
CGTCATCAAGCTTTAATTGCGCGCCTGAAGCATTAACAACATGAAGGGTTGTATCTGGGTTAGTTGTCCCGATCCCGATGATGTAGCTCGTACTGTCAGGATAAAGATCATTGCTGTTCAATGCCCAAGGTGAATATCCCTCACCAAGGACTACGTTCTCGGTACTTCCTTGTGATATATTCGCCATTATAGATACTCCACAGTTATTATGTTCGTTGTGCCTGTAGCAGAAGTGCAAGCAAGATCAGTCCAGCACTTGACCTGAATGCCTGTCGAGAAATGAATGCCATGGTTTGTGACTGACAGCCCAAAGCCCTGGTTGGCATTTGCCACTAGAAAATATTTTACATTTGCAGCTGCTGCCGAACCTAATGCCGCCACGTCATGTATGGTGACGTACACCGTGCTTGCATAATTATTGTAGCCTGATACACCAAAGAAAAGCCCTGCTGAAGTCTTTACTTCCAAAGAAGCTGCTTGAGTGACACCTGTGGTGGCGTACTCGCTGCCCGTATGTAAACGATTGTTACTGTCTTGGAATTTTGCCATTGAGATAACTCCTATTTATCATTATTATTGTTAGAGCCACCGTTATTGTAGCAGACTCTTCGATTCTTTTGCAAACTTTTAATTATCATAAGTTTTCCCAAACCAGCCATCAGTTTTACCTGCTGACCACACAATTAAATTAGAACCCACATCCCCTCCTGCTGACCCTGCTAATAGATCAAGCACTGTACCAGTTCCGCCATTAAGTTTATCCACACCATCTGTTTTAACTTTAACAGAATAAGTGGCATTATTATCCATTCTGAAAACTTCAATCTTCCTGCCTCCTGAATCCCCTGCCGCAAGAGTAGGCAATGTTATATCTACATCAGTAGCATTAGCGTCCACCCCTATCATATAATCATAAGTGGATGGGGTAGGCGGGGCATCATCTATTGTGTAATCAGAAGTTACTTTTTGAAAAGCGGTCAAAGTCAGGAAGTTCGTGTTTACTTTAGTCCGCCACATTGACTCATTTGTTTCAATTAAATTTATTTTTGTACCTAAATATTCAGCCATTATATCCTCACCTCCGTAGTGGAATTATCTAAAGTGAATGTTTTTCTCTGGGAAAGAACTCCCCTCCCTTGTGTGATCTCAAAGTCCACGTCATCTATCGAAGTCCCTGCAAATATTACAACACACGCCATATTGCTCACATCCATACCAAGTCCAAAGGATGTTCCCGAATAATCAGTCTTTGAGTCAAAGATCACAGGAAGGTCAAACCCTGTGGACATCGAGTTCACTTGAGTATCAGTCCCATTAAATTCATATGCTTGGTTGTCTGTGATATACCCTTTCCAATAATTACCTATGTTTGTGGACCCTGTCCCCAAAGAAGTTTTATCATACTCTGATTTAAAATTATCTGACGGTGTGATCTCTATAGTTGACCCAGACACCACCCTCCCTGTATTAAAGTCTGTATTAATGACCTTTATGTTTATGTTCTCTGTTCCGATAGCATCAATAGGGGTCCTTGCCTCATCACGGTAAGATGCTCCCGATCCAGGGTTAGCTGGGGAAACATACACTACAAAATAATAGTTTGTTCCATCATATATCCGATATGCGTACACCCCTCCCACAGGAAAAGGAGTAATGCTTGGAAAACTTATGACCACGTCCTTGTCTTGCTCATAGAAATTCCCTGGTTTATTCCACGTCAACTCACTTGACCCTGTGATACCTCTATTCACAGAGTTCAAAGGTGTGTGTTCATAGCTGGCTTGGATATATTGACCCATATATCCGTATGTGCTGACGTTAAACAAGGTGTTTGCGTACTCTCCCAGACCTAAGAACAGCCAGACCTCTGATCCCACCCGCCTGGTGTATTGTCCAGTAAGCTTGCTGTCGCTCCCCCAACCAGAGTATTTATCACTAGGGTCCAAATATTGGGAAGGAAGGGCTAAGTTCCTTACAATGCCCTCTAAAAGATATCTTTGATATCCTACGGACGCTCCCGACACCGCGGTCAAAGACTTAAAGGACACTATTTCAGGAGGGGCTACCACATCGTCCTCAGTTAAATCTGAAACATTGGGGTCCACTATCATCGCCAAATGGTTCAAAACATACTCAGAATCCTCCACCCCTACGATATCATCAATATAAAATAACTTATCTACATCTATATAAAACCCATCAGGGTCATAAAAAGCCCCTCTTGCATACTCTGCGGTAAGCTCTCCATATACAGTGACCTGGGATTTTATTATTTCAGAGACTTTTCCGTATTCGTCTTCAGCTGCGATCTCAACAGAGGTTGACCTACCTCCTGAAACACTCCCGCTAGTTAAGCAAAGCATTGCTTCACTAGAGCCTAACGAAGGTATTTTAAAATCCCTGAAATTAGGGATTAACCTAGTTTTACCAGAGGCTCCTTGAGAAAGGTCTGGGAGATACCTTCCTTTAGGCAATTTTAAAATAGAGTCACTCTGAAGCACATCAGTGACCGCATGTACTCTCACAGTGGCCCTTTCTTCACTGATCCCTGAAATTTTATCCACACGCATCTTATAAAGGTCCACGGGATAATGGTCCGACTTATATGAGATCACATCCCCAGGTTTAAGCCCATAGGTGAAAATCTCCTTTATGAACACCTCAAAACTTACCTTATATGTCAAAGTGCTGTTCTCAAGCATTTGCACAGTCCCAAAGAATTGAACTGCCTCTCGGATTGTCTTAAAGGGACTTGAAATTCGTTTTACCCTGTTTTGACCTAACATGTCCCCTACTAACTCATTGGTTATGGCATACTGTCCCTTGAAGTCAAGAAGCTCATATTTCACGAATAATTTATTGTAAAGTGCTTCCCATTGTTTTGAATTTATAGAGAATTTGCTCGTAAAATAATCAACCCCTGTCCCATCTCCATAAGTCCTTACTACAGAATCAGATTTTCTTTTCAGGGAAAGGGTAATAAGCCCATTGCTATATTTATAGATCATCTCACCATGAATGAAATCCAATATCTTATTTATGTATGAGGTAGTATCTATTTGAGAAGAAAGGACATCGTTGATCCCTAGTTTCTCAGTGGCCAAAGTGTCCCTTGCTGTGGTGAAAGAAGATGTATCTATGTTTGAAGCACTTATCCCCATAATAGAGTTAAGTACATAATAGATGACACATGCAGGATTAGCACAAGATTTTAACACCTCCCCTAGCACAAGGTGTGCAGAGCTGAAAGAAGGTGTCGGAGACACTACCATGGTAGCTCCTCCAGAGGCTACCGAAACCACTTTATACACTTGATCTTTGACCCCTGTTCCCGTAGATATGGCATTGAACCCGACTATAAAATAATCTCCAGCCTCAAATATATTTTCTAAGTCATAAAGGGAAGAATATTGAGTCACTGTTGAAGTGGAATTAAATATTACCTGGGCAGGGGCAGGATGAGGGTGAAGTTGCCACTCATCGGGGTCGGAGCCTACAATAGAGTCATTTGCATGAGAAGAGCCTATGTAAGGCAGATGCTCACATAAGAAGCTAAGTCCTTCCACCACTCCATTTTGAAAAGAAGTGTTGTTTTCAACATAATACTCATGTGTTATAGTAGCTGAAGTCCAGGGGCTTGTTCTTGTTCTTGTTCCATGTGTCCCTGACAAAGAACCTAAAAAAGGACCTTTTTCTACTGGGTGCATCAGGGACCAATAATTTGAAGCAGTCTTTCTCGTAGTTGACCTTGTTGGGACCATCATCTCTTTAAGAACTACATACGCTGTTTGCTTAAAGAACATTCTGTCTATTTTCGATGACGCTCCACCTGGGTCTTTGGATGCAATGTTCTCCGCATATTTATTATAGTACGAATCTAAAATTACATTATGTTCTCCATCATAAAAAGTGAATTTTTGGAACAGGCCCTTTTTTAATAGGATACTCACTGCGTCATGGTCATTTATTTTAGTAAAATGTGAGCTATTAGCAGCGTATCCCAACGCTCCCCCGTATGCCTGAGCTGCTGCCATAGCACCTCCAGTGGCATTTTTACCTGTCGCAAATCTCTCATACTCTTCTAGGGTCTTTGAAGTAATTTGAAAGAAAGCTGTCCCTGCATCAGGGACAGGATAGAATGAAGGAATGTCCCAAGCGACTGAAGAGGAGCTTCCCCCAGAAACGCGCTTATCTCCACTGTTCACTGCAATAAGCCTGTCTAATTTCTTTGCAAGCCCTAATACTACCCCTCCAATGTATCCTGAGGAATCATCCCCTTCCGAATAGTGCTTATAAACTCTTGAAGGATTTGGATCATCCCACAACAATGACCCACTTATCCATTGTGTTCCAAAAACTTCTGGAATCTGGTCCCGTTTCTCAGTAAAAGACATTGTTGTCTGGACACCCGGCCTCCCATATGCAGGATATCCTCCGAACCATCCATGTGATGCAAACTTCTCTCTGCATGTGTCATGGGACTTGGAGCATCCTTTATACAGCACGATACTTGTAACATCTGAGGCCTGCCTCACAGTACGATGGAACTCAATGTCCCCAGCATCGGAAACATTCACCACAAACCCCTTTTCTATGATCGTGGACCCCGAATCCTTAAATTCCGCCATCCCGTATAAATAATCTTTTATTCCATCTGGCCCTGTGGCAACCGCATCTCCTACTACCCCTGTGATCTTTTTGCTTGCCACCCCATTGGAAGTTGCAAAAGTAGGACTAGATATAGTGACCGCAGTCGCCGCTTTCTCTACAGGGCACTCTTCTATAGAAAAAGGACTATAATGGGCCACCCCACTAAAGGTAGTGGACAAAGGAGCATAGTCTGCATCTATCACTAAGTTGGTGTTATCAGTTATTGAAGAGATCAGATATATCTTTCCGTCACAGGATATATAATCCCCTGCGGAATAATCCCCTGTGAAGCTAGTGCCTGACCCTGTTATCGCAGTCGTTGAAGAAGAGTGATTGCCTGACACCGTCCCCGTCTCAGCACTTGGGGAATAATACTCAAAGCCCTCAAAAAGACTCCATTGGCAATTGTTTATGCAAGCTCTTGAGAGAACATCACACTTTTTTTGAACAAAACTCTCGCATCTTACTGAAACCCTGCCCGAAGAAAGGTCATATTGAAAATCAACCACCCGTCCTTTGAACAATGGAGTAGGTGTCCCGTCCGCATTGAACAACTCCACCTCAATCGTATCGGTGACAATGTCATTCAAAAGCGTTGATGCAGGGAAAAGGTCTTTTGGCATTTTGACAGTGACCTTATTGTTCAGTCTTTCATATACAAGTTCCCCTCTCTGGATGGGCTTCGCTGTATATGTATTCCCTCCCGAAGTAAAATCTTTTTGTAGGGATGTCCATCTAGATACGGTGGTCCCCATGGTGAATGTGAATAATGTACTCATAAGGTCGCTCTCTGATCTTCGATAAAATTAAGGGACACTACTGTTTTATTCTTTCCAAAATTACTTATTGTAAAATCATCACTCAGCATGTTCACTAAAAATAAATTACATATGACCGTAGAAGTGGTCATAGATGTCACCGCAGAGTCCAACACTATCCTGTCCGTAGTAGCATCTACATTAGACGATGTTATTTTCCGATATGACGGGGCAGTGGTTAAATTGCCATCTGCGAATACCGCCACATGCCTTGTTACCCCAGTAAGCTCAATGTATGACCTAGAAATATCTAAAGAGGTGGTACTATTGACAGTAGTTATGTTGTAATCTTTCTTCCAACTGGGAATATAGAATTTAGCGAAGGTCATATCAGACCAGAAATCCATCAATACTTTCCGCTCTTCCCCTGTCTGAAGGACATAAGATGCGTCTAACTCATATTGAGTTTTCTTTATGGAGTCATGGGCACGGGTCTCCCAAGCATATCCCACTAACTGATAATTATTTATTATCTTTCGGGACATTGCTGCCAAAGGAATACAAAAGGACTCCACAGAAGTAGACCCATCTGTATAAAGAAGGACTGCCCTCCCTCCATATGTTCCCCTTGTTATTGCCATTATAACTCACTCGCTAATATAGTGACATCGCATTTAATTTGATGTCTGTTCCGAAACACCGTTGATCTATTAAGCACTGCCTTTATTACAGGGGTTATGAAATCCCCTGAAACATAGGTGTTGGTAGGAGCAGAAGTCAAAGTTATGCTTGTAGATGCCACAGAACTTATTTCAAGCACCTCATTGACGTAATGATCAGACGCGGACATTAACATGGCCCTTATATTAGGACGAGGTTCATTAGTATACCCCCACTCAGTCCCTTGGAACTGAGTGTGTGCGGTGCTTGTATTGTTTAGAATACTAGAATCAGTGACATCCACGGTCACATCAGGGGATGTGAATGTCTCATCTATCTGCATTTGAGACCACCATAAAGGCATCCAAATAAAATTATCCTTTCCCTCTATCAAAAGGTTCTCTATTGCAGCACAGTCTTTTTCCCCAAGAACAGAATATTTAGCTCTCACGTCCACTTTCGCCCAGTCCAATGTATTGTCGTCCACATCCTGCAAATTTGTAAAAAGGACCTGCCCATCGTCACAGGTCTGCATACTCCTGACCACAAAATACTTTTCAGAATACCCCTCCAACAAGGGGATGAAAGGAAGGGCCACGCTCATGTTGGGAATGCCTCAACTATAGCATTCCGAATAATGCTTTGCCCCTCATCGGTGCGAGTAATGAAATTTCTAAAGTTGTCTGGGTCAAAATGCACATTTAAATTCACATTTGTCCCCGTCCCTGCACCTGTACCTGCATTCAATGACTCTGCAGCACCTCTTCCTCCAAGTTCCTGCACAGCATTCCTAGAAAGCACATATTCTCCAGATTGAAGCATTGCGGGAACATTGTCCCCTCCAAATCCCATGACATTGCCTCCTGTCGCAAATTTTTGGACATATCCTCCGTTATGGAAGGCAGGGAACCCTGCAAGCCCCCCAAAGATTCCTCCAATGCCAGAAATCACTCCTGTAGCAACCCCCAACGGAGACTTACCTTCTAAGTTTTTCATCGCCTTCTTTATTGCAAGCATCGACTGAAGCACTTTTAGCATTGCTATCATGGACTGAAGGGCTTTGTTCTCAGCCCCTGACATTCCCTCAACAAGGGACTTTAAATTAGAGAAACCTCCAGCCAGTGCCCCCACCAAGGTAACTTGTTGCCCTAGTATGTCCACTTGTTTTGTAGAGCCTTCAGTAGTTTTTTTATTTTCATCGTTGATCTCTCGCCTTTTCATTAAAACGATATCGAACAATTCCTTCAATTTATCTTTATATGCCTCAATATTCCTGTCCCTTTTTGCGGTTTCAAATGCCCCTTTTAAAGATTCCTGGGCAGTGTTTATAGCAGCTTTAAAACTGGCCCCCAACTTTTCTCCGTCCCTCCGCAACATACTGTCCAGCCTTCTTTTTGCACCTCTGAACATGGCAAACATTCTTTTCGCAAGCATGTCGCTAGATTTTGATTTTTTTGCAGTCCCCCCATCCTCTTCGCCAACATCAGAGAAGTTATCTAATATGCCCCAAATGGCCGCACTGTATCCTGCAGCGTGTTTTTTCATTTTTGCTTTATTCTTTGAGGTTAAGTTGAACGGATTGATTAGAGGGGGCCTTTGGGCGTTCCAATCCGCAAGTTCCTTATCCACCTTTTTCAATGCTCTCTTGGCAATTTTCACACTCCCTCCAAAAAAGCTGTCCAAGCCCTTTGCCATAGCACCTGCCCCAGGGACATAGTCAGATACTTTTGTAAGCAAACGTGAGAAGTCCTTTGCAATGCCATCAAAACTAAGCAGAAGAAAATGTTTAATCTTCAATACAAGTCGACTGGTCACTGCAAAAATAAGCTTCCACCCATTTGTCACCGCAACGGTGATAAATGTAATTAAATCCTGGATAGAGGTCTCCCCTAATCCCAAAACAAGGCTAATTTCAGTTATCAATGACTCAAATAGGTGAGCAACTCCCCCTCCTATTATTCTCGCAGAAAGTATTGTTTTTTGGGCGTATATGGCAAATTTTCTCCTTGACGTGTTCATCATCTTTGCTAATGCCTCATTTGTGGCATTTGTGTTCACCCCTAACATCATCATGTCTTCTGCTACTTGAGCCAAGTTGTCCCCAGAAACAGAAAGCAAAGCATTCAGGGCCTCCTTTCTTCTTATTACCCTGAATAAGGAAAGATCAAGGTCATTTGCAGCATTGAAAGCATTGTTCATTGCTTGCACGATACCCCCTGACGCTGTCACAAACTCTTTTCCTGATTTGATATTTTTGTTTAATTTCCTCCCTACCGCAGCGAATATCCGCTCCATGTCTTTTGATGGATTCAATAAAGCAGTGGAAACAGACCTTAGTTGGGTCATTGCCATCTTTGCCTGGACACCGTTCTTGGTAAGGGTCACCATCGCCCCAATCAAGTCTTCCAAGGGGACTCCTAAATTCTTCGTGGTCTGCCCAGCAATGCCTACTGCTACAGAAAGTTCATTGAACCTTAACACTCCAAGCTCCACAGCCCTGAATAATAAGTCTGAAACTTTTTCGGAATCAGTCACTTCCTTATTATATACATTTAAGACTGTAGTGATCGCTGAGACAGCGGACTCTACCGAAGTAAGTCCTGCTATGGAAGCTTTTATTGCAACATTCAAGACATCCATAGGATTTTCTCTGAAACCTGCTGAAATGACTTGATACAGCCCTTTTGCAGCATTAGTTGCGTCCACTCCATACTTTATTGAAAGATTCTCGACTTCTTTAGAAAGCATTTCTATTGATTTTGTGGAGTCAGATGCTATGGTAGAAACTTCTGTCATGGCCGTTTCAAAATCCATAAAATACTGAACGGAACGTCTTAGTCCCTCTGCCAACGAAAAGAGACTTGCGTATGAAGACATCACCCCTTTGTTAAATGAGCTAAAGCCCTGGGTCGATTTATTGACCGCGTTTAAGGTGACTGTAAGTATTCCTGCTGATGTGGCCATTTACCACCCCCAATTAGGTAGTTTGTTTTGAAATCCTCCCCAAGCATCCCTTTCACTTTCAGGGAACATGTCCACTACTTGCTTAGAATACTCTCCAGAAGATTTATCCGATGGCTCATTGCTTAAACAAAATAAATTAAAAGACCATTGCCACAAATCACATTCAATAAGCTCATGAGGCAACTTCCCGAACCTTTCCCCCATCGTCAGGATCAATTTTATCAGGGACGGGTTTTTCTTGAAACACTTCAACGCTCTGCAGACCCCCTGCTACAGAAAATTTTTGAATCTCATTGAATAAAGAAAATGCTTGAGAGTCCTCTAAAGTATCAGTGAAAGATATTTCCCAGTCCTTGCATTCTGAATCAGGCTTATCCACCACCGCAGGGTGATCATTGTCTGGATCGGGGATAACACAGGAACAAACAATATTTTTGATGAAAGAAAACATATCCTCCACCTCTTGAGGTTCCATGTTCTGAAGTGCTGCCTCTGCCTCATCTTCTTGCAAAGAATAAATAGACGGAAGCTTGCCTCGATCAAAATAATCCGTGGTCTTTATTTTCCGGACCTTGAAATCAAGTCCTTCAATATTTACCAGTGCCGTTGTTTTGTTTTTCTTTTTGAAATCTGATATTTTCATTTCCCTTCCTTTTTAACATCAGTCAAAAACTATTTCTAGTTCATTGTTTCCTACTCCTTGACTTCCATACATCGCAAAAGCCACTTCAAAGGCCCTATGTCCATTGGCATCGGAGAAGCCTACCCCAGACACTTTGGACCTTGTCCCCGATCCTGCTATGGTAGCACCCAATCCGATCTTGACCCTTTCGTACTGAGTAGACCCTATCGAAATAAGCCCTGCTTTGGAAGTGTTCCCTTCCAACTCTCCTAAGTAATTAAGGAAGTTAGAGTCCCCTTCGTACAAAGTAACAGGATCGAAAGACCCTGCTGGGGCCCTCCCTGTTATATAAATCCTCTCAACGTCCAAATTAGTAGATGCCATGGTGGTCAAAGTATTGATCTCATTGTTAAGTCCCCACTCTATCTTAGAACAACCCACTGCTGTGGAGTCCCAAGTCAATACCGCACTTGATATGAATGGAGGTTTTGTTGAGCTGTAAGATACTGTAGCTGGAATATGAGGGCTTTGTTCAGTCTCATCCAAATTAGCAGGAAGGTACTTGCCTTTAAAAGAAAAGTCTGCAATAGGCACTCCTCCCATTTCCCCTCTGAATGACATATTCCCTACACATCCATTGAACTTCAATAATTGACCTCCCCAATAAAGCCATATGGTGCAAGAGTTCACGGAAGATGTATCCCCACTTGACACTGTCGCATTGACAGGATCAGAGATCAAAGTGTAAGTGACTTTTTCAGCGCCTCCAGTAGCATCCAAATCCTGCTTAAAACCACAGGCTTGAAGCAAAGGGGCTGCCTCTGGCAGGTCGGAAGTAGAATATGCTGTACCAAACCCTCTCATCTCAACAGAGAAATTTATGTCAAAGCTCTTTCCATAGTAAAAAGGCTCATTTGGGGAAAAACTAGGTCCTGCCACCATCTCCCTTTCTTTTGTCTCCACCGAAAGACTCACTTCAGGCACTGTGGTCAATATGGCATTGGCAGCAGCAGTTGGGGTGGGGTCTGTCCCGTAAGTCGTCTCGCTCTTTGCAAGTATCAAAGCCTCTCTGGTCAATAAAACAGCCATTTTGTTCTCCTTATCTAACTGTTACGCACTTGTGTCAGGGTCGTAAAAAGTATGTCTGTACTCTATAAAAACATCCAACTCAAAACCTATGTATCCAAAACCTTTTGTATTATTATAATCAACGTAAAAATTCCTGCTTTCAATGGGAACTGTGCGATTCGCCAAGGCATCCCATTGCACATTGCCCATTATACTTGTTTCGACACTACTTAACAATGTATTTAATTGAGCTGAATTACCACTTCCGTCATCCAACTGCCAACATTGTAAAGTAATGTTCAAAGTCTTTGTGACGTTGCCCATGTCCGTGGGGGATTCTATGGAAATTCCCTCACTTTCCTCAAATATGAACACAGCAGGGTACGCTATCCCGACCGTGATAGGAGTGATTTTGCTCCTCTCCACAGTACCTACTCCAGAGATCGTCTCTAATTGGGACGTGACCTTTTGCAATATCTGCTCTCGTATAGAAGGCATCAGCCGCCTACCTTCATATTAAACTTAATCCCTGCCCCCGAAATAGCGATCCCTTTGATATTTTTTTTAACTTCTTCTGGGAGTTCTTTCGCTGCCTTGTCCACCGCAGACACTAAAAACGGTTGTGCAGGGGCACCAGGGTGGTTGACAGACTTCCCTGTGAACCATTTTCCCTGCTCTTCCCAATAGAACTTGAGAAGGGGAGACCTCTTAGCATTTATCACATGGGGCCTTGTTCCAAATTCCACAAAGGACGCATACTTATTGTCATTGGTGGACAATGTGGCGAAACTGTCCAGACCTTTCCTTCTCGTGACTTTTGCTGTGATGGAGCGTTTCAACGCCCCTGTCCTTACAGGGACAAAGTCCTTTGCATAATTTTTTGCAGACCTAGATGCTTTCCCCAATGCCTTATTAAAACTCACTCTGTACATTTCCTCTAAATCCTGAGAAGCTTCGTCCTCAGAGGTTTTAGATTGAGATGCCTGAGAAACCTTTGTCCCCAATGGTTTAGATGAGCGTGTTCGAGACAGGGTAGACCTGCCCCTTGTCAAAGTCCTCGCCCCAGAGGCAGTCATTTTTTGTAAAACAGCCGCACCTCTGACCATGACCCCTGATGCAGATGCAAATATCTTAACTATTAGAGGTATCGGCATCTTGCGAATCCTTCTTTTTCTTCGAGGCAGGTCTCTCTGCTGCCCCTCTATTTAAAAACCAAAGGACCTTATCATCGGGGCAAGTGAATGACTCCCCCTTGACTACGGTCACTCGTGATCCATCAACAACAAAAGACAAATTTCTCAACGCCTTTAATTTATTCTTATTCGCCATCATTCCATCCTCTTTGGTAGTGTGCCTAAACAAGTGTGATCCTCCTATGCCTGTCCAACATTGATCTCACATTAGGCAGAAAATTATACTCTCCATCAAAATTCAATGTCCCATCTTCCCCTGCAGCGTACTTCACCCCTGTCGCAGACCTCCTATGAAAAAGATATGCCACTTGAATGATGCAAGCTTTTTTAAGATCGTCAGGTACATTAAGAATATCTGCGGTGTCCGCATATCCCCCTGTGTACTTGACCTGCAGCGAGCCTTCTGCATTG
>Ga0208299_1002516_pt1 | contig 12316 bp, 7 predicted proteins | sample 15_taG_FD_184089 | JGI IMG/M metagenome (GOLD analysis project Ga0208299, IMG submission 184089) | Marine viral communities from the Subarctic Pacific Ocean - 15_ETSP_OMZ_AT15312 metaG (SPAdes) (version 2) | ecosystem: Environmental > Aquatic > Marine > Oceanic | place: Pacific Ocean | collected...
TCTCTTCAATAGTTGTAACCATACCTACAGTTTCAGGGTCAAGTAAAATATTATTAATACCGAAAAACAACATTGCAATAGAACCCCCATTAACAGCAAATCCTGAAAAGTTAATTTGCTTTGCCCTGTTATGAGCCTTTGCCAACCTTTCAGCTCGTAGTAAGCTTTCTTTATCAAGGTTACGAGGTTGTTCATCTAATAACCCTTCTTCTTGGGTTTCGGTTTTTTCTTCTTCTTGGATTTTGTCCTCTGGTTTACGAGAGAACATTTCAGGTTCGTTAGATTTAAAATTACGCTTTCTATCAAAGCTAATTCCCCCATCTTTATTAAGACCGCTGTTGGACACATTGCATTATTCCTTAAATAGTTCTTTTAACATGCCTTCATCTACTATAAACCCATAAGGTCAATACCTTCAGTCAGCATAACTTCTTTTACAATATCAGGAGACATAGATTTGTTAATTAGTTTATTATCTTTAGCTAGTTTTAATGCATGCATAGAATACCCTACATCACCTTCACCATGCTCCGTTCCATATCCAAACCTATCTTTAGTCATTTAGTACCTCTTCACCAATATATTTGAAATTTCTTCCAATTTCATCCCATTTTTCAGAATTAAAGAAATCATTTTCAGGGTTTAGATATGAATCTGTACTCATTCCACTTGTTTTACTATGATTTTCAATGCTATTAATTAAATTCTGTGGATATATTTGAAAGTTTTTCCACTCATTTAATTCTTTTTCAGATATGTTAGGCACAAGCATTGGAGGTAATCTTAAATCCCTCCCTATCTGAAGCCTTCTTTTAAAAGAATCATATCTTTCTCTATCGTGTTTATTTATTTTACTGTCTTCATTCATAGCTATCCCGTAGCCATACCTGTCTTTAGCCATTTAGTACCTCTTGTATATATTCTTTCCTCATGTCTTCAAGTTGTGATTTCTTATACTTGGAGACTAACTTATCTGTAGGCAACCTAAAGAATTGTTGCATACCTCTTCCAAATGTAGTGCCATAAGGCTCATCAAATGTTTGGTCTATCTGTCTTACAACTCTACCAAATGGATACATCGTATGTATATGGTAATCCATAAATCTATCCCAATCATTATTCAATAACGCTGAGAATGTGCTCATAGGTATCCTAGCTACAGGAGGCGTTATTATTTGTAGTGGAGCTATAGGATAAGGATATTGTGCAAAGAAAGCTTTATCACGCTCTTGTTTATTACCAAATAACCATTGGCTTGTTTCCTGTAACCAATCCCAAGGTGGTGGTAATGCTGTATCAAATAATGAGTAAGCAAACATAGAACCTAAAGCCATAGTAAACATATCTATCATAAATAAGTCTTTAAACTTATTAAAACTTTCAGTACCCTCTTTAAATCCATAAAATTTAGCTTGTTTATATAGTTCTTTTCTAGTCCTAACTGAATTAAAAGCAAATGTTTTAAATCGACCTAATACTTTACCAAGTGATGTTCTCATAAACGCTGGTCTATTAGGAGCTGAGTATAAAAACTGAGTAGCCTCTATACCTTTCATAGCATATTCTGTAATGAATGGGTCATCAAGTTTTAAATCTGCTCCAAAGATTTCCCTAGCTTTTAGAGCATGTGCCATATAAGAATTAAATCTTAAATATCGTTCAGATACACTCATTGGTATAGCACCTGCTTTTATAATAGCGTCTTTAACGCCATATCTATTTGCTAGTTCAAGTACAGTTTCGTCTCTAGCATCAGGATTTTGCTTAATTAGCTTAGAATAATCCTTGGCGAAAGATTTAAAGGCTTCTAATTTGCCTTCTAAGGAGTTTTTAAGTGATGGATTGACCTCAAGTTCATTCTTAATATAGGTATCTATCACACCCTTCTCAGCAACCCATTTTCTGAGTTGTTTCATATCTTTAACGGTAGAGCCATCTTCTAGTTTTAAAGTGGTGTCTTTTAAGACCTCATTAAATAAATGTTTTTTATCTTGAGCTTTAATCCAGTTTCTAAAACCAGCTGATGCAATAGTCATTGAAGTACCGCCAAATAGATTAGCTGTCATAGTTCCTGTATTACTAAGAAGAGATAACAATTGGAACCTTGCTTCAGCAGTACCAATATTACGAAACATTCTAGCATAGTATTTCTTTCTAGCTTCTGCTCCTTTAGGCATATCTTTCATAAAGGGCATATCATAACCATAATCTTCAAGCTTAGTCCTGAGTCTTTCCATTCCATTTATAAGTGCTTGGTCTGATGTCAGGTAATATAAATTCTTTTTTAACTTAAGTGGGTCAGTTGTACTCATTGAGTTTGCAACTCTCTCTTCAAATAAAGAGTGATGACCAAAACTATCTCTAATATAAAAACGCAGATAATCAGCAACCGCCTCTGTAATAGGAGCTTCTTTAGAATAACCAGCTTTAGTGTAATGCTCTAATTGTTTCTTAGTGAGCTTAACTCCTTTATCAAATGGTTTACGACTAAGTAAATTAAAGAGCCTGTAGTGAGCCATAATTGAGGCTTGGGCTCTGTAGTTTGATGTAATCCATTGCTTTTTGTACTTATCCAGAACCGAGGACCTAGTGTCATATCCTTGTAAATTAACCTCTCTTGATTTAGCTGTGTTTGGTGATGATGTAAAACCTACATGGTCAAGCTTATTCATAAGCTGTGTAGGACTTAGTTTGTCAAAGGCAAGGCTTTCAAATAACATATCATCAGTACCATAGCTTTCACCTTTAGTACCTTCAATAGCATTCTCTAAAAATTCCTTCCTTGCGTTAGCCATTTTGAGTGCTTGCTTTTCAGTCTTACCTTTTGATAACGCTTCCTGATAGACTTTCGTGACCTCTTTATCAATGAATGAACTAATCTGTTTTCTTGCTTTACTATTGTACCCAAAATTTGTGTGCATGAAATACTTATCAAATTCAAATTTCCCTGTATCTTGGTAATTTTTACGAAGTTTTGTAATAATAGATTTTAGCTTAGTTGGTTTAATATCCTTTCTTCTAGAAAGGTCTTTAATAACCATTTCAAATCTAACTCTTTTAAGCACATCGAATGGTATAACCTCAAGTCCAGACTTATTGAAACTAGGATTAATATACTTTTTCATAAAAGCATTTATATCTATATTGCCTTCACTATCCTTAGTAAGCCATTTATCTGTCTTACCATCGTTAATCCATTTAGCATGATGTTCTTTAAAGAACTTAGTAAAGTCTTTATCAACTTTCTCTATCAATCCTTTTTTAGTATAGGATTTACCATCTACTTTCATAGTATTAGGTAACTCTTTAAATAGTTTATCTTTAGTTACATCATATTCTTTTTCGTGTAGCTTACTCTCTCTAATATTATGAACTAGATGTGTAATTCTATCATGTTGACCAACAGTCAAATCTTCTCTATACTTAAATCTATCTTTATTATTAAGTTCACCTTTAGCTAAATAAGCATTAAGTGACTTAGTACCACCAGCTTCAGCGTTATTTAACCAATTTCTAAGAGCACCTAGACTAGATGTATATTGGAATATTGGTTGATTTTTAACACCCTCTGATGTGAGAACAGGTTTATGAACAGATTCAAATTTAATTAAATCATGTTGCATCTGTCTTTCACTCTCTCCCATAGGAGTTCTATAATACATTCTCCTTTGAAACTTAAACGCTTCCGTAGGATTCTTTAAGGATGTAAGGAAATTATTAAACGCTAAAAAATCACCTATGTTGGCTGTCTCTAAAGTCTTTCCTATTCCACCTGTTTCTGATGTCCAGAAAGTAAAATAATTTTCTAAATCAGCTTTATCATTAAAGTGGATTTTAAATTTATCACGCAGACCTGAGAGTATTTTAAACTCTTCCTTACTTACTGCTTTAGATGTAATAGGGTCTGCTCCTAAAAGCTTATCCATAGCCTCTTGATGAGCGTCTACTACTTTCTTTTCTTGTATCTTACCCTTAACAAGCTTGTGTTTTTTAAACACCTCTGATACATCGTAAGATGTTTTTTCAGGAGAATATTGTTTATCGTATATATCAAATATTCTACCAACCTCTTTCACTATACCTTTAATAGAGCCATCAGCAATAGCGTTAGTCTCATAAAATAAGTTATCTATTAATAGGTAATTTTCTTTACCTTCAGTTTTTCTAGTACCTTTCTTATGACCAGACTCTGTGTCTCTTGACCTAAAAGCATTAGGAGAAAGAAATATATAATCTATAAAATCTTGTAACTCTCTTTTCTTCCCACTCTTTAAGTCTGCTATTCCATCCTTTATACGCTGAATATCTTTTCTCTTTTGAGAAGGCATAGCATCTCTATCTGTTAATGCATATTCTTGTCGTATCTGTTGAGCTCTAAATTGGACATCTTCTACTCTCTCTCTAGCTAGTTTATCACCCTTCTTCTTCCCATGTTTAGCAACCATTCTATTTCTATATTTAATAGCTGATTCCATAAGCTTATTATAAGACGCTAATTGAACTAACTGTAGATTAACTTCATTGACCATCTGACCATAGTCGTAGGATTCAAAAAACCCTTTCTTAGCTTTTAATTTGCTAATAAATTTAGCTTTCATAAAATTAGAACTATCAGGTTTACCATATCCCTGTAATATCCAATCTTTAACACTTAAGTCATTAGGTTTTAGAGATTTTTCAATTGACGCTAAGAATGGGTCTATATCTAGAAATTGTTCAGCTTCTACTATATCACGAATAAATCCATCTTTTTTAAGCTTATCAGCTATTCTAAATTTTATATGAGGATTGTCTGGGATAACTCTATTATTTAAAATTTCTGCTATCTCCCAATACTTCAAAGAGATTGACTCATTCTTTTTAGTAAAAGTATTCTTTTTATAAGTATAAGGTTTATGGTCTATAACTCTACCGAGTTCTTTAAATAAGGAATCTTTTTTTATAACAGATAATGCACCGCCTTCTTCAGCCATCTTTTCAAAGATATGAGCATCTTCACCTTTAAATTCAACTTTAAATACTCTATCAAATATCTCTGATGTAATTTTCTCCATATTATTAAAGTGAGAATAATCAGAACTATCAGCAGACCTATTAACTATCTCTCTTCCAAGAGTCCTTAATAACGCAGGAGAATCTTTATCTTTAAGAGTAATTACAGCTTTAGCTTTATTTTTAATATTACCATTTTTATGCTTGATTGTTACAGTAGGAGATAATTGTCCTTCTTTACCCCACGCACCACCTTTATGAATTAAATCCATAAGATTAGTCATAAACGACTTTTGAGAAATACCATACCCTAAAGTAACATTACCTTTCTTAGCAGTCTCTCCAACCTGCCATCTCATAGAGGGTGAGAACTTAGAACTTACATCTTTAAATTCTGGTGATGTAGTACCAAAGATACTATCAAATTGGGTATCTTTATCATTAACATTCTCCCATTCATTCTCTAGTTTTCTATAATCATTTTTAAGCTTCTTGCTAAAACCTTGATATATAAACATTGAATCAATATCTTTATCAGCACCACCCATATATCTATCTTGTTTATTATGAGTAACTACTTTAGTACCACCATCTTTAAGGAAACCTTCTAATCTAACTACTCTAGCTCCACTAACAGAATCCATAGGAACACGAACTATAACCACCTCTAAAGCATCTTTTAATTCTTGAGGTATCTTTTCCTTAAAATTAATTTTCCTTGTCTTGGCTTGTTTATAAATATCAAACGCTTTACCTAGCGTAGTTATTTCTTTGCCTTTATAGACTATAGGTTTAATAGGCATATTTCTAAAAGCATTCCCAAGCATTATTTGGTCGCTTCTTAATTTAGGAAATTTCTTACCTAATTTAACTCTTTGTAATCTATCAGCACCATGAAACACATCTTCTGTCACAGAACCAAATATACCTTTAGCTGAATATTTCCAATTAGGTCTAACATATCTTTGCATAATATATTTAGCTAATTGGTTTTCATAAGACTCTTTGGATGGTTTAAATAAATGAGATGATGTAAAATCATTATTCATTAATCTAAGTATTCTTTTAGACCTTTCATGATAATGCTTCCACTCTGCACCGCCATGTTCTATACTGCCATCAATCTCTCTTTGTAAATCAGTCCTAGATATAATCTTTCTAACAAGCTCTGTTAAATCAGACTCACGATGCTTTGTATGAAGTTCTACAATCTTTCTTGCAGGTATATTTTTAAGTACAGATTCACCGTCTTTACCTGAAAGCATTGTGTATAAATTTTTATCATTAACCCAATCTTTACCTTCAGTCATTTCTCTAATAAATGGGTCAAATCCTTCAGCAGATTTCTCAACAACTTCTTTAAAGAATCTATTTATAGCATTAGGTGTTTGTAAATCTGATAAGTTAGTAGACATCTGTGTAACTATAGAATGGTCACCTTTAACAGATTTGCCAACATTCTCTACTGTACCATTTGATATACGCCAATGTTCAATAGGCATATCTAATTTAGACGCATCAGGGATATTAGATTCTATCTTACCATCTTTATACTTATATGTTAAAGGTTGGTAATCACCTAAATGCTTAGTAGCACTTTCAAAGAATACTGCATCTATACCATGAGTATCCATAAATTCTTGCCATACATTGTTAGCTCTCTCACCAGCTAGTTTCATATAATGCATTCCATGTTTACCTTTAGTTGCAAACACAGGCTTTTGAAATGTAGCGTTCTTAGGTATACCATTTACAATAATAGACCTATCATGTAAAGTCTGTCTTAATAATCCACTACCATCAGTAGCTGAATTAGTTATATCATTATTATATATCTTATTATCTTTAAGAACAATATACTTCAACATCCCATCAGGTTTTATATCAGCATAATCTGCTTTATTCTGTGGGAAGAATCTATTAGCTATTAACTGAGTTCTCTTATTAAAGTCAATAACATTCTTACCGTAACTAGAATCCATTAGCTTAGAAAACTTATTAGGAGCAACCATTTCTCCTGCTACATGAAAATTGTTAGCTTCAGCCATATGCAGAACATTACTCATCCACATCTTCTGATGATTTAATTCATGGAATTTATTTGGATTTTTAATATTTAAAGAATCTAAATAATGTTGTCTATGAGCTTCATAGGTAGACCTAGGTATTCCTAGAGCGTTTATAATATTATTTAAATTATTTGGTATAGCATCTGGATGATATTTAGCAACTATCCCCTGACCATTATCTTTTAATCCTGAGAATAGATATTGGTTATTTTTATCTAATTGATAAGAAAGTTCTCTTTTACTTATATTATTCATCATTGGAACAGAAGAACCTTCTTTAAGGTTTATCCCAAATATATCTTTTACTTCATTATCTTTTCTAGCATGAGTGATAAGTTTAAACTCAGCGTTAGGCATTAAATAATCAGAAGGCATATTTAAATAATTATCACCAATACTCTTTCCGAAATAATCGCCATGTATAGAGTCTAAAACTATCCTGCCCTTCTTATCTATGTCTACAGCATAAACCTCTCTCTGAATGCCATTTCTACGCTTCTGATAGTAGTTTATGAACGCCTGTTGGTTCTCTTTTACAAAGTCTTGCATTTTAGTGCCATTAAAACTTCGTATAAAATCAACAGCTCCTTTGCTACCATCTTTATAGGAATTTGATATTTCAACTTTAGCATCTTCAAATGTAAACCCTTTTACTTCCTTGCCTTGCTTTTGATATTTATCTGCTAAACTATTAATTAGATTTCTAGTTTGCATATCAAGGTCTATACCTTCAGTCCAATCATCTCTATATTCAAATTTACTTTCATGTAAATCAGGACTGTTAATATCAGATTCAGGACCTGTGAAAGGATTCTTGCTATGATGTATCTCATAAGCTATATGCTTATAAGTATCACTTAATTCTTGTTGAGTAAAGGAGGTGGGGGTTCTATTAGGCTCTACAGTAGAGAGATAATTTCTCGCAAGAACATCTAGTTCTTGTTTTGGTACCCCTTGCCCTTTAGCCCAATTTATAGCATTATCAGTAGCTTGATTATTTATATACTCTTGAGCTTTAGGAGTATACTTTTCAAAGTTAGGAGCTTCTTGAGGTTTAAATATATGAGCAGGATTATTGCTATATTTTAAATCATCTATAAATTTACCACCCTCAGCTTCATGAGCTGGTCTTGATTTATATCCAAAGAATCCACCTAATAGAGTTTCATATAATATCATCTCTATTGGCTCATCTCTAAGGTAAGCAGGTAAACCTTGAACGGTTGCACCTAAAGATGTTTTTAGAATATCTTCTGCTCTCTTAGCTTGCTCAGGAGTGCCTTTAAGTCTATGACCAATACTTGCAAAATTACCAATAGTACCAAATGCACCACCTGCAATTGCACCACCTACAAATGTATTCATATATGTGTCAGGACCTTCCCATATACCTGATATTGTAGAGGCTGTACCAAGTCCTACAGCTTCTTCCATAATAGCTCTAGTCTTAGCACCTTTCATTAAATAGTCTTTGGTTTCTAATCCAGTTCTTTCAAGGAGATTATCAACACCTCTTTTACTCCATCGTGAACCTATCATTGGGAGGGAAAATTTGTCTAATACAGCACCACTTTTTTCGATACCTTTAAACGCTTTAGCAGTTCTAGCAAGACCATAAGCACCTGCTTTTTTAGCTAAGTATTTAGCAGGAGCAGTCATAATAGATGGAGCAAATCCTGCAAGATGTCCAAGTGAGTGGGCTATTCTTTCGTAGGTATTTACAGGCTTACTACCAACAGGGAGCGTAGTTAAACCTTCAGCAAACCCTGAACCTAGTTGTCCTATTGCACGAAACAGACTAAAGTCATCGTGCTTTCTAGTAAATTCTATGCCACCTAAATCTGCTAGTTCCTCTAATTCATCTAATTGGTCATCATTAAATAAGTGAGGATTTTTATTGTACTCAGATATAAGAGATGTAACTCTCTGATTGTTTACCATTTAATACTTCGTATTAAGAAACTAAGCTAAATAAATCCATCTGACCACCTAACGGTGTGCCATTTGCTCCCATAGCTCTATTTATAACATTAGGGTCATAACCTCCTTGAACTCTCATTCTATATCTTTGAGGTCCAATCATAGACGCTATATCTCCAGCAGGAGATGCGTTTTGAGGTAATAAATTACTTGTCATTGGTTGAGCACCTTTATAGTACTTATCTCCATAATAACGAGCTCTAGCTCTAGCAATATTTTCTTTAAATTTATTTCCCATTCCTCTAGCATATCCAATACCTTCGTCAGCATAATGCATAGCTTTATCCATAGCAGGTCCAGCTTTAGATGCTACATTACCTGCTAGATTTGCACCGCCTTTATAGACATTACCTGCTACATTGCCTGCACCTCTAGCAATCCCACTAAGACCACCAACAGCTCTCAATCCTCTAGCTCCTGCTCCAAGTAATGCTCCACCTGTTGCTACTCCACCTGCTAATCCTAAAAGACTTCCAACGCCTCCACCTATCTTACCTGACATAGATTCAAATCCATAGTCCTCACCTATCTCTCTAGGCTCCCAACTATTAGGTAGCATTCCAAGTGTTAATCCTTCACCTGCATTATATAATAATTTTTGCATACCTTTTGATTCAGCCTCAAATGGTAAGTCATACATATATGCAATTTGTGCTATTGCTTCACCTTGATTCTTATTAAATAATTGAGGGTTTTTATTATATCTACCTACAAGCTCTACAGCTTTTCTGTATTGTGGTGATAATTTATGTGGTATCATATTATATCCTATTCTGTAATTTGTGAGTTGTCAATAGTAAAAGGACTATTTTGAAGTAAAGAATTTATAGCATCATTATCTGTGCCTGAAGAAGGACCTAGTAATTGAGAAAACTGCAACATATCAAGTAGATTGTATTGTGCATTTGGATTTTGATTCATTATCTCTAAAAACTTCTTTGCCATATCTCCCTTTTCAGGAGCGTCTGGAAGGAGACCTAGTTTCTCATAATCCATTAGTTCCATTTCATCTGGAGACTTATCTAAAGTTAAATCTTTTTTACCCATCCATTTATCCCACCAGCTTCTATCTTCCCATCTTTGTTGATAATCTTCCTGCATTTGGTCTTGTGATTGATTATAATCATATTCAGCACTCTTCTGTCCAAGAATAGATTGCAACATCGCCTTGTTAGTATTATCTCTAGCAGTAGAAATATCCTCAGCTTTTTGAATCCTCTGTTTTTCTATATCTAAATATTCATTCTTAATAGCTCTATCTAAAGCATTCTCTTCTATTTGAGACTGTCTACCTACATGAGATTGAACAGCATTATTTAGAGTATCACCCCATGTAAACTGATTTCTAAATTGGTGTAAATTTGGACCTGCCATTATCTAGCCTCCTTTATTAAGTTAGCAACTGCGTTTAGTTCTTCAATCATACTATTGATAGGTACACCACTTATTTGATAACCCTCATCTTCAGTCAATAAATCAAAACTTCTCTCAACGCCTCCGTACCAATCAACCTTGATTATCTTGCTATCATTTATATAATCACCTATATTATAATATTTAGCTCTAATATCATTAATCTTATGCATATCACAGGTATCTAACTTAGTGCCATTATCTAAATGTATCTTTAAGAATCTTTCAGTCTCAGGATTCTCAGCATACTCATGTTTCTGTAGAACCTTTGTAGCTTCACCATCAAAACCAATAACCATATCACCTGCTCTAATGTTATTTATCTCAACTGAACCATCAGGAGTATCTATTATTGTACCTTCTGGAATACACATCGCATAAAGTTTAGCTGTTGCTAATCCTACACCTGCATTTATCCAATTATTGCTTTGAGCGTCATCTCTTTGTTGCTCATTAAATTGAGCATTATAAGCACCTTCTATTCCAAATTCAGTAGCTTGGTTTTGAGCATCAGCATTAAACATTCCTATCTGATTTTGCTGACCTGCATTAAACTGATTATTAGCTTGACCTAGATTAGCTCCTGCCATACCTAAGTTTCCTGCACCTTGATATAATCCACCTGCTCCTTGTTGCAATCCACCTGCCATATTAAGCAGGTTCCCTGCTCCTTGTTGACCTTGCATGCCCATTTGACCATAGGTCTGAGCCATGCCTAATCCTTGATTTAACATCGACTCATAGCCTCCGCCTACTTGTTGCATTGCAGTATTGCTTTGCTTTCCTGCTATAATATCTCTCATACCTTTACTACCAGCACCCATACCAGCTAATGCTTCCATACCCTGTCTAGCACCCATAGTAGCCTGAGAAGATAAATCTCCCATCATATTTTGACGCATTCGTGCATACATAGGATTTGAACCATCTGCAAAACTTTGACCTTGATTTAAAAAGTTCTGACCTGATTGCCATAAAGCATCGCTAACATTGCCTATTTGATTAGCTGTTTGATTCATCAATCCAGCCTGTCCACCCATCTGTCCCATAGCTTGGTTTAAAAAACCCATGTCCTGACCTGCTGATGTTTGAGCAGTAGCAGTAGCAGGGTCATAATTAAAATTAGTACTAGGACCACCTCCACCGCCTCCAAACATACCACCTAAGATTCCCCCTAAAGCACCTCCAGCAGGATTACCCATAGCTTGATTAATTCCTAATGCAGGATTCATAGCTGTAAGAACACCTGTTTGCATATTATCACTTATACCAATATTATTTAATTGATTGCTTAACCAACTCATATTCTCTCCTTATTTCAAACTAAGGGTTGCAGTCTTATTTGTTTTCCCTGATGTAATTGTAATTGTTAATGTAGTTAATTTACTATCTACGCTGAAAGCTATATTATCAAATCCTGTAACTGTTTTTTTTGCATTATCAGTTATATGCTCATTAGTTTTTTTATCGCCTATTTGTTTTCGTTTAAGAGCCCCTAATTGAGCATATCCAGATGTTGCCATTTTTTATCTCCAGTTTTTACTTGTAATTTATACTATTTCTTTTGTATGAACCAATTTAAAAACTATGTTATTATATCTCCTAGCTTCCTGTCGTTATTACACTTGGTAGTGTAGTTGCTTTAATAATGATTGGTGGGTTATAATAAGTTGAACTATGATGAAAATTTTTCCCATGATAGATGTAACACTTATTTAATGAACCATTTGTTGAGCCCCATACATAATATGTTTTACCACTTGAAAGTCCTGTTAAAACCCATTTAACAGTCATCATTAACATATCAGATTCATCTGCATAATGTACAAATTCATTGTAATCCCCTTCAGTTGTAACAGGGG
>Ga0208299_1002518_pt1 | contig 12306 bp, 11 predicted proteins | sample 15_taG_FD_184089 | JGI IMG/M metagenome (GOLD analysis project Ga0208299, IMG submission 184089) | Marine viral communities from the Subarctic Pacific Ocean - 15_ETSP_OMZ_AT15312 metaG (SPAdes) (version 2) | ecosystem: Environmental > Aquatic > Marine > Oceanic | place: Pacific Ocean | collected...
AGTGGTAGTGAGTATATGTTTTTTGGTTGGCCTGATCAGGGTGGAGCTGCAACAACAATAAAAGCTCCTAATGGTGACGATATATCAGGTGATTTTAGAACACTACAAACTTTTGGCAGTACTTCTTCTTATCCTAATCCTGTTGGATATATGGAGATTTATAATGTATATGTAAGTAATAATGCAGGAGTTAATTTGGAAGTTACTGTTACATAATGCCTAAGATAATTGGAATATTTACAAGAGATGATGCTTCTGACTTTAAAGTAGTTGAGGGATCTGATGTAAAAATTAGAGGTACTAAAGATTTGACAGGTATCACTATAGCCGATACTGATTTATTATTAATAGACGATGTTAGTGTTAGCTCTGGAGATGCAGATGGAACTGAGGACTCTACAGGTAGAATTACAGCATCGCAGTTAAAAACTTATATAGATGCGGGTACAGTTACATCTGTTGGTACTAATACTGGATTAAGCGGAACTGTTACATCATCGGGCAATTTATCTCTGGCTCTAGGTGATATTGCGGACATGACCCAATCTTGGGATAATGCTGCTGATGAATTTATTGTACTAGATGCTGGAACCCAGAAGAGAAAACTTAGTTCAGAAATATTTGGTTCTAACGCCTTTAATAGTACCGCCTTTACTACAAATTTAGGCACGGTAACTTCAATTGCAACAGGTGATGGATTAACAGGTGGTACAATAACTGATTCTGGAACAATTAGTGCTGACTTAAAATCTAATGGAGGCGTTGTAATAGAATCTGCTACACTTGCTATAGATTTAGGTGCGTCTAGTATAACTGGGACACTGGCTGTGGGTGATGGTGGTACAGGGGCAACTGACTTAACTGGAGTTCTATTTGGAAATTCAACATCTGCTATATCCGCAGTAGCCCTTTCTTCTAATGGCAATATAATTGTTGGTGGGTCTACGCCAGCAGCAGTAACAGGAGCAAACTTAGCTGGGGCAGGACTCGCTGCTACGGTAGGTAACGGAACTTTAGTATTAGCCGTAGAAACTTTAAATCAAGATACAACTGGTACAGCAGCAATAGCAACAACAGTCACTCTTACTGATAATGAAGATGCTGATGAAGAAAACCCTATTTGGTTTAGTGCAGGTGCTGCTGGTAGTGGAAATATAGGTGCTGAAGCAGATGGAACTTTGACTTACAATCCAAGTACAGGAACACTTACGGCTACAACTCTTGTTGGGGCACATGGAAATGCAGATTCAGCAGTTCAACCAGCAGATACATTCTATATTGGGACTACTTCAATTGCACATAATAGAGGTTCTGGTGCATTAACTCTTGTTGGACTTACTCTAACTACCCCAGATATTGGGACTCCAAGTGCAGGGATTTTAACAAACTGTACATTCCCAACTCTTAATCAGAATACAAGTGGAACAGCAGCAATAGCAACAACAGTCACTATTAGTGATAATGAAAGTACTGATGAAGAAAATGCTATCCTTTTCTCAGCAGGAGCAGATGCTGATGGTGGAAATCTTGGAATAGAACAAGACCATTCAGGTATGACTTACAATCCAAGTACAGGTGGAATCACTGCTACTCTATTTACTGGTAATGTGACTGGGGACGTTTCAGGTTCAGCAGCTACAGTAACAGGTTCTTCTCAAGCCATAACTGCCTTAACAGGTGGTGATTTAACTATCTATGAAGATGCTAATAATGCTGATGTATCTTTAAAAATGGGTACAAGTGCAACTGAAGCTTTAAGTATAGAAGTATTAAATGGTGCTAGCAATAAGACTGCTGAAGAAATTAAAATTATGACCAAAACTGATTCAGAGACTGAAAATCATGGCAAAATATCTGTTTATATTGATGAAGTAGAAATATTTGATATTGATGATGGCGGTATTGATATGGCTCCTGGTAAGACAGTAGCAATAAATGGTACTGATATAACAGGAGGTGGTGCTTCAAGTTTGAGCGATTTAAGCGACTGGTCTTCAAGTAATGAACCTGTTAATAGTGGCAATTATCAGACATTAATGCCTAATATTGGAGATTTTCACCATGATGAAGATAGTGGTAATATATGGATGAGGCATGAAACTGAGAAGGTTAAAAAAATATCTACTTCAACGTCAGATTTTACTCCAGAAGAGCCTGACCCCCCCTCTTGTATTTCCTGTCAATTCTATACTGCAAGCACTGGTGGAAGTTCTATAAGCAGTTATCTATTAGTAGGGACTACAGATGTTGCTTATGCAAAGGCAACATATGCTAATGTAAGCTCAGGAGTAGATAGTGGCACTCCTAGAGCAAGATTTAGGAATACTTGGGTAGGAACTAGTTATACAAATAAAAACTTGGATGGCTCAAATAATACAAGGACAACAAGTGGATTTACAATAGGGGAAAGTGGAAATGCTGGCTCAGACCAAAACCAAAGAGATAGCTATTCTAGGTTGCTCTTTGATGATAATGGTGCAACTGAGGGCGGGGAAGAAATTGCAGGTTCTCCTTCAGATTCAGTATATTGGAGAAATAATAAGCGTTATGGGGCAAGGGATAGTGGAGATAGCTGGGCTACAGCCCTTAGCTCTGGTGGTAATGGTGTTGTAGCAGGAGGCTTAAATAGCAGTAGTGACTATTCAAATATAAGTGGAAGTGGAACTGTTACATTTACATTGGGGGATGGAGACCAGGCATTTTTTGCTGTTCCAAGTGGGACACCCGATATAACCTCAATTAAAGTACAAGGAAATACTACTGAGCAGATAGGTGCTTTTTCTACCACAACAGCAACCTATACCAATAGTGCCAGTTATCAAGATACATATAAGATATGGTACACAACACAACAACAAGCTCCTGGTTCTAGCACCTGGATAGTGAGTTAATATGGCTGACGTTGAATCTTCATACACTGTACCAGACGCAGGACTAGAGCTTTATACTGACGTTGAGGCTAGGGCTTTAGATATTACACTTACAGACCAAATATCGCATTTTGGAGAGTTTTCACATTGGGAGTTTGAAGTTTCAGATGAAAATCAAAATACATTTAAGTGGAGGGATTTTGCAGTTGCATCTGATGCGGATAAGGCTACTATAAAAGCAGCTATATATCATCATGCAATAAATTATATATATAAAATTCCAACTACTGTTACCGCCCCTCCAACAGACCATCTTTCAAGGGTTGTAGTTGAAGACAAAGGATTAAATGAAACTTTATAAAATTAATAGGAATAGGCTATGGCTATAGAGTTTGTAGATCAATTACAACCTTTAAGCGGTGGTGCTGATTACTGGTCTTTAATACGAGGCAAGGATATTGATATTACAGAAGGTGCAAGTGCATTAACAGGTTTAGCTGACGCTGATATTTTTTTAGTAGATGATGATGCTGCTGGAATACAATCTAGTACCAAGTATATAACAGCAGCAAATATTGCTACATATATGAAGACCAATTTAGATGGTCTTACAATAGGAGTAGACGATACTGGATATGATGTTAAGTTTTTTGGCGCAACTGCTAGTAGATATTGGTTATGGGATGAAGGTGCTGACGGTGTTGTTCAAAGAGGAACTTTAACAATAGGAGTAGATGATACTGGACATGATGTTAAATTCTTTGGCGCATCAGCAGGTGCATATATGGAATGGGACGAGTCAGTAGACCAGTTAAGAATTATGGGAGCATCAGCAGATGCTACTACAAGTACTGGCAAATTGCTTTTAGCTACATCTCTTACAGATATTAATGCTAATGACGTTTTAGGAAAAATTGAATTTCAAGCTCCACATGAGGCTGGAGGGACTGATGCTATTACTGTTTCAGCTTCTATAGAGGCGGTAGCACAAGGAACATTTGCAGCTGATTTAAATGCAACCGACCTTATCTTTAAATTAGGACACTCAGAAGCTGCTACTGAAAAACTTAGAATAACCTCTGAAGGAGAAATTGGAATTGGTGGTGCTAATTATGGAACTGATGGTCAAGTATTAACATCTGGTGGAGCAGGACAACCTTGTGCTTGGGAAGATGGTGGTGGAAGTGTTTCTGTTGCAAATAGCACTGCTAATACCTATTTCCCTGTTGTATTGCACGATGAATCTGATAATTTATTAGACGATAATGATGGATTTACTTACAATCCTAGTTCAGTAGTAGCTAAAATATCAAATTTATATATAAATGCTGAGGCAGACTCTTATGACAATACAGCTGATAGTGCGACTGGAAGACTTTCGATTGGTGAGCATGGGGATTTAAATCTTTATCATGGTTCTTCTGGTGGTGGTATTCAGCAGAGCATGATAGTAGATAATACTGGGGATATTCAGATTGAGACAACTACTGCAGGCGGTGATATAATCCTAAAGTCTTTAGGGCCTAATAGCAGCACAAGTGAACTTAGCCTTCAAGGAGATAAAGTTCATATAGATCGGATTATAGATAATACTGTGGCAGGTGATTCTGAGGAAATTGGTTTATTACTAGACCTTGAAAGAGGTGGTGATGTTAGTACTGGTCATATTAATATCAACAAAGCTTTAAAGATAAATCTCGATCAGGGGGAACAGAGCGATGCTGTTGTTACTAACTATGGTATTCATCTCGATTTAGATGCTCAGAATACATCTCAAAATACAGGGACAATCACTAATTATGGTATAAAGCAGGAGATTAGTCAGGGAGATGTTAGTTATGGGCTTCATCTAGATATTTCTTCTGTTAATGAGAGTTATGGTATTTATATAGACAATGTAAATGGACAGATAGACTATAAAAGTGTAAGCTCTGCTGATTCTGGTGATTATTTTAGTATGGCAACAACAGCAGCAGGTGCTACAACACTTACAACTGTAGATGATGATGGGGAAGCTGCTCATTTAACTTTAGCTCCAGATGGTGATTGCATAGTAGATAGAAGTGTTTCCCTTACAGCTGATGGAACATATACAGGGCTATCTATAGATTTTGATAAAGATGGTGCAAGTACAGGTACTAATACGTTGTATGGCTTAAATATTGACATGGATAATACAACTGCTACAAACGGTGGTAATGTAATGTATGGTATACATAATACCCCCACATTGACACATGCAGCAGATGCTGGTGCGGCATCAGTTACTGGACTTCTGCAAACAGTTACTGGAAGCAGCAATGGAACTAGTTTCGCATATGGAATTAGCCAAACCATAACAGGAGCTGATACATTAATAGGTATTTTACAAACAGTAACCAATGGAAATAAAGATTTAATATTTAGAAGTAGTGCAGATCCTGGAGATCAGTTTAGTATTGCCACTACTGCACATGGGGCAACGACAATAGCCACTGAAGACGATGATGCAACTAAAGCCGCTGATTTAACTTTAGATATAGATGGCGATATTGTATTAAAGCCAGCTGGTGGAAATGTATATGTATTGAATGCAAGTGATAGTAATATTTTTGATTTTAATCCAATAAATCCTGCAATGATTATAAGGAACAGCCTTGATACTGGAGATTATTTTAAAATAAGCGTACTTTCACATGGGGCTACTACAATTAAAACCGTAGATGATGATGCAACTAAAGCCGCTGATTTAACTTTAGATGTAGATGGAGATATAGAACTTAATGCTGATGGTGGAACTATAACATTTAAAGATGATACTACCACGCTAGCAGAAATTGATTCAAGTGGCAATCTTTTGATTATTGGTGCACTAACTGCACGAGGACATGTACATTCAATTGGTACGGCAGGAAATACCACTGCATCTACTTATAGTGTCGTCACAAATACTGGCTCATATGCTGGTAAAGACCTTACAATAGCTGCTGGTTCAACTACAACTGGCCTTAATAACCTAGATGGCGGTGACTTGATATTAAAATCGGGTGATGGAGATGGTACTGGCACTTCAGCTATGACCTTTTTTACTAAGGTAAATGGGACTGATGCTACTGCCGAGAGGATGAGAATACATACTAATGGTATGGTGGGAATTGGAACTAACAATCCTGGTTCAACTTTAATGGTTCGTTCATCAGAAACTACGACTGATGTTCTCGGTGTGTATGCTGATTCTTTAACAACTGGCAATGGCTTAAACATAAATATAGATGATAGTCTTACAAGTGGTTCTCTAAAAACATTAATATTTATAGATTATGATAAATCTGGAGTTACTGATTCTGCCAATCACAACTTTACAACTGGTCTACATGTAAGCCTTGTTGATGCTGCAACAAATCATGCTAGTGGGGTTGTTTCAATGGTAGGGGCAAAAATAGATATAGAGTCAGCTAATGCACAGGGAACTATTGCTCAAACTGGTTTAAATATCAATGTAGCTGATGACAGCGTGGGTGATGCTGCTACTACCCTTGGGATAGGGTTAACGGTAATGGATGGTGGTACAGATATTAAATTAATGAGCTCTGCTGACACAGGGGACTATTGTTCTATAAGTACAACAACTCATGGAGCAACTACAATAGCAACCGAAGATGATAATAATGCTGCTGCTCATTTAACTGTGGCTACTGATGGGAATATTGTATTAGGATGTACCCCAGGTGGGGCTATTACATTGCAGGAAAATGATGCTAGTGTATATACTCCTTCTGCGAGTTCTGATGCCACCACAAAAACTTATGTAGATACTCAGACCGTAATAACTGCCAATGCTTATAATAATAGGGTTGATGCTACATCATGGTATTTAATGAATAATGATACAGCTGCGAACTTAACTGGTACAGATACAACTGTTGGAGATACACAAGACTTAGGAACATTATCAAATACTGATATGAGATGTTTAATGTTTATTGTGCCATATAATATGACAATTCATGCTATATCGGGGAGTGTTATGGATGATGATATGGATGAGGTTACAGACAAGAGAATAGGACTATGGAGATTACCATCTCTTTCAGTATCTGGTGCTGACCCAGGAGATACTAATCCCGATACTTTAACTTTAGCCTATATTACGGATGCGTTTGGTGCTAGTACAGCTTTTGCTTCTGGAAAAGTAATGTCATTTTATGATACATCAGCAGATGTTGAGCTAACTGCTGGAGATGGAATATTTATGGGATACTTGAATCCACAGTCAGCTGGCAATGATGATGTAACACTAACAATGTCAATATGGGCACATCAAACAACACCATAATATTGGAGCAAACTTTTAAATGGAAAAATCAATAAGAAAAATTATAAAACTAGCATTACAACATATGGATTTAGATTCTGCTGATGCTAGGGAAATGTTGTATGTTACTGGCAAGGCTGAATCTGGCTATAAGACATTGCAACAGTACGGTGGTGGTCCTGCTTTAGGCTTTTTCCAGATGGAGCCAAATACCGCCATAGACATCTGGGATAACTATGTAATGTATCGACCTCAATATAGAGAGAAACTATACTCTCTAGGGTTCGATGATAGTAATATAGATTTCTGCTTGTTATCTAATATTGGACTACAGGCAGCATTTTGTAGACTACACTATCGAAGGGTCCCCTCAGCTTTGCCAAAATCTTCTGACTTAGAAGGGCAGGCGAAATATTGGAAGAAATTCTATAATACAGTGAAGGGAAAGGGAACAATCAAGCATTTTATGGAGATGAATAAGTAATGAACGCATTAGACACATTAGCACAGAATCCCATTATTGGAGCAGGAGGTAGTCTAGGAGGCTGGATCGGCAGTTTAGTGGTAACAACCCCTATACTACAGTTTTTATCGGCTTTATTCGGCACTATCATTGGTTTAACGACTATTGTAGGGATTATTATACGATCTATTAAACAACTAAAGGGGAATGCATGATATGTCCAAAGTGCACATCTGTGCTTATAGTTAAAGAGGGTACAAGAAAGAGAAAGAATGGTAGAATACAAGAATATAGTTGTAATGCTTGTGGTAAATGGTTTACAGTACCAATAGAGAATAAGCATGAGAGTGTATTCCTTGAAGATGTAGAACCTGGTGATATTCTTGAATATAAGTCTAAAAAGTTATTTAGATTGCATTGTGCTACCGATATACATCATGGTGCCAATGAACATCATTATGATAAATTTGATGAATTTATAGATGAGATAGATTCAGATACAGATGCAAGATGGATTATGAATGGAGATAATATAGAATTAATACCTCCTAATTATAAGATATCTCAGCGAGGTCAGGCAATGGAACCAGATGAACAGCATATATCATTCATCAAAAGAATTGAACATATAGCAGACAAGCTATTGTTTATTAGGGGTGGAAACCATGATATGATACGGTCTATTAATTTATTAGGATTTGATGTATCAAAAGTAATGGCAGATATATTGAGAGTACCGTATTTTAGAATGCCAGGATATACTAAGGTACGAGTTGGAAATTCTAAGTATCATTTTGTATCAGGGCATGGAAAGAGTGGAGCTAAGAATGGAGATACTGAATTAGATAAGATGGCAGCAGTATATAGCGATGGAGATGTATTCTTTTTAGGGCATAATCATCAACTTTATACTAAGCCATTAGATAGTTTAAGAGTAATAGGAGACAAAGAAGGAGTGCGTAGACGGTGGTATATTAGAGGTGGAAGTTTCTTGGAATATGCAGATTATGCAAGATATTCATTCTATCCAATAGTAAGAACTGGCTGGGCAACTGTTGAATTTTCAGAAGATAAGATAAGGGCATGGACGAACTAAAACATGGACAATTGGATACAGGATCTTGGAGTGGTAGGGGTACTATCGGTGGCACTGATGTTTGTGTTAAAATATTTGACGCATACATTATCATGGGAAGTCAAGAATATACACGATATTGTAGTCAAGCTTATTGATAAGGTAAATAACTTGAAAGAAACTATAGACAGATTATTTAATAAGGAGAAATAAAATGCCAGGAGCTAAACAATGTAGTAAGATAAAGGATCCAGCAAAAAGAAAGAGATGCTTACAGTATGCTGGAGAGTACGCTAAGAAGAAGGGTACAACTTCAAATGAAATGAGTAGAGTTAAATCATCTAAGCAAGGAGGTTATTAGAATGGATATTATATTGGCTAATTGGGAATATGTATTAATTGGTATTCTCGCAATAGATAAGATTGTAGCACTAACTCCCAGTACATGGGACGATCTTATATGGACATCAATTAAGAAATCAATCTTTAAAATAGTGGGGAAATAATGTTTAAAGTATTACTAAAACAATATATTAAAAAGCATGGGTTAAAAAATATACTTCTTAAAGTAGGAGATATTGCTGTTAAGGTTACAAAGACCAAGAAAGATGATAAAGCTTGGGCTAAGATTAAAAAGGTTGTGGAAACACTATAATGCCTAAACAAGTTTATAAAGTTTTAAGTTTTCATGGTGGAATTAACGATAGTTCTGATCCTAGAGATATAGAAGATAATCAGTTTGTTGCATTAGAGAACGTTGCCATTGATAAGCTTGGTAGAATTACAGTTCTTGGTGATATGAATGCAGCTAAATCAGGTATAACTCCTGCAGGAGCTATTACTGGAGCTGGAACTGGACTTTTTGCTATCACTACTGACTATGATGGCTTTCTTGATGGCGCAGCTGATGGCACTGGTGTTGTAGCTCCAGGGCAGACATACTATCTTGTTGAAGATAGTTCTGGTATAATTGGTGTAGGGGAAGATGGTGAGCCAGGTGGTGTAGATTTTACTAGTGGCGATACTGCTGGGATAAGTCATTATTATACTGGAGGAGCTCTTAGACTAGCAGATGCTTCCCATGCTAATACAGAACCTAAATGGCGAGGTTATGTTCCTGCTCGTACTGGGGATAATCAGTATGGAGTTGATGGTAATGCAGGATATGTTAAAAGTGCAGCTACATTTGAGACTGAGAATGCAGAAATTAAGGGATGTTTTGAAGAGGTAACATTACAAGATGGTACTGTAGCATGTAAGAATGCTATTATGGCTCAAACGTGGAAAAATTCTTCAGCAACATCAAGTGCGGGTGATCTAGGTAATGCATATAATGCTGGTACTGCTGGCTTTAGTTTTAATAATCAACTAACCGATACTGGAGTAAATGATGGTACGGAAGCTGCTAGTGAGTTAAGTGGCATGCATTGGGGTCTTGGGCTTGCATATTCTGAGCATAGTGCAAATGGAGCTGATGGTAGTGGTACTTGGAATACAACAAATACTGTAAATTATAAATTCTATGTTACCACTATGTATGATGAAGGTAAGCAAGAAAGTCTACCTCAACTGTTTACCCACTTTCCTCATACTAGTGCTTCCTATTATACGACTGAGGCTGCAACTGGCGGATCTGTAGGTGCTTACGGATTATCTTATATGACATTTATGGATGGCTATCAATCTGTCACTCCAGGAGAGCTGGTGTCTATATGGATGGCTCCAACATTGAAAATAAATCCTGGATCTGATAGTACTACGTTTAATTTTGGTTCTCCTGGTTTGTCATCAGCAGGACAAGGAGCTGCTGAAACTGATGATGAAGGGAATAAACGTATCTCAGGTCTTAGAATTTATTGGGCAAGTAGTGAGGACGGATATACGGAACTTTGGCAACTTATGGATATAGATTTAGCAAAAGGGGTAGCTCCTATTGGATTGACAGGTGGTAGTGCAGGTGCTACATATGCCCCCTGGGCGTTCCATAGTAGAACAAATGTAGCTGCTGACACGAACTATATTAATACTGATCTTGGATCTGTAGCTGATAACAATCGGTGGACTGATCCTCCTAAATTTGTAACATATGATGTTAAAAATGGACATCCTCATACAGATGTGATTAAAGTAGATTCATGGAAAGCTGCGGTGGTAGCCAATAATCGAGCATATTTAGGGAATGTACGGCAAGATGGTAAGGTTCATAGTGATAGGATGTTAAAATCTTCAGTTGGACAGTATGATAAATTTCCATCATCAGTTTCAAATATAGATGTAATAACTCATGATGGTGATTCAATTATTTCTCTTATGGAGTATGCAGATAGACTATTCCAGTTTAAGAAGAATGTCGTTTATGTTATCAATATAGCTGGTAATTCAGAATTTCTTGAAGCAGAGTTTAAACATAAAGGTATTACTAATCCTGGTGCAGCCTGTAAGACAGACTTTGGGATTGCATGGATTAATAATTACGGATGCTATATGTATGATGGAGAGAATGTGCAAAATCTATTGGTAAATAAAGGGGTACAAGTAATAGATACTGAAACTTGGAATGCTTTTATTTCCACTACAAATTATCATCGTATAGGCTATGAACCTGTTAGACAACAGTTGATAGTTAAGGCTGGTGCTGACGGTACTTCTACTTCTGCTTATGTTTTCAGTCTAATAACTAAAGGCTGGACAAAAGGAACGGCAATCGTAACAGATGGGAATGGTAATTCAAATTTTATTAATGATCCTGTGGATGGAAGTCTTATGGTTTTTGATGATGATAGCCATACAGTAGATAAGTGGAGTAATACTCCAGCAGTTGCAGATGCTCCCATAGTTATAAAAACTAAAGATTTTGACTTTGGTGAGCCTTCAGTAAGAAAGAAGATATATAAAGTCTATGTAACATATCAGGGAGATGGTGGGGCTGTTACTATAAACTATGGTAAAAATGGTGGAGCTTGCAGTGGCCAGTTTTATATTACTGGTTCAGATGGAGCATCTACAGGTGCAAATGCTGCTAATTTATGTTTATATGATGGGGATACAGGTACTAGTGATTGGACAAAGGCTGAATTAAAGCCTGCTGATTCAACTGATCTTAATGATATAAATAGCTTCCAATTGCTGTTTGATGGAACTACTACTAATGCGAATTTTGCAATTAATGATATATCAATAGTTTATAGGACGAAGAATATTAAATAATGAAAAGAGAAATTAGAAATCTAATTCATGAAAAAGGTGGAAGGATACGAGAAGTTAGCTATCCACCTATAAAATCTGACGGTCAAGATGGAGATGCTCGTATGTATGATGAGGATCTATATATAAAGACTAAAGGTAATTGGGTCAAGATCATGTCTGGAGATAAGATAATCAATCAAGAGATAACTAGAAATATTGATAATATTCTTTCTGAAGGAGCAGTAACCCATGGAGGTTTAACTGGTGTGACAGCTAACCAGCATCATAATCAAGTACATTCTATTGATGGTGGCGATCATACTGGTATTTTAACTGTAGCTAAGGGTGGAACAGGACTTGACACAGTTGCTGCAGATAGATTATTGACTGGTAATGGTACTGGCGCATTAACTGCAGA
>Ga0208299_1002521_pt1 | contig 12302 bp, 9 predicted proteins | sample 15_taG_FD_184089 | JGI IMG/M metagenome (GOLD analysis project Ga0208299, IMG submission 184089) | Marine viral communities from the Subarctic Pacific Ocean - 15_ETSP_OMZ_AT15312 metaG (SPAdes) (version 2) | ecosystem: Environmental > Aquatic > Marine > Oceanic | place: Pacific Ocean | collected...
CCTTTTGCCGCATGTTAGAGCAACATGTATCCAAGGGGGATCAGATAACGTATTATGTAACTTAGATTTATATTATAGAACTCAAAAATAGGAGAAAATTATGGCAGGAATAGCATCACAATTTATAACACTAACAACGTCTTACCAATTGCTTCCAGCAAATGCTATTGATTTAATAGTTGTAGGAGGAGATTCTTTAACTATATCTTTTAATAAAGATGGAGAAGATACTACGGATGTTCAAGAGATAACCCCGGATGAAGAGGTGTATCCGATTACCTCAAGTGTTTTACATTATGTAAAGGCAAGCGGAACTTGTGAACTTTACTACGGAGTTTCGTAATGGCTAATAATTTTAAAAATTATAAAGACGGTTTTAGGATAGTACCTGTCACGAATGTAAATGATTCTGCACAGATTCAAAATCCTCAAGCAGGAGATATATCTTTCCAAACAGGCGATAGTTCCTCTACAGGTCTATATATGTATATAGAACCTACTGGAGGCACACCAACATTCTCTAAAATATTAACTTCCGGAACAAACTTCTGGGGAGGAATGAGAGAATTAGAAGTTATAAGACCTGTCACAAATGATGCTGATACTACATTTGAAGGTTTAAATAATGATTTAACGAAAAGAGTAATATTTTATGACATAAATGATTCTAGATATACAGACGTTGGTTATAGTACTGGAGGGGATAATAGAACTTCTTTGGGAACCCTTCATATAAGTATGACAGATCCTGATACTAATACTGTAGATATAGACAGTGTAGATGTATACTTACCAAAAGGATATACAGGACAAAATGGTAATGTGGGTAAGACTATAACAATAAAAAGACAAGATTATTGTATGAAGGCTTATGCAGCTAATGCTGGAGGAGAAGCATATAGGACAGTTACAATACATGCTTTTACAGATGCGACTGTAAATAATGGATCTTATAACGTAGACGATGATCAAAAAATTCTTATGACCGGAGTTTATGACGAACAAGATCTAGAACTTAACGAAGATATTGTTACTCCCAATACAGGTGATGGAACAAATCTTAGAGAAAGTATAACTTTGAAAAAAAGTAATAGCTCTATAACCTTGATGTATAATGGTAAAAAATGGATTATGCTTTCAAGTGCTGCAGAGATGAAGGATCTACTACCTGTAGGTACAATCTTACAATCGGTTTTAACTGAAGATCAGTTTAATAACGAAACTGCAGGACATTGGATGTTATGTGAAGGAGCAGCAACTTCATGTGTAGGAACAAGATTACAAGATCTTACTGGATGGGCTACAATTCCAAATTTAGCAGGTGGACCTCATGGAGGAATGCATTTAAGAGCGGCTAATGATCCTACTCTTAGGGTAGAAACAGCATACTCAACTAGTGAGGCTACGGTTGAACCTCATCAAACAGCAGCTAGTAGTAAAATAGGGGAAACATTTCGAGATGCAACAAGGCTTAGTTCGGATGTAGGTTACACAGCATCAAGTTTAGATGATAGTGGTGTTGATAAACTAACTGATAAACAGTCTTTAAATCATTTCCATTATCAACATTTAGATTATGGAAGATATCACAAAAACAGAGCGGATGAATCATCTGCAGATGTTCCTCAAGGAGAACATCCTCAAACAAATGGAAGTACTCCTGCGTCAGTTAGCCTTAATCCTCATGAAGGATATGGTACCCATAAGCCTTCCATGCCGGGTGAACATATGATTGGTCCGACTTGCGTTTTAGGTAATTGGTATTCTACTAATAATAATACATCTCATACTTGGTATGGTGCGAAAACTTTAGCAACTCCTTCTAACGCAAGTTTGTCGGATGTATTGTCACCTTCTCACCATCAAGATTATTCTACAATGTCTTGGATTACTGCAGATTTCGATTGGGCAACACTCAGTTCCTCATATTCTTCTTATAATAATAGGATTACGGGATTACAATATTCTAAGCATGGTAGTAGTTGGTGTTATAATATAAATCATCCGACTGATATTCAAAAGAAAGGTATGGGTAATGGGTACCCGGGAGCACCGGGGGTTGCATGGACTGGTACATATAATTTGCCGAGTAATAATTCAACAACCGCACTAATGTATCCGGGCATACCTAGAGTAGATATGTTTAAATTTGGGGCAGAGGGGAGAGAGTGGTATCATGACTCTTATGGTCCGGATGTTGATCATCCAACGGATGAGAGTCGGCACTTTGTAGTTGATAGATGGTTAGGGGATGAATTTACAATAAGTAACAATTATCAAAAATTAACAGTAAGTGGAGAGAGAAGACTACATGAAACTTTATATATGGGAAATTGGGATGAACATGAATCATATATAACTAGAGGTAGAACTAGCGGATCTAATACTTACACGACGGGTGATGATAACATTGTACAAGATTTTGGAGATGATGTAAGTGGGAACTTGTCTCATCGTCATACTATACAATCATCTAGAGTTTATGAGGCATTAGATCATACTCCAGAAGTATCAACTGCAGTAGAAACCCGAGTAAATGCATTTTGTGTAAACTTTTTCATAAGAGTCGATTAAGGAGTAAATATGGCAAGTATAAAACAATTACCTTTACCTGATAGGGACAAAGGTATAGAACTATCCTTACCTACTAAAGGTAGTACAAATTGGGCAGAAGATTTTGAAAACTATTTTGCTATAGCAATTAGAGATCATGACCATAGTGGTGACGGACGAGGTGCTGAAATTAGTGCCGTAGTCTTAGGTGTAGGTACGATGCAAAACGTAGATATTGTAGGGAAAGATATACTACAAGCAAGCACAGTTCCAGTAAGAGTTGATTCACTATCCGATACTTTTAAAGTAGGTGCCGGAGAAAGCTTAATTATAGAATATACTTTGACTGGAGAAACAGGACCAAATCTAACTCCAGAATCTAGAGCAGGTACGGTACGTATGACAGCTTTTTATGATACAGGTACTTTAGTATACAGAATCTCAGATGAGTTTGTAGGCTCTGATTTAACTGTAGACTTTGTGGTTCCAGATGTAAGTAGTGCAAATGCTGGACAGCTTTGTTATTTAAACTTAGTTAATATTAATTATAAAATGAAATACTTTATTAGAAAGGTAAGATTGGGGTAATATATGCAAGATTTTTTCACTCAACTAATGGATCAAAAGAAGAAACCTTTAACTCCGGGTCAATTGGCAGGACTTCCGGGAACACCAGATGAAGATTTTTCTCAGTATCAATCTTTATCTATAGCTGGTGAAGAAGCAAAGTTTCAAAGCCAACAACCTGTAGACATACTTAAATCTGTAGAAGAAGCTACCGGAACAGGAAGCAACATGAGTACAGAAGAAAGTGCTACTCAAATAAGAGATTATGAAGCAGAGGCAGATAAAAATATGAGTGTAGAGTCTGATGTTATTGAACAGAAAAAAAGTCAAGCAGCAGAGATCTCAGCATCAAAAAAATCAGCCGTAAAGAGTTTATCAAAAGGAAAAGAAAAAGGAAAAGAAGATAAAGAGGGTCCGGGTTTCATGGATAAATATGGAGATAAAATGGCATCGGGTTTACAAAAACTTTCTGATGATCTTGCCGGAGCTAATGCAGGAATGCAAGACCAATTTAATAAAACTAAAAGTTCACAAATGAAAACTTTAGGAAAGATAGGTGAAACTGCTATGGAGGCAGGAAAAATGAGACAAAAAGCTGCTGCAGGAATGCAAGCAGGATTTCTCCATGCCTTAAAGAGAGGTAGAAGTTAATGAAATATATACAAAGATTAGTTAACCAAATCAGGAAGGAAACTGAAAATGAGGAAAGTTCTGCTTTTACAGGAATAACCGATTCAGAATTTATCCAATATTTGAACGATGCCCAATATCATTTACAGGCTCTTATCACAGCCCAACATCCCAGAGTATTTGTAGAAGAAGGTATCATATCTACTGTAAAAGATCAGGAAAGATATGATCTTCCAGAAGATATTTTATTAGAAAATAAAGTACATAGTGTAGAATATTCTACAGACGGAAAAGATTATTATAATATTTCTCAAACAAATATGAAAAATAGATCGGATATAAATGAAACAGGTTATCCAAGTAATTATATTAGGCTTTCCGGACAATTACTTTTAACTCCAATCCCAAGTTCAAGCGGATTTATTAGAGTCAATTACATAAAAAAGGTAAAAGAAGTTGGTTTAAGAATTGCGGCTATTGCTTCCTCTACTACAATAAACACTTCCGGAACTACTACTTTAGTTTTAGATAATACAAATTTCACTACAGATGTAGATTCTTTAAGAGATATTGAGTATATATGTATATTAGATAGAGATGGTAAGCCTAAATTATCAAATTTAAATATCTCTGTAGCAAACTTATATAATGTAGTGTCAGGAACGAGTATAAATTTAAATACAGTTGACTACAAAGCTAGGGATAGTGATTTAAATAAAACTTCTCTTGCAGTAGATTCTGGAGATTATTTAGTAGCTAATAAAAACACAACAACACATTCAGAATTACCTCCTTCTATTGAAAGATATTTGATTGCCTACACATCATGGAAAATTTTAAAAAGAGATTCTTCTGTAGATTCTATGGAAATGCAAGGTGAGTTAGCAATGATGTCTCAAGAAATTATAGCAAGTTATGCTAATATAACAGATGATCTACAAAACATACCTATTATAAACGATGATGACTGGAGCTTTTAGTGGGTACACAACATATAACTAAAAAACTTATTAGTAATTTTAGAGGTGTTAATAAACGTATCTCTAATTTAGTTGCTACAGACGGTTATGCTTCCGACATATTAAATGCTACATATCTAGATGATGGATCTATATCTAAACGAAAAGGGTTCTCTTACAGATCTGATGAAGCATTAGGGAAAGGTGCAACAGCTTTTGTTAATGAAAATTTCCTAACTGCTGAAGAAAAAATAGAGAATATATATGTAGGGAAAAATCTTCACAAAAAGATAGAAAGAAAAGTAGAAATATTATTTGCAGGTGGAATGGATAAACCTTTAGGAAGTGCTTATATTACCTCTAGAGTAGAAGATGATGGATATAAATGGATAAGAGCCTATGAGTCAGTAAAAAATGCTCAGGGACTGTGGACACAAAACCCTACAATAAATCTTAATTTATATACTGGGGTTGCAGGTCAGCCTAACGCATCCGCTGCTAAATTAGAATTAGGAGGAATATCTGCCTTTACTATAACAGATGCTAATAATTCTAATTTTATAGCTCAAGACTTTTCTAAATATTACTTAAATAATTCTAATTACACAGGAGCAATGGCATTTCATAATCCTATAAGTAGTTTAAATATAACAAACATTACAGGATATATCTATTTAGAGAGATCTAATACAAAGCAAATTAATCTTACTGGACACAATTCAAATGTTGCCCAAAGAATACTTATACGTACAGGAGAATCTTTTGGAGAGGTTTTAAATACTGCAAATACAACACAACAATTAATGCCTATATTTGACGAAGATGATGTATCTATATGTAATAGCAGTAGTATTTATTTATGGGATTCTTATAATGAAGAAAGAGTTAATGTAAATTACAGTTCTACAGTAGGTTTAATAGGAGGGGTTGCTGTAGAAGGAAAGGTTAGATATCATACTATAAAATTTTCTACTGCTCAAAAAAGCACTAAATATAGAGAATTTGAATTAGAGACTCCCCTACCCATAACGAGTATAGAGAATACTTCTCAAATATCTTTTACTGATTACGAACCTGTTTCTTGTAACCATACTACCGCATTTCCTAGTTTTGATAGAGTTAATTCACCTCATACAGGAAAAGACTATTTAGAAAACGCTTCATTTGCTTCTTCTTTAGGAAGTTTGTATATTGCAAGCTATGATAATTTTTTAATGAAATACGATGGACATAGACTTTATAGAGCTGGATTAATATCTCCTAAGTCTATTGAAATTACAAGTGCTAATAGTACAGGTCCTGCATACACAAACACATGGTTTAAAGCTACTTTTGAATTTATGGATGCAAAAGGAAATTTAATAGAATCTGCCCCTACAAAAGCGATTAAGGCAACAACGACAGGTGGGGCAAATGTTAGAGTTAATCTTCCTATAGATACTAATACTGATGGAGATTTTTCCTATAATAACGATATACGTCAATTTTGTGTTCCTTCAGCAGTTCAAAAGACACAGACTACTACCGGAGAAATTATTGTATATGGAGGAGCTGCAAACACTTTAGTTGTAGGAGATATCATTACAGTCGGAGCTGTTACTTCCAAGATAGTAGAAATAATAAGAGATTATACATCTAGTCCGACGATTACAGATAGAATATATGTTGAGAAAGATGTAAGTGGAGAGACTATTAATGCAAATGGTGTTTTAAACTTAAGTAGTTTTAAAGTTAATATTTATGCTTCAGGAACCGGAGGGCAAGAGCATGGACTATATAGAAAAGTTAATTGCACTAACCTTACCACAGATACATCATCAAAACATATTTTAAATACTGCAAATCTTAGGGTAACAGATGTAACTCCGTATACAGCAATACAGACCTTTGAAGATTTTTTTGTAAATCAAGAATTTACTACTACTAATGGTGCTCAGGATGATAAGTTTAATACTCTTCCTGAATATAAAGAAATATATGATGATGATGGGCATGGTTTACCTCCAAAAGCAAAGTATATTGCCTCTCATCAAAACTGCTTAATATTAGGAGGGATTCAAAATACAAATGATGGGGAATTTTTAGACAATGCTAATCAAATAGTATGGACTCCAAACGACCAACCTGAGTATTTTCCTCTATGGAACTACACTACAATACCGGGAGATGTTGGAGATTATATTAGAGGAATAAGAGGTTTAAGAGATTTATTTTATGTATTTCAAGGAAATAAAATTCAAGCCCTTGCCGGAGATTTCGGATCAGGATCTTTAAGAAATATAACCCTATCTACAGCAGGAGATATTGGTTGTGTAGCAAATAGTTCTATTACAGAAATAGGTGGTAGCTTATTATTCTTGGACGAAAAAGGTATTTATTCAGTAAATTCAGCAAATCCTCCTAAAGAAGTTTCTTCTCCTATAAATGTTGAATTTAAAAATATTTTAGGAACACATCTATTTAAACATGCTGTAGGGTATGACTGGTCTAAAGAAAGTAAATTTCTAGTAACTATACCTAAAACTCGACCTACTCTAAATTCAAATACTGGAGAAATAGGTAATATAGATACAACCACTTTTGTATTTGAATACTTTAGAAATGCTTGGACCATATGGGATAATTTTGACATTACAGGAGGAGTATCTGAAGATCAGAATCTAGATTTATTCTTTATTCCTGTTACTGCAGATGATGTAAATAATAATATTAGCACATATACATGTTGTATAAATAATGATAATAGTACATTTGATTATGTAGATCACGATAAAGCAATAACTTTTATATATAAAACTAACTGGGAGCATTTAAATAATCCTTCTTTGTTTAAAAGATTTTTAAGATTAAAAGTACATTCTACAGAAGCTTTACAATATGATAATGCAGGATTCAATTTAAAAATAGAGGCAGAAAAAGATTTTGTAGATGAACCAATAGCCTTTGCTAATTTAGATTTTAAAGAAAAATTAAATGGTTTTGGAGAAGGTGAATTTGGACAAGACATTTATGGAGCTTTTCCTTGGCTTGCTAGGGTAACTAAACTACCTCAAAATAAAGCTAAATCTTATAGAATAAATTTTAATAATAATGTATTAAATGAGGGTGTTCTTATTTCAGGCTATGAACTTGAAATAGCAGCTTCTTATAAACCGGAGTTAAAAGAATAATGAGGTTTGTATTTGAAATAATAGATAACTTTGAGGATCTTATAAGAGAGATGAAAACTGTCATGTTTAATTTAGATTTTACAAATAACTTTAAATCCTTTATTACAGAAGAAATAGAGTTAAAGGATAATGAGATTACAGCAATATCTAATCAAATGTTTCCTATAATACCTTCATCTTTTATCGTAGTAGATCAACAACCTTCAAGCATGTCTGTTACTGGAAATATTGTAAGACCAGATACAGATGCTAGTAATATACAAGTAGGTAAATCAGGACCTGAGTATAGATGGAATGAAAAAACCTTATTTTTAAGGTCAACAAATGGGACAACAAAAGCAAGAATATTATTTATAGTAGATGGTACTGAAAAAATACCTGATACAAAGAAAAAGAAATAAGGAGTTTATATGTGGGGTAAATTAATTGGAGCTGGTTTAGGAGCTGTTGGTGGAGTCATGGCGGCTAACCGAAAAAAGAAACACCATGCGAAACAGCAGAAAGATTTAGAAAATTACATGAAGACTATAAAGAAAGATCCTGCTGAACAACGTAAGATATATTCAGAAGATGCTCAAGCCGGAATGAATATGACTAAAGGTATTATAAATGAAGCCGGAGGTAAAGATAAGGTTTTTGAAGAGTATATGGGAACAGATGCTGCCAAAGAAACTAGAGCGAATTTACAAAAAGGTGTAGATCAAACTCAGAATATATATAGTCAATCACAAGATGTAGTAAGCAAAAGTAAAGAGGCTCTCTCAGGGTATGACTCAAAAGAGATGCAGGGAATGAGATCTACAGCGGCAGCTCAAAGACAAGTAGCCGAAGCTGAAGGTGCTAGACAGGCTGCAGGACAAATGGCTTCTTCTGGAATGAGGGGTGGTAGAGCAGCTAAAGCTAAAGCCGCTGCTGGATTAACAGCTCGTAGAGATGCTTCACAAAGTGAAAGAGATTTAATGGTAGCTCAGAAGCAAGAACAAACTAGAGCTTTGGGAGCTTACTCTCAAGCAGTTGGTGCTTCAGGCTCTGCTGCAAACAGTGCTATGCAAGCTTCTTCTATGTTAGGTCAAGAAAATAGAGGTCAATTTGATCAAGCTATAAATCAGAGACAGGCATATACAGGAATGCTTACTACCGGGGCTACAGGAATGATGTCTCTGGGAGCTACAGATAGATCTCAACAAGAGGCTAATATGGCAAATGCAATGCAAATGAAAATGGCACAAGGTCCAGAACCTGCAGGTGGTGCAGAAGCTGCTATAGGTGGGATTGCAAGTATAGCGAGTATGTTTTAGGAGATATTATGGGTTTTTATGAAGACAAAATAGCTGAAGCTAAAGAAAGAAATAGGAAACGGCAGGAAGATGAAAAAGAAAAGCTTAGAGCTACAGCTATGGATATGGCTGATAACCCTACTGACGGTGGAAAGTTAGCAATAAATCTAGATCTTGATATTACAAATAAAGATAAACAAGATGCAAAAGAAATTCTAAGTAATGATGCTAAAATGGAAGATATATCTAATAAGCAAAAAAATAATGTAGATTTGGCTGTGAGTGAAAAATTTGCTCAAGCTTTGGCTCATTTATCTCCTTCTGCTTTAGCTATGAGTTTAGGTGGCAAAGAAGGAATGAAATCTGCTTTAGAAATAGGTAAGAATAAAGCTGATGTTTTAGTAAAACAAGCTTCAATTATGCAAAGAAGTGCCGGATCTATAACCCCTTATCAACAGGCTTCATTATCTTTACGTAGAGAGGAAGTAGATTTACACAGAGGAAAAGAACAACGACTTGGAGAGCATTTTGGTTGGAAGAAAGGTGAAAATAAATTAAAAAGAAAGGAGAAATTTGCTCAACATTTCACTACAGATGTAGTAGTTAAGAATTTAAGACAAGCAGTAGTTGCAGGACAATCTGCTTTAGAACTCATACAAACAGGTACTCCTCTAGGGGATAAGTCTGTTAGAGTAGCAGTAGCTAGACTTGTAGGTGATGTAGGTAGACTTTCAGATTTTGATATTAAACAATATACAGGTAACATGTCTGCAGCTAGACGAGCTTCAAGAATGTTAAGAGAATGGTATGATGGCAATCTACCTAAACAAGATAGAGAAGAATTTGGTGTATTTATTTCAAAAGTTTTGACAACTAAACAAAATCAACTAAGTGCCGAAACTCAAGTATGGTCAAAAAGAGCTGCTAAAATGTCTGATGGAGAAATATCTGAGAAAGAGGCAATGGAACTATTACAACCTTCTTCTATGGTCAATCCCAAAGAAAGAATGAATGATACACCTACAGGAATGTTTCTAGTTAAAGCAGGTAAAGATAAAGGTTTAATTAAATTAAAATATGCTAACGGACAAGAATTAATTGTAACAAAAAAAGTTGCTAAACAATTGACACAAAGGTAAACTATGGTTAAAGATAGGGAAATTACATTAGACGAATTAAAAGATATGGATGATGAAGAAATATCTGTAGATCAGTTATTTGATATGGATGATGAAGAGGGAAATGATGAAGGTTTTCTCCCTCCTCCAAATACAGGTAATACCCCTCCCGGGTTGGAAGGAGATAGAGCTACAGGACTGCAACCTAGAGATAAATATCAAGATGATGGAGATATTAATACTGTAATGAGAGGACTTGCTCAAGGTGTAAGTCAAGGATGGGCAGATGAGACTACAGGAGCTATAGAGGCAGGTGTAGATGTTTTAAGAGGAAAAGCTGGAATTACTGAAGTTGGTGAAGCTTATATAAAACATAGGAATGAGAGTAGAGCTGCTTATAAAGAAGCCGAATTAAGGTCTGGTGGACTTTATACTGCTGCGGATATTGCCGGAAGTATAGGTTCTATGTTTACCCCTTGGGGAGCAGGAGTTAAATTAGCTGCTACTGTTATGCAAGGAGGTATAGCAGGAGCCGGGTATGCCGAATCTGAAAATCCTGCTGAAACTATGACTATGGAAGATCTATTAGGGTCAACTGCTAAAGGAGCAGCTTTCGGAGCGGCAGGTCATGGGGTAGGTAAATTATTAGGTAAAGCTACACAAGGTATAAAAAAATTAGATGCCGGAACAATAGCTGAAGCATTAGGTGTAGAAGGTATGTGGTCTAAGATTCGTCTAGGTAAAATGCTCCGAAAACAAGGTAGGAGTCTGGAAGAATGGTCTAATAATATATATAAAATGAAAGGTAAAGATGGTAAACCTTTATTTGAAGCCGGACAAACTGTATCTGAAACATTAGAAAAAACAGAATCTTTAAAGCAAGGTTTAGGAGAGGATATAGGAAAAATCCTTACAGAAGCTGATGACGTTGTAGGTGCTAAAATATCTGGCAGAGAATTACATGGTCGAATATCAGATGAATATATTTCTCCTTTAATTAATTCTGGAGATAAGAAGTCTGTTCAAATAGCTAATCAACTAAAAGATTGGACAGATTATGCTTTTAAGAAAGAGGTACTAGAAACAGTAGTAGAAGATGGTGTTGAGAAAATAACTACTAAACATGAATTTATAGAAAATATAACTTTAAAGGGATTACATAATTTAAAAGGAGCTATTTCAAAAAGACACTCTACGAAAGAAGGTGTAAAGATAGTAGAAGATAATGTCTCCCAAAATGTTGGAGCTTATGAAAGACAAATAAGAGATCTTATTTCGGGTGAGATAGATGACATAATGGCAACATCTGCGTTATCTAAAAAAGATCCGGGGTTAATGAAAAGATTTAGGAAAACTAACAGGGATTATGGAGATGTAAAAGAGGTAGTTGCAGCTTTAAGAAAGAAATCTGATGAGGTAAATGCCGGAGGTATGAAACAACTATTCAAAAACGCTTTACAAACAAGAGGGCTTTTGGTAGGTGCTATAGCATCTTCTGGAATGGGTGCAGGTCCTGCAATGGCAGTAGCTGTTGCTATGAATCAGTTCCTAGCACATCCTGCAGCACCTGCTACTTTAGCTGTAGGTATGAAAAAGATTTCTCATTGGTTAGGTAAACATCCAGAAAAATATGCTCCTCTAGCACAAAAAATATTGGCAGGAGGTTCTGCTTCACATGCAACTCTAGACCATAGTTTGGCGTATGCCCATTCCTATATAGATTTAGATACAAATCCTTTACCTAGACAGACAGCAAATGTCATAGAAAGAAAAAATGAAATACTAACTCTTTTAGATGGGTTTGGAGGTTATGAGAAAGAAACTCATGCTTTAAGACAGGCTATAGAAGATAATAATAAAACAGAAATAGCTAGAATTTCAGAGCAATTAGGTTCTGATCCTAGATTATCTAACTTTTTTAAAGAAGGTTTAGGATTCGATGGTCAGGCAAATACTGAGGAAAGTAAAGCTGCTGTAAATAGTTGGGTTCAGGGACTACCTACTCTTAAAGAGAGAATGATGAAAGGT
>Ga0208299_1002522_pt1 | contig 12298 bp, 18 predicted proteins | sample 15_taG_FD_184089 | JGI IMG/M metagenome (GOLD analysis project Ga0208299, IMG submission 184089) | Marine viral communities from the Subarctic Pacific Ocean - 15_ETSP_OMZ_AT15312 metaG (SPAdes) (version 2) | ecosystem: Environmental > Aquatic > Marine > Oceanic | place: Pacific Ocean | collected...
TGCGCTACCTGAATATCGCCGTCAATCTCCAAACTTCCTGTAACTTGGATTACGTCGTCGGACGTGTTGCCGAGAATTACTTTTCCGTCGGCCGTCGCCTTAAATCCCCAGGAGCCGTCGGCATCTTGAGATCCGTAACCTGCTCCAGCCATTAGTCGTCTCCGAGTACGTCGTTAAGGGCTCGGTTGATTCGGTCGGCTTTGGTGAGGTGAGTTTTGATCTCCTGACCTTCGGCAACCAAGAACGCCCCAGTGGTACTGGGCTCTGAAACTAAATCAAAACACAAAAGCTGGAAGTCATCCTCGACCATGGTTATACCGCCTTGTTGGCGAGTAGACCCAAGTCCTCGGCTGGAGATACCCAACTGGACGCCGCCTTCCACAAGTTGCTTTGCTATTTGTCCTGCCGGGGTATCTAAAATCTTCATTTTGCCCATGACGTCATCACCCTTCCACCACACCTCAGTAATGAGATGGCTGGCATTTTTGAGTTCAACTACTGATGTATCAGGGTGGTCTAGTTCGCCAATGGCTCGACCTTCTTTTACCAGCTTCTCATAGTTCTTCATCTCCCGCTCAAGAATGGGCTTGGGATAAATGCGTCCGTTGCCGTTCTTTTTGCCAGCGGCTTGGATTTTGCCTGCTACAATGAGGTGGGTGCCGCTACGATTACCTTCACGTTCTTCTTCTGTAAGAAGATCATCACTGTAATCCAAATTCATAAACTCTTGTAAGACATATTTCTTAGTCATTTTTTTCTCCTTGAAGTTGAAGTGCGGGCGCTACCCGCATGATACTGCTACCACGACAACATCTTGCTACTGGTCTTAGTCTCCACTTTTGCGTCCACATCCCCTCTAATTCGGTGTTCATGTTGGAGCCCTCCATCTGATATGAGCATACATAACGCATATGACGTTCCTGAAGATAGCCAACCCAGGAGGAAAGCGTTTATCAACGAAACATCAAAGGTAAATAGTTCTGTAAATGGGTTTAGGAACAGAAGAAGAACGCCGGACCAGAACCCCACGCACATGGGACAGTGAAAAAAATGCCACCGTGGGCGAATAAGCTGGAATATTTTTCCAAACACCAGGATATGAGTGAGTCCATAGGCGGCTAAAATAAAATAAATTAAATCCAACGAATGTCCGTTCTAGAAATAATAACCATATCCCGCATAAGAGTAGGGGACATTATCTTGTTGTCCTTCCGGGGTGTCTTGGTATGGGGGGATTTCTCCGTAGGCGGTGCTATCCTCGTCCGTGGGATCCACAAAGCGGTCCTCAATGTGCTGATCGTACTCTTCTGCCGGAAAGTCCTGCGCTCGTTCTCGTACAATAAATTCGCTTATTTGATAGAGGACAGCCTGAAGGGTGTCCACCTCGGATTCGGCCGGGTAGGTAGTCTCTACTACGCCAAATTGAATTCCCGCTTGGGGGTTTCGAGCATTAGTGACCCCACCACGAAACAACGAGTTCATCAGGGCTTTCTGATAATCATAGACATCTTTCTCGACCAACGCTTTCGGCATACATAAGACCCGGTTACTCGTAGGCAAGACCAGAATATCTAGATATTGATGATCGACGATAAGCAGGTTACCATCCAAGGTCTTAGTTATTTTTAGCCCGATGGATTCTTGGGTCGGCTTAGACTCTGGGGGTGGAGTGGGGATCGTTAGTTTAAGTGGCATCAGTCTGATACTCTCTCACCAATTGTTGCGCCTTGAGGACCCTCAACATGTCGTCGTTAGTAAAAGAGGACACGTTCATCTGAGACAGTGACTCTAGTACCCGCTTCGTGGATCCCACCATCTCATCATCATCCAAGACTTCCTGTAGGTTTAACGAAGACTTAACTTGGGTGTGAATTCTTTTTAGCTCCTCCGAAAGGTGGAGGCGGAAATCTGCCCCATGATCATTAAAGGAGAGAATATATTTTTCTAATAGGTCCTGCTGTTCGGGCAACAAATCTTTATATTCTCTGTTAAACCTCTCCGTAAATTTACTTACGACTAAACTATCAAGCGGTGTCATCTCTTCTTGATGATCCGGGGTTGAAGTAATTCGCTCTAGCACTTTTCGTTCAAGAAGAATGCGAGACTTAACGGGTGTTTTGTCTCCGAATATTTGAGATACGGTTGCGTAAGCCCGATAGTTAGGCACGAAAGTCTGGTATATGTCAGTGCCCACGTTTTTATTAATAGCCTTAATAGCAGCACTCTGCTCCACAAAAAGCTTCTCTTGGTTAATTTTATTATAGGCAGCACGGGATTGGTGTATCATTTTTTCTGCTGTATATTTATCTAAGCCATGGCTGCCCAATAACGCATCATAGCAAGCTAATTCGGACCCCATCGAGGTGGTGGGGGAAAAGTGCTCCTTAAGGATGGACTTTATCGCTATAACTCGTTGAGAGCCGCCCGCTACAATAGAGCGGGTCATTTCTCGGACTAGAGCCTCATACAAAAAAGCTGTGTTTCGTTTTTTATTATGTCTCTTCATCTTTTGTTTCCAGTTGTTCTATAAGGCGAGTGATGTCATGTTGAGTTCGAAAAAGAAAAGTTTCCTCTCGATCCGCAGCCTCTCCCACTGTGCCACGAGAAAGAGGACCCATTTCACCGCTCCACCCTTTAAATAGGTTGCGCTCGGAAGAGGAAGCTAAATTAGTTCCTACCGAAGATAAATAACTTCGCTTTCTGGCCCCCTGTTTCCAGGCGGGGTCCCCTACGGGAGTGTATCCATCGTCTCTCTGTCCAGGTTCGGCGAGTAGAGGTCCTTCCTCTCCAGCATCCGCAGCGGGTTCGGCTGCCTCGGTGCCCTCGGCGTCGGCGGTGACGTCCTCCACTGGAGCAGCCCCCATATCTGCGCCCGTTGCTGCGCCCGTATCCATACCAGCATCAGGACCGGTAGCGGCGCTGGCTTCTGCTGTCGCAGCTTCCCCTGCTGCCGTAGCTACAGATTCTAGCGTAGCTGTAAGTTTCTTGTCGCCGTATTGCTCTGTCTGAATACGAATAATTTCCTCGTCAGAGACCTTAAAGATGTTCTTATAGACCCAGGATTTGGAGAAGTACCCCTCCGTCGCTGCACCGGCAATTTCAAATTTGGTGCGCAGGTGCTCCAACTCTTGAAGTTCGGCGATCTTCGATGGATTATTTAAAATCAATTTAAAACTTAATAAATCATCGCCACGGAAGCCCAAAGTATACAAATGGATAATACATATCTTTTCCAACTCCGCAATGGCAACCCGCTGAAGACGCTGGATGGTGCGGGCAAAGCGCACATCCTTTTGCGCAAGAGTTGTCTTATCTTCCATAGCGTCGGTCTGGGCCAGATAAGCCTTCGGGACTTTAAGTGCTGAAAAAAGCTTATCTCGCAAATAGTTTACATCGTCGATGTCCCCAGTAAACTGTCCTCCGGGGAGCGACTCAATTCTCGTATTATTGACCGAGCCTCTTACCGGGATATAATAATCTTCATCTACACTCATGGCATTATAACGCAGGTCAACTCGTCCGGTGTCAGCATCCACAACTTGGTTGCGCTTCATTTGAGTCTTGACTTGTTCCATATATTGTTCAACGTCTTCGGCTGCGATGTTTCCAACGTCAATATAAAAGATACGCCTTTCAGGTGACCGCACAATACGATACGCCATCATGGCATCTTCTAAGAGCGTAAGTTGCCGCCAGATTCTGCGGGAAGGTTCTAAAACAGATGTACCGTAGGGAACATACTTATCGTTCCCAAGAACTCGAAAATGTGAAACTTGCCAATTTTCAAAAGTAACTCCTTGGGCTCCCTCAGCGTTTTCCCAAAAATACTGGATGTAGTTAGGGTTAGTGGGGTCTGTTCCTTCAATCCGTTCCACTTCCCGAACAGGAAGAGGGATCACATTAGTAATTCCCAGACTATCATCAATATCTAAATACAGGTAATAGTCTCCATATTTACACATGCTCCGAGCCCACCCAAAAAGATTGGACTCTACATTTAATACTGTGTATAACAAGGTCTCTACAATATCTTTAATCTCCCTGTTGTGGCAATCAATGTTGACCAAGGGATTGAAGGCGGTCGAGGTAGTTATCTCGTCCGCATAGATATCCAAAGCTGAGGCGATCTCCGGCATATACTCCATTTGTTCAAAGTCAGTGTAACGAACTTGTTTATTTCTTTTCCAAAGAACTTTATTAGATAAATCTGTAAAAGGGTTGTAGTACTCCCTTTTTTTAAATTCTTTCCCAGTGCTGCTAGTAAAGGTATACTTCTTTACATCCCGCAAAGAGCCTCGGGTAACCGAAGGGGTATCGTAATCTACGATGGGTCCGCTAAATAAACGGGTCAAACGCTTAAAAAGCGACGAGTCTTGGTTGCGGGGATTATTATTATCTGCCATTTTTTATCCTTTTGAAATCCAGCTTAAATCCTGTAGGGAGCCGTCCCCGTATTGAGAACGGGGTCGAGTAGGTTTATACCCATGTTGTCCCGGTATCTTAGTGTTAAAAGTAGTAGAAGATACCGACATCCCACTCAACATAGCCTTTTTATACTCCTGCTCACGCTTATTCACGGTAAGGGCAGTCTCTCGCACCCAACACCCTATGGCGGATGCGATTACCAGATCGTCGTTATAACTTCTCATTGCTTGTGGACGTCCATTGTGCCATACAAAAGTCTTAACCTCGTTCGCCAACCGCATTGAGTTAATAGTAATTAGTTTGTTTCTCACGAATTCCTCAAACTTAGCGATGACCAATGGGCGAGTCTTCATAGACATTGTAAAACCGGGGATGCCTCCCACGGCTTCTGCTGTAAGTTCATCAACATATTCATGAGTAGATTTTACACTATAATAGAGATTTGTATACTCTAAATCTTGTAGACGAGTTAGGACCCCAATTCCAAGAGAATTGTTTTCAATAACCAATAGAGCATTATTAAATTCAGTTGCTATACCATACAAATGAGGAGCAAACCGGTCTGGTGTAATTTTTCCTTGATACTCGGCAACCTGAGTCATAGTTGTTGTGTCGAAGACCTGGGCCACACTAAAGTCACTCCCATCTCCCCGAGCCACATCGGCTACTATCAGATAGTCTCGTTGGGGCTCGGGAGGGTGCCATATCCAGTAGTTCCTATCGAAACCTGTTTTATGAAGAGGTTCTTCTAGGTTTTCTACGATATGCTTTAAATCGTCACCGTGAATAACTGTCTCCCCAGACGCATTAAAATTACATTCAAGTTCCTGCGCAATTTCACGACGAGACATGTTGCGGGTTTCTTTCTCAAACCACGTCTGATCTCGTTCGGGGTGAACCTCCCACGGGAGACGGATGGTATAGAAATCATTTTTTGCCTCCTCTGCTTCGGTATAGGTTTTGTGGAACCAGTTACCTACGCCATTGGGAGTCGAAAGAGCAATACACCGACCACCAGTGGAGAGAGTAGGGTATAAGCCAGCCCATAACTCTTCCATGCCCTCAACAAAGGCTGCCTCGTCTACCACGAGAAGGGAAAGTGCTTCGGAGCGACCGGCGTCGCCGGAAGTCGAGGACGCCTTTACTTGAGAGCCATTAGATAACTCAAAAGACTGCCTATTGTCGATGGATATCTCTGCTATCTTTAACCAGGGTGGAAGATGCTTGTGGATAGCTTTAATCTTTTTGACTAGATTGGTGGCCGTCCCAAGCTTTGTGGCAACAACTAGCACATTCTTATCTCGGTGAAACAACATTAACCAGCACACATACGCTGCCACCGTAGTCGAAATACCTAACTGGCGTGCCTTGAGAATAACACTAAATCGATGGTCCTTGAACGCCTCTAGGGTTTCCTCTTGGAACTTATACATATCAAAAGGGATTAGACCCCTCATCGGATGAGATATTTGGGCGTAGTTGTTGCAAAAGTAAGCCGGGTCTTTGCCGCAGCGGAGAATTTCCGCCATCATGTCTTTTTTATTTAAAGCCATAAGCTCCCCGTCTAGGATAATATCTATTTATTTATTTTATTATTCCGGCGGCTTCTTCGTCCCCACTTACCATAAGAGTCATCTCGGCGGGCTTTCTCGCTTTGCTCCTTGTGGCGTTCTGCGCCTCGGCGCATACCCAGTGATTCATCCTCTCTATCGTCATACCCTTGTTTCTTGCGCTTATCGTTAGAGGGGCGCTTATCACTAGCATGTTTAAGATAGTCTTGAAACTTTTTCTGATAATCTTTATCCGTACTATCGATACTGTGCTTCTTAACTGGCTCGGTATCCCCCATCCCGCCAATTTTATATTGCTTCGTAGCCTGAACCCAGGTGCGGATGTTAGATAGATTTTGAACTAAGATATCCGCCTCACCTTGTTCGGTGAGGGTAACAGAATTTTGCTTAATGTTTTTATATTCCTTCTTCAGGAATTTAACAATGTCCCCAAATTTTCTTTCGATCTCGTTAGAAAATTGAGTACGAGGATGGACCTCTCGAAGCTGCATTTCACTTTGATAGGTGACGATCATTTTGTCTCCCGAAAAGCGGACTCGGAAGCCGTCGATCAAACGGCTATCCAGAATTGGGTGACCATCCTCCCGGTTAAGCCCTATCTTCTCTTCTAGATTATAATCATCATAAGCATCCGCTGCGATCTGATTCAAACAAGTTATTATTTCCATAACAGTGGCCATTATTTTCTTCTCCTCTTAGAAAGATTAATCTGCTGCGATGAGGGTCTCCAACCGTTTTGCCAGCTTTCCTCGTTAGCCTCTACAAAATCAATGTAGCACCATTTACAACACTTAAACCTATTCATATATAGGTCGTCGCTCCTTGAAAATGAATATGTTTTACAGACCCCGCAGCTTCTGTCATCTTTTGTGCGGCTGGTTTGTTTATTTTTCCGATCATTCATCTTAGTGCGGGCGATTTTGAGGTCCTCTAAGTATTTCTTCTCTCTCTCCGTCTCCCACTCAGACCGAAAATCCTGAACTGTTGTTTTTCCGTATTTTTCAGCGATGGCTTTCTCGACCGAAGCCAGGTAATTAGTATCCTTTTTCACTGGGGGTATACCGCATGAACAATACCAATAGAAACACCAGTTCCTATCACCAAACCCGTGAGAAGACCGATGGTTCCCCGATTTCTGTCAAACCATGAGTTGTTTTTCTTGAGTTGATCTTCTAGTTTTGTGATGGAACCAATGTACGCCACCTGCATCTGAGTGCAAACCTTTTGGTCCACAGAACATTCTGCTAGTTGAGCATTGGTCTCAATTTTCTTTTCCAGTATTTTACGAAAATCTTCTTCGCTCAACAGAATTCCCACATAGGTGCTGTCCTCTTGCTCAACAACCGCTGGGCGAGGCTTAAACTTCGTGACCTCTGCCGCAGCGGCGTTAAGTGAAAAAAGCAAGAAAAGAGTACTTACTGTTTTCATTTTATTTCTTTAGGAACTTTTTGAGTCCCTCTATACGCTTGGCCGGGCGCTTCAGTCCGCTGACCAAGGTATATGTGACTAGTTTGTCTTTGTTGGCGTCCTCATAGATTCCCCGGTGGACCATAGCCCCGCCGGTCAAAGCAGCTAAAGTATCGAAACCAAACTCAATGTTATCCATCAGCCCAGCAGTCTCTTCAAAGATTTCCTCGCTACCAACAACAATACAGGCTGCGCCCGTTGCGGTAGTCAGATCAAAGCCCTCAGCGAGAAGGGTCTTTTCTAGGTTCTTCTTAAGAGCACTTGAGACAGCGGTTTCGTTCTCAAGGTTCTTGACGCTAGTAACCCCCATGATCATGCAGCCCGGTTGGCGCATGATGCTGTCATAATCTGTAGCATCGAAGGTCGTGTATTCTGAATCTTTATTGGCTAGAACATTGAAGACGTGAAACAAACCTGCGACCGTGTTGTTGATCGTTGTCCAGAACTTTTTCACCGTCAACTTAGGGTAAAGCTTTTTAATCTTCTCGTTGTCCACCATAATAAGGGGAGCGATTTGTCCCTTCTCTGCGAGTCCGCAAAGTTGGGTCATACGAGCATGGGCATTTTTGGCTACCGTTGGAGAAGCTGACTCTCCCGCAGTTGGCAGCGATGCTACAACGCCAACACGTTGGTTCACATCTTCGACACCGATATAGGTGAAGTATTTCTTGGCGACACTGATGAGGGTGTTGACTGTACCGCCGCCAGAACCTCCAGAGACCCCGAGACAAATCAAGATGCGGTCAACGTTAGTTCCAAAAATTTCCCGGAACTTGTTGAACACTTCCTGCTCTTTACGTTCGATGGCTGCCTGGGCTTTGGCTTGGTCTTTGCCGGCACCCTGTTCGCCGTGCTCGTCCACAAGAAACTTCTGCTCTTCTGGTATGTCTAACCCATTAAGATCTGAACGGGCAGTATTAACTGCCACAGTTTTTGTGTAACCCATATCGTAAAAGGCTTTTGCCATACGACCGCCGCCTTGTCCAGCGCCGACGATTGCATAAGTCAGAGCGCCACCGGACTTATCTTCGACGGTTTCTTGCTCCTCGTTTAAATCAGGATCGTAATCCTCGATATCTAGTGTAGGAATGTCTACCATGTCATTTCTCCTTGGAAGTTGTTTTAGTGTTGCGCACAGCAGCGGACTTAACCTTTTTGGTTTTGCTCTTCGTTGTGCGGCGGGGGGTAACTTTTTTAGTCGTAGCTTTTTTAGTCGTAGCTTTTTTAGTCGTAGCTTTTTTAGTCGTAGCTTTTTTAGTCGGGGCCGGCTCGTCTACCGGAGGCGGGGTTGTTTTCGGCGTGGCGGTAGCCGCCGTCGTCGTGATCGAATTTATTTCCTTTTTGAGAAATTTATTCTCTAGGAAATTTCTTCTTTCGTCGGGCAACCTATGTTTAATAAGCTCCCATAATTCAGTGTGCCCAGCGTTCAGTACCCTATATGCCCGCTTGAACCATTTAACGTTACTAGCCATTGTTGTCTCCTTAAATATCTAGCTCTTCATGAAGTCGGATCAATGCCCTCAGTCTCTCTTCTCGGTCGTTTATTTTCCTAGTGTCTTCCAGGCGACCTTCGAAGACTTCTTTGATTGCCCCGATCTTGTCTTTTTCTAGTCTACCACGCAATTCACTTTCCCTTAAGGCTGCTGTGGCTTCTGTTTTTATTGCTTCCAAATATTTTAACTTATCTTCCGTTGGTCTAAGTAACCGGTAAAAGTAAATCAATAGGCTCGCCAAAACGACGACACCCAATACAAGCTTCCACCATCCTGACTTTACCTTATACCAAAACCACTTCATCAGCCGTGTTTCCACCGAGCAGCGATGTCGGCTGCTCCCTGTAATCCGATATATGCGAGAGATACAGCAACCCAGTCGCTACTCGCCAAAGAGCCCATCGCCAAGAAAGCGGTGGAAGTCATCCATACCATTAATTTTCGTGATGCCCATTTTCCGAGCCATTGGTCTAGTTTTTCGTGCATAGTCCTACACCTCCTTTATAGATATAAATAGTGTGGTGATGACTGAAATGTTCTCTAAGGAAGTTCTTACTTAGCGCCTAGTTGGCTTTTGATGGCTGCCAATACTTTCGGCACCAGAGCAGCAGGGTTTTTAGAGTTCTTCAAAACCTTTACGGCCTGCGAAGCAGCAAGAGGTACGATATCAGCATCCGCTGTGACTGACGCCATCTTTTTATCCACTTGGGTGCCTGTGCGCTGCTGGGCTGCTTCGACATCCTTGATCTTGGACGATTTCTTAGCGCCTGCTGGAGCAGCAGCGGCAGTGGCTGCGGCAGGAGCAGCCGGGTCAGCCTCGGCGAGGCGTCGGCGCTCTTCTCGTATTAATTTACGGAGGTATGTTTTTGTTATTTTCATTTGATTAATTTACTCCATTTAATGCGAAGGTTTTCTGGGATCAGATCGTCGTTGCGGTTAGCCGGAGCAGATCCAGCATCGGCGGCTTTCGGGTCCAAGAAGTTAATTTCTCCTGCGGCGAGAGCAGTGTTAACCGCATCCTGAGAAACTCCTGATTTCCCGGCTTGGGGCATACTCTTCACACGAGAAAAAGGCCCCGGATTCTTTTTAACCAATTTAAAATTATTTACGATATAATCTGCGGCGGCGTCTTTGTTCGGTTCTTTAATTTTCTTTGCCTCGACGAGGAGGTTCAAAACTTCGTCTTGAATATTTTCGAGAACGTATGCTCGGACAGCTTGGTCTCCAGTCTTCATCAAATTGGCACCCTCAAATGGTTTTGTCACCACTTTGCCGGCTTTGGCAGCGATGGCTAATTGCATCACCTTGAGAGCCTCTTCGTTTGTTTTAATAGAGGGACTGGTCATATTGTCAATGGCGACCATGCCGTTTGGGTTCATCATAGCTACCTGGGACCAGCGGTGGTGTCCATCTAAGATATATTTTCCACCAAATACCAAAATAGCCGGAGGTGGATCATCTGCGCTGGGCATAATAATTGGGTTCATTACGAGCCCTAGGGCCGTCTTAGCAGCATTGTAATTATTATTCATCTGGTCCGCAAGACTATTACTGAGCCCTATTTCTGCCTGAGTGGGCAGCAGCTTTATAGCAGCGATTGATGTTCTTTCGATAGTGACCACTTCGTCCTCGGGGTTCCCATCATTCTTCCCACCGCCAGCGACTTTCCGGAAATCTCCATCGGGGGCGACGCTCTTCAAGGTGGAAACATAATCGGGAAGCGCCTTGTCCTTAGAGGCTAGGAAATCGTCAACAGGAGCTTCATTAAGCGACTGTAGTCTTTCCATGACCATTTGTTTTATTTTATCAATATCGAATTTGCCAGGCATAGTATAAGTTCCTCCTCAGGTGAACTAAAAATAAATAGTCTGTTTATTGTCTTTTCGCCCGTTTATGTATCTCAGCCAAACCGGCGGCAACCCTTAATTCTTTTCCCTCATAAATAATGGTTGCAACCTTCTCCCACTTGTGGTATTCTTTGAGGAGACCAATCTTCCAGCCTTCATGGTCCGACCATGTATATTTAAATCTTACGAGGTCGCCGGCTCTCATTATTTGTTTTTCTTTTTCGTGCCCGCAGAAACGACAACTATGTCGTCCTCGTGAATGTCGATAATGGCACCATGAGGATAGTCCTCTATCATTTGACTGGTGGGGGTAATCTCCCCAACCCACCACACGTTCCAGTATCCCGGCAAGTCGCAGCCCCCCATCACAAGTCCGTAACCCCCTGATCCACTGGGGTGGAATAAGTTACTTTGCACCAAGTCACCGGGTTTCACCTCAAGTCCCACTCATCATCCCAGACATTTTCGTCCCTTGGTTTCTCTGGGTCTTCGTGGAACCCTCTGATGCTCCACACAGTACTTAATCCTACCGGTAATCCTAAAATGATTGAAAAGATCAATCCGCTTATTGCTGGATACTCTTGTAGAAACCACATTATTTCTTATTTGTTGCCGAACGCTGCTCTGAGATATCCAATAACTTGAGTGACCTGCTCTTTAGACAGGGCACTGCTCCACGCAGGCATTCCGCCCATCCCGTTCCAGATGCTATTAAAAAGCTCTTTATCCGACTTGTCCAATCTGGATTTGTCGTCCACAAAGTTGGCTGACAATCCACCGTTTCCTTTGCCGTCTTTGCCGTGGCATACAGAGCAATAAGACAGGTAAACTTTCTCTCCCTGCGACATCTGGACAACCGGTACCTTTACATCGGCCGTTGCGTCTTTCACTCCCGCATCAGATGGTTGTACCATTTGTGAACATCCAGTTAAGGTCAATAGTAATAGTGTCTTCTTCATGATATGTCCTCCACGACATGCTCTAAAATATAATTTTTATTGAAGTTTCCTCGGCTCCTGGTCTTCTTCAAGGCTTTGCTATGAATCTCTTGTTCCGTTATATTAAATATTTCCTGTATTTTCCACAAGACTTCATAGATGTCTGCCATCTCTTCCACAGAGGGTTCTTCAATGAACTCCTCTACTTCTTCCCGCAATTTATCAAAAAGGGCTTGGTGTAGTTCATCGTCGGTTGCTGTGCGATATTTGCACTCCGAGCAACTTGCTTTGATTATGGCAGGAATTTTGTCTCTCACCAGTTTGTTATATACTTTAAACTTTTTCACTCTATGATTTCCCAAGTTTTGTTATCATACCCTACAAGAGTTTTGATTTTGTTTTCTTTAATTAGTTGCCCCCAAAGTTGTATAGAGGCAATTGTTGGTTTGATGCCAATAGTCTCTTGGAACCAACGGTGTCGGAGGAGTCCGTGTCCCCAAGAAGTTGGGCGTGGGACAAAGAACTCTCCATCCCTATCTACAAAGGTTGCTTCTCTT
>Ga0208299_1002524_pt1 | contig 12292 bp, 20 predicted proteins | sample 15_taG_FD_184089 | JGI IMG/M metagenome (GOLD analysis project Ga0208299, IMG submission 184089) | Marine viral communities from the Subarctic Pacific Ocean - 15_ETSP_OMZ_AT15312 metaG (SPAdes) (version 2) | ecosystem: Environmental > Aquatic > Marine > Oceanic | place: Pacific Ocean | collected...
TCCGAGTTTCCAGGATTTCACCGTAGAATGAACTATCAGTCCATGCCACGAAGAGCGACCGTCGTGCTCGCCCTGACAATACGTCAGAATTACCCTGGTTCCTTTGGCTGGACCGGATGTGTACTCAACCAATTGGCCACGTTTAAAGTGCATTATCGGACCCCCGATAGTTTACCGAAACACTCACATCCTTGTAAATGCCCCATGGGTTATCATACCACTCGCCCAAATCTGCATCTTCGCTGGTTGGGTGGTCGTAACACCCTTCGACGATTAAGAAGTCCTCCTCGGATTCAAGCTGCCAAAGCTCCCTATAGAGGGCTATTAAATCCTGTTCGGAGTCGTGATACCACTTAACGTCAGTGGTGAAAAACAGCAGGGCTTCGGAAGTGCGCTCCTCGTAGTCGCCAAAATAGTCTTCTATCGTAGCCTTTGCCGCGTCCGTTAGTTGACGGTAAATCTCATTTTTCATACACATAGCAACTGAACTTCTAACACCCATGGGACACCTCTCTAAGTTATATATACATTATACACGCTTTTTGGGATGAAGTCAATGATTAAATTGTCAAGAGAATGTCAAGACAAATTTAACTCTCGGCGGTCAGCGGGGCATAACTTATTTAAATAGCATATGAAGCTCGTTTCTGTCATGGTGCGGCGGACGTGGCGCAAGTCCTTTTTCCGATTTGTCACGAAATAAAGCTGAACCACGATTAACTCCCGGTCGCCAAGCTCGCCCATATGTGGGCGGCGCTTCATTTCAACCAGGCGCTTGTCGAGCACTATGAACGATTGTGTTTTCAATTTATAAAATTGACCAGCTTGAAACTGGTCAATGTTAAATTCTTTCACAATATTCTCCATCCGTGTGGGTCTAAGAACTTAAAATGGTATTTCTTCGTCGATTTGCTCTTGCACCCATTCAGGACACTCGCTCATTTCGTCCGGCATTTCGTCATAGTCCACGCCATAATCATAACCTTCGCGGTAATACTCTTCGATGGATTCGCTGTAAAGGTCACGCAAGGCGGGGTCGAGTTCGTTGGAGGTTGAGGGCTGGTAAGGTTCGTTTAGTTGATATCGCATAGTAACTCCTTTTAAGTTATACATACATTATACACGTTTTTTAAGGTGAAGTCAATGATTAAATTGTCAAGAGAATGTCAAGACTTTTTTCCTGCTCGTTTTTTCATATGATTTATAAAGTCGCGCTTCGCTTCCTTGACTTCCTCATGATAAAACAAAGTTGGAATTCTATCTGATTTTTTAAGTTCCTGATTTAAAAGTTCCACAATCAATTTGTGAGTATTAAACTGCATAAACCACCCCACCCGCTGTGAAATAATCTTCAGAGAATTCATCAGTTATATAGCCGCGAATGGCAGTCTTTGTCCTCGTCTCGGGCTTTCGCCACGTTGCGGGTCTGAATATCGCCCCGTCGTGCTTGCGAATAAAGCCGTACACTGTTGAGGAAGAACCACCAAAATCGCCCCTATTCTCCAACACCAACTTCCAATATTTCCTACCCGGCTTCATCACCAAAAGTGGAGGTTGAGACTCCGATAAATACGATTTCCCCACAACGACATACTTTTTGTGCATAGCATCATGGCGAGTGTCTACCTTCTTCTGCAGACGGGGTAGCAACATTTCTAGGCAGTGTTCAATTTCCAATTCTGAACAACTAATCTCAATTTCTGACATCCAACAACTCCTGTTATTCTAATTATACCGCTTGTCAACCAATTTGTCAATATTATTTTATGAAGCCACCGAGAAACAAACGCGCTCGATGTTGATTGGTGGGTCTTCTGGGCTTTGATAGAGGACTATCACCCTCTGCTCCTTGAAAGAATATACTGTAATGGCGACGGTTGTTTTTATGCAGTCCATGTTGGGCTCTTCGGGGAGTGGCGCATTATCATAAAAGTATTTACCACCGTTTATTGTCTCCGGGTCTTTCACCATCATTCCATAGGAATAATGTGGTCTTTTACCCAATAGTGTGCGCCGATGTTTCCACCTTACTATATCACCCAGTTTGTAAGATAGGAGACTCATACATGTTATCTCCCTAGACGCTCCTCGATGGACATCATGGCGTCATATGAGTTGCGCTTGATATCATACAGTCTTCCTATCTCGTCAGAATTGCGGAGGTTCTTAAAAACTAAATTCTCAACTGAAAATTCACCTCCTTGTTCCAGTCCTGCCTGACGATACTTTCTTAATTTGTCAGACAATCTGTCAGAATCCCCGTAGGCTTCTTCGTGTTTATTATCTTTCTCTAATTTGGAAATAAACTCAATAATATTTTCAAAGTAATCAATCTTCTTTCTCACGTCATCTTCGCTTACTTCGAACTCGGCTGGTACTGGCTCGATAATCCACTTATCGCCCAAGATAGAGTAGACCCCTGTTGAATAGTGGGGCTCGTTCACATCCTGAACGTACACCTCGACCTCGTGATCCTTAATCAGTATCTCATGGTTCCGGTTCCAATTGGCTTTTACCTGGGACAAATATCTTTTCACAAGATCAAAATCTTCGTTGATAGCCAGATAATCGATCACAATATGTAAGTCTATATCTGATTTTTCAGTCCAATTATAATTTGCCATAGAGCCCGTAAACGTGATATCTAGGATTGGAGCAGGTAGGTCTAGCCCCAAATAAAAATCTTCAGCTATAGCCAATAGTTTGTCAGATATTTCCGCTTTCAACTGATTATCCTCATCCCAGATATCTCGGTTTAAATCATCTTTAATCTTGGGGATAACTTCTCCGTCTTCCTCAAGAGGGCCCAAGCCTGATTTGCCAGTTGGCGGGCGCGGTTTCGTGTAGGGGGCTGTGTTGGACTGCTTGCCGCCGAACATCTCGTCTTTAAATTCATCAGATTGAGCAATAGCATACTTCTGATACGGCTCAATTTCGCTTAAAATGTCAAGATATTCATTCCATTCTTTGGTCATTTTTTACTTCCCATTATTCGGTTAAATTGGTCAGTTCCACCAGTTCGCCCGACTTGTGTGTCGTCCTTGGGTTGGCGTGCCGGGTCTGGCGGATTAAATTCTTTTAATTTTGCCTTTAATTCTTTTATTTCTTTGGATTGTTCTTCGGCTTTTTTGGCGAACCTTTGGGCGTCTTGCTTGGCAACTTTATAATTTTTTTCTAATTGTTGTGCTGAATTTATTACAGTGTTCCAAACTTCTTCACTTACTCCCAAAGGCTGCTTCGAGGCAAACAACCCCTGAAAGATATCTAGAAAACCCTCATTGAGCGGCGCGCCTGACTGCTCTTCAACTCCGAATAACTTTTCAGATATTTTATCCAGTTGTTTCGACAGACCATTGACAAGGCTCTCCAAATGTTTGTCCTGCTGGGCTAGTATCTGGAAGGCGCGATTTAATTTCTGATTATGTGTCTCTTGTTTTTCTCCCTTGAGAAAATCAAAGATGCCCTCTTCAATCTGATCTGGGGCGCTTCCGTCCATCTTTACGGACTCCTCCAGTATAATTTGTGACAATCTGTCCTTAGTTATTCGCATGTAGTGTATCTCCCTGTATTGTAATTAGTCACCATAAACTTCTTGTTCCCCATCTTGATAGGTTATAAGTGTTTTATTGCTTGGGTGAGGCTCGATGTGTACCTTGATAAAGTCCGACATCGAATCGAAAATTGCTATACCTCCGCGTGGTGGAGGATAAAGCCAGTGTATGACACACTGCCCAGTGCCGAGGACGACCCCCTCGATGATAACTCCTTCGCCAGAAATACCACTTTCGTCGTATTGCCGACACACCGTGAAAGTTTCAATTCCTCGCGGCGCGAGCTTTGGTCTAGGTTGAGGCTTCAAATCTTCGACCGGGTCATTCTCTATATCGTCTATATCGTCGGACTTCGTTTCTTGATCATTCATTTTAAGTCTCCTAAATAGTTTTGCAGGATACTATAAGTATCTTCGCAACTCTCAACAGTGTGAACAATATCGTTTTCTTTCATAACTTCTACAACACTAAAATCGTTTCCTTCTGGGTCTGTCCTGTCTCCAAAAAACATAATATTGCTTCCCTCATGGTTGTCTCGAATCCACTCAACAGCCTGTGATTTATCCAGACCCTTCGGGTATATATCAATTGAAATTTCGCCACCGATTTTAACGTCGATTTCGGGGTAATGGGCGATTAGTGATATCGCCATTTTTTTCCTCTCTTGGTGGCGCTTGTCCCATTTAGCGTAGTGTTCGCGCTGGCTCTCATCGGCTGCTCGACCCACAATACTGAAGTTTATCATACCTGGACGGTGCTCGATGTGGTTGCTTGTTCGCCCCTTGTAAGCCGAATCTTCAAGGAATTCCTCCAGCCTTGCAACGATGCCTTGAGAGGGGATATATACGTTCTCGTACTGAACCTTCTCCTTTATCCAGAACTCGTTACCAGAACTAGCGAATACTCCCGCGCATTTATTTATAATTCTCTTTGGCAACTGTTCTCTAATCTTTTCTATGTCGCTTCCAGACGCAAGATAAACAACGTGGGTCTTTAAAAGCTTTTTAAATAGCTTTTTAAATTTTGCTGTCATGGGCTGGCGTGGGGCAGTTAGCGTCCCGTCAACATCGAATAAAAAAACTGGAAGATTTTTCATAGTTAAGCTTCACCGATCGGATCAAAATCTTTCAACATTTCCTCGACGATAGACTCCTTCACATCCTCCACAAACTCCCGAATGGTGTTTTGGCTGATATTGGAGGAGGACTTCGATTCGTCCAACATAAACCAGAGTGACTTATTCTCTTCAAGCGACTCTTTGAGTTCGCGTTTAAGCGCCTCCACCTCTTCTTCTAATTTTATTACTTCTCTTATCAAGCCACCTATTTTTCTAGCGGGGACTAGCCCAACCTGGCGCAAAATAAAATGCCACAATCTTTTCAACATACCTCAAAACCCTCCTGTTATAATTATCCAGTATATATATTATAACACTAAGAGATGCTAATGTCAACAAGATTTTTTGTTTTTATTGAAAAAATACTCCAGTATCCTCGGGTTTTTCTACAGCATATTCCTCAATTGAATAACCGATTTCGACCCAAGCTCCCTCGGCTGGAATAACATCAAAATAAACCGTATTGTCGGTTATGTCATAGTACCACCCGTGGAGTGGGAGCCCGTCTTGGAACACCACTATAGTGTCTTCTTGCGGAGAGTGAGTTAACTTGTAACTCTCGTAAGGCTCGATCTTTGAGGTGGCTTCTTCTACTCCCGAAGACCAATCGCTGGAACATATATCGATAACATTTCCATTGAAATAGGTTGTGGATTCCATGTAACGATACCCGATATTGCTGCCATAAGGCGGGTGGCTGCAGATGGAGTCTACAGGGTCCACATTGACGATCGACGCCATGTAGACGCTATTTCTCAAAGCCAAATACCATGTATTAAAATCACTTACCATCATTGCACTTTGCTCTTCCTCGTCCGAAACAAAAACAACCAACATGGCGGCTTCTCTTCGCAGCCAAGTTTGTGCGTAAGTGTCATTCAGGACGTAATCCTGCAAAGCGGCGAACCCGGATTCTCCCCCGTCGTTGGGAAGCTGGCTGTACATATTCAGCGCGTCTTTGTAGGTGTCCCCCTGTGTCAGGGGAAATGTTGTTGACTGGGTGACATAAGTCGAATCGCCTGCAGTAATCATCTTCAAGCGCCAGTTAATATCGGTTGGCAAGTTATTCATCATAGCCTCAATCCCAGAAAGTAACTCTGTGTCATTATCATTCATGGAGCCGGAGCCATCGATAACCCAGATAATATCGATACTTTCATATGCGCCCACCTGGACGAATGAATCAACCCAGATATCTATCTCTGGTGGCGGCTCCTGGGGGGCGGTTACGGTATAATCTATGTTGGTTGAGCAAGAGGTGGCTACTAGGACAAAAAATGCGAAAAGCCCAAGAAGCAGGATAGAGACAACTGCTCTAAAAACCGGCATTGTCTGTCCTCTGTGATTTGTCCAGATTTTGTAAAAGCTGGGCGCTGTCTATCAGTGTTGCGGGCGCGACATAAATAACTGACCCGATAAGTTGTGAGCCGGATGGTCCTCCGCCAACCATGATGGCGACCACTACTCCCACCAATTCCCCCTTGCTGTTATACACCCCAGAGCCAGATGACCCAGGCCAAGCGAAGGAGTGGATGGTAATGTCCGTGCCGAAGCCTGCGCCGCTCAAAGTACCGTCGAAAGTCAAAAGCTGGTTGGGTCCGGGAAAGCCAGAATAAACTACTGGGTCTCCTATCTCAAAGCTCCTAGCTCTGTTAAATTTTGCCGGGTTTCGGCTCTTTAGTGCGGGGATCGCAAAAACCGCGATGTCCACGTATTCGTCAATGTAGACCAATTCCCCAAACACCTTTTCACTCGGCGATGTTATAACCGCCTCGTCGCGGTTGACTGTCCCGCCGCCAAAAGCAAAGAGGTGTGCGGCGGTCACCACCATGTGATTGCCTTTCCACTTTACATACGTGCCACTTCCGTAAACGGTGGCTCCTCCATATTCTATTTGGACCCTCACTGCTGACGATCTTGACAACTTATGCACGTATGTTTCATAAGTCGTAGAATCATAGAAATTTCCTACGTTCTGCTTAAACGGCGTAGACTCCACGTAAGATTCAAAAGACTCCGCTACCTGTAATGCGTCAAAGTCCCCAGACTGACAGCTTGTCACCATCAAAACACAACTTAAACTCATCAAAAAATTAAAAAATCTATTAACCATCTCCTCATATTCCCCCCCCAGTCTTCTACTAGTAACTATCAAGAAAAAAATGAAAAATATGGTTTATTTAGTTTTTAGGACTTTTTTAATAACTTTATAATATTTTTCCGATATATTTTTAAGTTTGTCGACCTCTGCTCGTCGGAGCCAAGTATACGCATCGTGCTCTGGCAACTCATGATGGTCGAATATCCTTCCGGAAAAGTCGAGTCCTTGCACCAGAAAATAGGATTCTCTGCCTTTCTGCTCGATCAACTTTAGGTTTCTGATATCGATGTTCGTCTCTTCCTTCGTCTCTCTGACGGCTCCCTCAATCCACGTCTCTCCCACGCGGAGGTGCCCACCTGGTAAATCCCATTGCTTAGAGAAAGGCTGGTTAACCTTGCGCAAAAGGAGTAGTACCTTGTCATCGGCTATGATGACCACCTTGGATACCTTCTCGGTGTCCGGTGGGGGTGGAAATGAAACCTTCACGGTCATTGTTGGATTCTTTCCGGCTGACCAATCAACCTTGCTACCTTAACTCCTGGGATATCCTCTCCATTGATTTCTGGTATCAATTTATCCCTCACATACCTGATGGGGTTGGTGGCATCTTTCTTGGGGTGAAACTTCACCTTTATGTGGCTTAAATAACTGCTGCTACTTGTTCGATAGCGTGAGTCCATGGCTGTTACCACCGTAACCCCGCTAATAGATCGGATGCCTTGCAGGGTTTCTTCCACTCCATACTCGGGGTCGATACGGACAAAAAGCTCGATGGTGAATATCCTTAACTTATATTTGTCCTCGTTCAGGGAAAAAAGTTTGTCATCTATTGCGTCGTCTATTGGTGTACTAATCATATCAAAAGCCCTCACTGCGTAAATAGTTCATTTCAAACCCAAAATACCTATGACCTTTGATAATCGTCGTCTAAGCGAACAACATCATCCAGGTGATTAGTGCTGACCTCCATCAATTCAACCGCCGTTGTGCCCCCTGCCTCAAATCGATGAACTTGACCCGGACTAACATGGAAAGATTCCCCAGGGACCAACCTGTGTTTCTCGCCCGCATCATTGTAATTGTACAAGACTCCCCTTAAAACATAAATAGTTTCTTCCTTTACTTTATGATATTGCTTAGAAAGTCGATGCCCGGAGTTTATGTGAAGGAGCTTCCCCACATAGTCATCAGTTTGTGCCCAGATTATTTCATATCCCCAAGGCTTTTCAACTCTCGTGTTCATCAGCACCCCCCAAGAATATTATAGCTAATGTCGATGATACTGCCGGCGACAGGGATATAGGCTGGGTCGAATACTACACTGTTAATAAGTGGGTCATATGTCCAATTTCCCGTTAAAATCCCATCCACCAGGACTTCTATGGTAGTTTGGACCGGGGTATCTGACAGTTCGAATGATGATTTAACAATAGAATCTTTGGCTAATGTCTCCATCTTCAGTCCCCAATCAGTGTCACACATGGATAAATAGGTTCCACCCATATCAGTTACCACGTCATCGTAGCCATTCCCACAGCTAGCGTAGGAGTTATATGTGTAGCCATACTGGTTTGTATACGGCATGGAGCATCCGGATGGACAGTCGCCGCCTACGGCATGCGCGATAATCTGAGAAGAGCTTAATTTAACAGTCTTGAAATATGTTGAATAATCTAGCTTGTTGGAGAAATTTTGGGAAGAATCCGGTTCGTCCGAAACAAATATCAAAGACATCTTGGCGTCGGCGCGTTCGAAAACAGAACCGGGTGCTGCATCGCCGCCTGGTTGCAAGGCATCGTATGCCATATCAAGTCCCATCTCCCATCCAGAACCATAGGTTCCAACTTGAGCTTGTGCATTAAACTCAGCGATAGGGTCCACAGTATTTGTGTCTATGATACTTCCCACGAAAGTAGGCTGGTCGGTGGTAATTGTGGCTATGTGAAAATCAACTCCTGAATTCTGGAAAACAGTAATGAAAGAATCGAAATTTGTAGCCACATGAGTCTGCCAGCCGCCCATGGAGCATGAGTTATCAATGACAAACAAGATATCCGACATCATTACAGTGCTCTGATTGAAAGTATCCATCACAGATGAATAATATGCGCCCTGTCCGTATTGATATGAGATGGCTATGGGGATCTGGGGGTCATCGGAGTGGACTTTAATGAAAGAGGAGTCTGTGGTAACGTCCATAGGCAGATACTCCAAATAAACAGAGTGCCAGGAGCCTCCTGGTATATTCCATGGGAATGGACCATTCACACCAAAATCATAATCGATGGAAAAATGGTTGGGAAAGGAGGTAAAATATTCTACATCCGTTATCTGCAAATCTGCATCTCCCACATTTTTTAAATCAATGGCTCGCTCCTTGTCACACTCAAGATATTCGGTTCCAAAATCATAAGGGTCTGGGTAGATTTCCAATTGCGGGGCAGAGCCCCAGCCCTCCAAAGACACCAGACTAAGGGGGTTATTCGGATCGTTTGAGCTGATAGACAGCTCATCGGTATCCGGAGCATATGCTACCGGGGTATAGACCACCTCCAAATCCACGGAAAAGCCGGGATCAATGTCGGGATTTGCGAGAGGATTCCACGAAAAGAGAACCCCCTTTTGCAGCGAGATCGAGTTTATTAAAAGTTTTCCAGTACCCACATTGGCTATCCTCACCTTCTCCACGGCTGGGCTTCCATACACGTAGACGCTACCATAGTCAACAATTAGTGGGTCCACATCTATTTCCGGTATACCTGCCTCTCCCACCATGGGGACAACGTAGGTGGGCATTTGAGAATCATCCGACAAGATATGCAAACTATTAGAATCGGGGATATAATCATCTGGCTGATACTCAATCTCGATGTCGGCGGACGACGCTGGTGCGATGTCTCCGCTAAAACTCTGGATGATGGAGAATGCCGCCGTGCTGTTGGTAAAATAGACAGTGCTAACATGGAGAGTGCCTGTACCTACATTACTAATCTTAATAGTTTTTACCAGGGTGTCTCCAACATCGAGCACACCGAAGTCAACACTATTGGGATTAACATCTATTTCCGGTATGCCAGCCTCTCCAATAAGAGAAACAATGAAAGAGGGTTCATCTGGATCACTCGATAGGATCTCGATGCTGTTGGAGTCCGGAGCAAAGTCGTCCGGTGTATATTCTACCTTAATCTTCTCGGAAGCGCCGGGTGCGATATCTCCCGAAAAGTTCTTGGCAATAGAAAAAGCTGCAGAGCTATTAGTAAAGTAAACGCCGCTGACGTTAAGGATGCCGGTACCCACATTGTCAATAGCTATAGATTTCTTAACAGTAACGCCGACGTCTAGCAGACCAAAATCAACCAGCGTGGGCGCGTCTATATCTGGGTCGGCGGTGGCTCCCTCGACAACTACTGAATGCACTGGAAAGGCGGGATCGTTGCTAATAAAATTTAGTTTCTCTTTGTCACTTCCAGAGTCGGTGGGCAAATACGAAACATCCAGAGTGGTCTGGTCTCCCGGAGAGAGTTTCAAGGTAGGGTATGAACTGATGTTGATATCGGGGTTGGATTTCGCTTCCTCTATTTTGCTTATTTCTAACAACCCGGTGCCAGTATTTGTTAATTGTAAAGTTACCGGCGGGGGTGGTGCGAGGATGTCTACATTCCCAAAATCCACAGAAGGTGGATCGATCTCCAGTACTGGAGTGGCGCCATTTCCAGCAACCAGAATGGAAACGGTTGCTTCGTCTGGGTCATTGGATTTTATTCTTATCACGTCAGCGTCTGGTCCGTGCTGGGTGGCCAAATAACTAATTATTAAGTTCTCCATATCCCCTGGCTGTATCTCCGTGTTTGCAAGGGGTGCTAGGACAAAAGAGTTAGATATGGCCGTTTGTGTGACAGAGCTAATTCTTAGGGGATAGTCTCCTACATTTCTTATTTCAAGATTCGCATCGACAGGCGGGTCCGTTAGTTCGCGAATGCCAAAATCGTGCTGGATAAAGCTAACCTCGATATCGGGTATCAAGGGGTCTCCCAAATCCACAGGACCATCCGGGAGATCAATGTTTTTCTCCGGGGGTGGGAAAAAAATTCGGTCGTCAGGTACGTCTAGGTTGACGGGTCCGGGAGTCACCGTGGGCACAATCTCTACTACTTCGTACTCGCTACATGCCTGCATCGTTAGCCCTAGTGTGACCAAGCACGTTTTAAAAATATCACTCACTCTCATTATCTATCTCCTTGATTGTCCATCTTATATATTTTGCTAATGCCTCTACCGAATTCTCCCTCCACTTCTCCTCGTCTACTTCAATCCCCAAGTGTTTGGCTATGTACGCAGCCTTATCCCATGCCAACACTTCTTCCCTTAAAATATCTAATCTGCCAACAAAAGTATCGCGTGTCAGCGGCGGGAATTCCGAACGAAACTCATCGGTGTTAACTCTCAAGGCAACGTGACCAGCCTCATGTAGCAGGGTGTAAAGCTGGTTCTCAAGGGTCTCGGACGAGTTTATGGAAACGACTCCCTTATCTTCCTCTATGGAGTCTGGATCGAACCAGTACTCATCCAACCCATCGTGCTCGAAAGAGACGTGGACATCGTAATTGCTCACCAAATACCACTCAACTCGGTTAATATCCAGTTGCAACGAAGTATCGCACCTCATGCGCCCTTCCTTGGTCTGCCGCGCTTGGCTTTTCTACGGGATGGAGAGTTTTTCGCGCCCCTTCCCCAAAAATACTTACTATTTCTCTCTGTGGTTAAGAGGGACGCACTAATTCTTGAGTCACCCAGCACGTTAAAGAAACGACATATGAGCTTCCCATACTTAGGCTTCCTGGCGCGCTTGGTAGGCGGCTTGTTGAGATAGGCGATACACTCGGACACCACGCCCTCTTCTGTCATCCCAGCAGCCAAATATTCACTTAGGGGCTTTTCTAACACGATATTGGCCACGAGTGCCCACTTGTCATGACCGAGACCCTTCGTGGGAAGATTGCTAGCGTCATAGCGTCCGGACTTGGTGGGTGCCCCCTCTGTTATAACATGCTGCCATTCGGCTATTTGTTCAAAACTACAAACTACTTCCACACTACCCTCTCAACAGTATTCGATTATCATGAAATAATCGCTGGTGGACATCACTTAGTAGTCCCACTACGGTTATCTCTTGACCGTAAGTTCCCTTATTCAGTGTAATGTTTGTAAACTGCTGCCTGGGATCTAAATCCTTTGGGAAATGCCCCTCTTGCAAGAGCTGGCTTGCGCGAGTGTCCTCCCTCATGCAAACTACATGATCCGGGTTGATGTATACAGCCCTCACAGCGTAGTCCCTGATGGTTCCTCCGCCCGATACGTTATAAATCTCTACGAATTGTATATTTTTAACCATTAAGTTCTCCCCTCTCATATACATCGTGTTTGTGGAGAGAATATACCTCTCCTTCATAAAATAACTTGCACAAAGAGTCTCCTGCAAAATTTGGATCTTGGACGGCGCCAAGATACATAAGCAGCTTCGGT
>Ga0208299_1002525_pt1 | contig 12286 bp, 19 predicted proteins | sample 15_taG_FD_184089 | JGI IMG/M metagenome (GOLD analysis project Ga0208299, IMG submission 184089) | Marine viral communities from the Subarctic Pacific Ocean - 15_ETSP_OMZ_AT15312 metaG (SPAdes) (version 2) | ecosystem: Environmental > Aquatic > Marine > Oceanic | place: Pacific Ocean | collected...
ATACTAGAATTGGACATGGGGAACGATGGCGCATTCAAGATGCATAAGTGGTATAAGGAGTTTGGTGATGGCGTAGCGGACACAGTAGGTGAGCAGAATATGCCTGAGTTCGCTGGCGTGTTCGCCATCATGAGTCCTCAGCGTATGGTCGAGCAAGACTTAGCTGAAAGCATCTATGTGATGCGTAAGGTTAGGGAACTTAAGTCCTCTGGTCAGACCTTCAACAAAGAAAACTTTCTAAAGTCTATCAATGAGGACAGGGTTAGAACGACTACCGCCAACACTGGTGAGATGAGAGATCAAACACAGAAGATATACTTGTCTGGCAAGAACACCGTGGAAGAAATTAGAAAGGACCAAGCTCAACAGCTTTGGGATTTCTATAGCAAGGAAGTAATGGGTGGTGGTCTTAAGACTACAAACTTTGCAATGACCATATTACACAGGCAAAAGTCAGACTTCTTTCCGGGTGTCGTCAATGATGTTCAGATGGCTAAGCAGTTTGGATTCCACAAGAACGGCAAGCACATTTTCAATCCTCGCGCCAATCATGCTCAATATCGATACGCCCAGAATGTGATGGCTCAGATTGCAAAGACCCTAGACATATCTCCAGATGAGGCTATGGCGGCTTTGTGGTATGACGCTAAGTTATCCGATGATTTCGCCAGAGAGGCTCTTGCTGATGGCACGATCATCCATAAGATGGATAAGACCCCCAAGGGCAGGCTGGGTGAAAACTGGCCCCATGCCGACACTCAAGCATATGACGGCGAGGGAAGAATCCTTTCTCGCATAGGGTCATGGGAGTCGGCAAGTGCTCACTCTAAGCCTGAGCTTGACATGGCTCGTGCCATGGGCATGGCAGACAGTGAGTCACTAATTACTTCATTCGATTATGATGAGGTGTTAAAGCTTAGTGATGAGGGTGCCAGTAGGAAAGACATCCTTAGGATACTTGCCAAGAAGTTTAGCGATGAGGGATTTGAGGGACCAAAGGGTGCCTTGTATCAAGCACAGCCTTCAACCGTGCAAGAAGCGCAAGATATACTAGGCAAGAGAATGGGAGATCTATTCAATGAGGATCCCTCCCTCCAAACGGTGGCCACGGGAACAAGTAGAAAGCTACACGAAACGACTGCGACTTCTAAAGCATTGATGGAAACTATTGACCCCGATAATGCGGGTGCTGTTTTAGATTTTGGCGCGGGGAAAAGCGCCTTACAGTCTGGTAGCCTCCGCAAGTCTGGGTATAATGTGACTTCCCACGACTTTGGAGACAATGTCAAAGAAGGAGTCCATGATCCAGATGCCCTTACCCGTCAATATGATACGGTTATGGCATCCAATATGATCAACACCCAAGGCAGTGATGAGATGTTGGACATCACCCTTGACCAGCTACAGATAGCTACTAAGAGTGGTGGTAGGCTTATACTGAACCTACCAATTAGTCCGCGCAAGGGTGCGTGGCAAGCTGTAGATGGGGCAAAAGCTCCTAAGGAATTGCGCGAAGCGGATGTGGATAAACTTGTTAATAACCTCAGTGAGAGGTATGAGCAGGTTGAGATCATAAGCGGCACCCCGGCAAGTGGTCCAGTTATAATGGCCAGCAATCCTAAGAAGGGTGGGTTTGATAGGGAAGTAATGGGCAAGCGTCTTGGTATTAAAGGCGATGCTTTGTATCAAGAGGTCGATGGTCCACAGCCTACATTCAACGTGGATGATGTTGTCCCAGAGCTTAAGAATGCAGATGGAACACTTGTTCGCTTGTATCATGGAACAACTCAAGTTGGAAAGACTGGCGAAGCTGGGTTTAAATTCCGGAAGGTGCCAAAGGGGACGTTTGTATCCTCTAATCCGGAATCTGCCAGTATTTTTGCGGGACCAAATCAAGCGGGTGGTCGCGTTATCCCTCTATACGCCAACATAAAAAAGGCGTGGAAAGCTCCAGATGATTTAAAGAGCGAGCACTATAGCAGTAAGGGAGCTAAGCGTCAGCAAATTGAAGCTCGATTTGTTGATGAAGCTCGCCGCAGTGGTGCAGATGCCGTAGATTGGGGGAAAGGCACTTATCAGATAGTAGATCCCAAGATCCTTGAGTCTGCAATTAGCCCCGGCAAGAAGGGTGGTCTATACCAGATGTCGGGAGGTAAAGACACTACTTGGGGCAACAAGTTGCGTGGTGCTATATGGAAAGATCCAGACTTCAATGTGGGAGACTACACCAACTACATCATAGGACTACATAGAGACAATCAGAATGCAACTACTCTAGCGCATGAAATGGGGCACTTGTTTAGGCTAACAGGTGATATACCCACTGACCAGAAGAAAGCTCTAGATAAGTTTATTGGTGCAGACAGTAGTCTTCCTGACATGGGAGTTGAAGCAGAAGAAAAGTTTGCTAGGGCATGGGAGTCTTTCCTTATGGAGGGCAAGACGCCTACCCCCGGACTGAGGGAAGTCTTCCATGATATGAAGTCCAAGTTTGAAGATGTATATAACACTGTCCCGCCAGAGCAAATAGATGATAATATCAAGAGTGTATTTGACTCTATGTTTGATAGGATTAGACCGCAAGAGTACGCTGAATATGCAATAGAAACTATTGGAGAAAAGAGTACCTACGAGAAGACAGTCGAAAGCATGAAGAGGTTTGGGCGGAAGAGGTTTGGGATAGACTCATGGCAGGTACAGAAGAACATGGCCATGGGTAGGCATATGGAAAACAATTCCCGCATGGCCCATTGGCTTCAGAAGATGTTAGATGGCAACACCGTAGAAGCTTCTGATTCCTCTGTTCGTAAATACTTATTTGATTACGATGAGCTTACTGAGTTTGAAAAGAAGGTCATGCGTAACATCATTCCTTTTTACACTTGGTCGAGGAAGAACATCCCACTTCAGATACAGGCTGTATTTGAAGACCCTGCAAGATATCAACTAGCTCCAAAGATGATGGAGATGATTGAGCAGTTTAGCCATGAGTGGGGCGATATAGAGGGGCCGGACTACTTTCAACAACAACACATGCTCCGGTTGCCCTTGATGTATAATGAACAGCCAGCATTTGTAAACCCAGACCTACCATTCCAGTCATTACAGGACATCCGGGTCGATCCATTTGTTGCTGGTATGACTCCATTCGCAAAGTGGATGACAGAGTGGTGGCCGAAGCATGCTCAGTCGATGTTTACCGATAGGCCCATTGAGCGGTACCCCGGAGAACCGAGTGCCTTGTTACCGGGCATAGACAAGAAGACTGAGGTTAACTTAGGCAATCTATTCCCAACACTTGGTAAGATTCAACGCCTCACTCAAGCTGCAAGTAGGGGCGAGGCTGGTGCTCAGCTATCTGGTGAGATTACTGGACTACGGATAATGCCCGTAGACGAACAGAAGGTTGCCCGTAGTAAGCGATTCCAGAAGAGAGAGGTTCTTCGTAGGGTCAAGCGCAAGATACGCGACCTTGAAGAGCAAGATGAGCCAGTCAAGAGAGTCAAGCGAGGTAGGCCAAGAAAGGAAGATTAGCCAAGCATGGATAATTCGGATTCGGAAGTGAACTTTCACAGAGGACCGATAATGTTTCTATCGGCTGAAGCTATTCAGTCTGTATTAGATGTTTGGCTTGATCAGAACAACATAGCATTGGAACAGGATGTGTCATACCAGTGGATGTACGACAAAACAGAGAGGCCTATTGGGGTTAACGTGTGGCACACTGAGCTATTTACATGAGATTGGGAGGTAATATGCCCAAGAGGATACTATGGAAACAGAAGAAGAAACTGTAGGAAGGTCTCCCTGTGAACCTTCCCCCACCATGGAGGAATGGGAGAAGATCACCGAGAAAATGAATCCTTTTTGTAATTGTAATACATCTCAATTACATCTATATCATGCTCAGCTTTCATATGCTTCTTCTTCCACCGATAGAGAGGAGTTAAAGTAGCTCTACCTTTAACGTCCTCTACTATCAGTTCCCCGTTTAGTATGTAGGTGAAGTCTGGAGAATACGTTCCTATCTTTATTCCATTTACATGTAGCTTATACTTGGGGTGGCATTGAAGATCTTCTATCGCCCCAGACTTAGACAGCGGTATTAAAGCTTTATACCTCTGAGCCTCAGCCTTTGAGTCAAATACTATCCCATCTAACTCTTGTCGTTGGGCGTTGTACTTTCCTCTACGCTTTCTTTTTGATATGGATCTAGGCATAGCCTTCGCTCTAGCTGCATATAAATTTCAGGTCTGAGCATGACTTTATTGTGTAGGTTTTTGCCGTGCTCCCTCTTGAACCTCGCCGTACACATAGACCTAAAAGAATTAAAAGTTACTTCCTCATCTGAATCTACTGGTGTTCCTGTATCAAAGTAAGCTACGGCTTCATTGTCATCCCTGTCAACTATCGACACTTTCTGGTAGCATAGCCAGTCTTGGTCAGACCATCCCATCTCTACGAAATACACGGGGCTACTCAAGTTCTCTCTAAACTCAACCCACTCTTTTTTATTAGACAGCAACTCATCCTTAGTCATGGTCATCCTCCTTTAGAATTGTTTTAATACCACCTTCTTCTTCTTTTAATATGTGCATATGCTTAAGAGGAAGGTATGCGTTTTCCCTATTGACCTTTCTTTTATTTTCGCAGGTCTCCTGTGTTTCGGTTACATGTACAGGGTAGTCGAACATTGGCTTACCATGAGAGTCAAACACTTTAAAGTATATTATGATGTCATCCCAAAGTAGACGAGCAAATATATAGAACGGGGCACCAAGTCTCCTTGCTATGTCCTCTCCATATACGAGCTTGTCATTGGATATCAAATATCCAGCTGGATCCTTATGTGCCCTAAGCATGTCCATGTTTTTTTCTCTGCTTTTTACTTCTACAACTGCACCGCACACTCCATCTTTTATTAGGATGTAATCTGCGTGTGATGTCTTGTCTCCAAACCCCGCCATCTCACACCCTAAAGATGCACATACCCGTATAATTGTATGAGACTGTGACAGTATATACTTCTCCCCTGTCTTTGTCTCTGATGCTAATGTCGAAGAATCACTCATGCTCCCCACCTTTCAATGCAAGCAATGGTATAGCTATCTCGCCCTGTCTTAAGCAATCTTCACACACATTATGAAGATCTCTAGTATACTTACTTGGTTGAGCGGCATTACTAAGAAGTTTATTGAAGAACCATGGCCCATCCGAATCACATGTTACAACTCCAACATTCTGATCTGGCCACCCGCCCGCTTCTTCTGAAACAGCAATGCCGCACAGAGCATTTTTACTTGGCGCGGCATTGTAGGTTTTCCCCAACCTAATGTGTAGTGTCTTATCTTCTGTCATATGTTAAAAGTTGTGAGTAGTGACTTGTGGAAACCTCTGGTCTACAACATAGAACGTAGAGGGAGATATCTTATCGTCTTCATGTATCACTGATAGGATATCATCTGCAACTTGCACCGCATAGTTCCGGGCCTTGTCCACGGAAGTTGGGTGGACATATATTTGCAGCTTTATTCCTGAGTCTTTCTTAAGGATCTTAATATCCATGAGATTATTGCTCCAATGGATGATGAGCTATCCCCCTTGTCGGCACCCGATGGGGTGTTCTTGGGTGATTCGACAACTGGCATTACCTCATTCGGTGGTTGTATTATGTATGGTCCAATGCGAGACAGGTCTGGCACATTGGAGTCTTCCGCATGCGCTCTTATCAAGCTCCAATTGAATGATGGTCCGGGGTCTATCTTTCGTCCCGGACTTATCTGCTCATGTCCCAATACATACTTGATCCCGATTCCCCTATATATCGTTCCCAGTAATCCCGTTAAAGATTTATACTGATTGTCAGTGAATCCAGAGTGATAGGTACCTGCAAGCTCAATGCCAATGGAGGTTCTATTCAAACCAGACTTGCCATTCCACTCAGACTTTCCAGCATGCCATAGTGTTGTTCCCCAATTTTCAAACTCATACACCCCACCATCTCTATCTACCACATAGTGAGATGACACTTTAGCATCTGGATTTTCAAACCAAGAGACACTTCCCTTAGCATTCATCGACCCGGTGTAGTGTATGACTACAGTGTCTATGGATGCCATCCCCCGTACCCCCTTGGACTTATTGGGGGTTTCTTTTTTTACGTTAATCATTCTCCGGACTCCGGAATTTTACTAAACATTTGTGTCTCCTCAAAGAATATAACAAAGAGTTGGTATTTATGTCAAGTGATAAGAAGCTAGGTAGTGAAGGGTCACTCTCCAGTCTCCCAACAAGAGGCATCAGAGACTCCCCAGTGTCTGATATGCTATGGGTCTATTAGTTCTTACGGGGCAAAGAGGGGGCGATCCCCCCTTCAACATATTGTGATGCCCATTGTAAGTTCCCTTAAGACCAGAAGATCATTGTCCCGTTTAAAATAAATCACTTCCGCTCACAACAAGACCCTTCACTACTAAAGCTTCTATTTCTGTGGTACTTGATATAGTATATTACGATGCTTGAATATTGATATTGCCACTACCTTGTGGTAGCTGTCATCGTCATGGGCTTCCCACCTATTATTGAATCCACCCACAATGAAAGGATCATCAATGTCCATAGACTTGTCGGACATCTCCTCATAGATGGTTGTCCCACACTCTTGGCACCACCACTTCCTATATATACTACCCGGAAGAAGCTGAAATGTTTCTTCAATATCACTCATACTCTATCTCCGGTTGATTTATATCGTACTCTTTTATGACTGACTCAACAAATTGAACCCTTGTTGGGGTAGACCACCCCCAATACCTATCCTTCTTATTGTCATACATCATATGGTGCTCTGTAAGCTTTGCTTTAAGCTTCTTGGCTTGATCTGCATTAAGATAAAGCTGAACCTTTCGTAAAAAAGAAGGTGGGTGAATGTGGTTTGCATACTCCTTTGTCGAAGTAGCATCTCCGATCACACCAGACATCAGCCTTTGGCGAAGAACATCAGAGACTAGAGCTATCTGATATCCAAGGTCCATCGCATGCTCTGAAGTAGCCAGTCGAGCAAGGCATGCGAGTGCCCATAAAGTTGTCGTATCGCCGGAGTCTTCCTTGACTGCCTTCGCTAGTTCTGGGACAGTTTTATATAGAGAGGCGAGTACCTCTTCTCTTCTTATCTGAGATGGATCTTCCTCATAGTCCGGCCTATCAAGATCCTCCCATTCAGAGGGGTCCAGATGCTCAGTCATTAGTTTGGAGAATTAGGTAGTATTCGGTTCTTGCGGTAGCCGTAGGTGGTAGCCCCCGACACATCACTCTCTATTATTTCTCTGGGATCTTTGCTCAGCCTAAAGTAGAACTTGCCTGTCTTCTTAGATTGGAAGACGGTAACAGAATCTTTCATCCAAGTCCCCACTTTAAGCGCCACAGCAGCACACTTGTCGTAGTCATCTGCTATGGTAATATCATCCTTCCTGCTATAAGACCGTGTCATGTTATCCCCTTTTTGATTGTTGATCTTTGAACCTCTTTGACACCTTGAGATCCCGATAATGCCTCCAGTTATAGGAACTCTTCCTATACTTTTCTCCCTCAACAACTTCCTTATTGGCAAAGACAATGTCCTCTTCCGGGGTTGGGCCTATGAGTATTGTCTCGCAGTCCTTACGGGCCAAGTCATGCAGCATGCCATGCCTAGTCTTGGTGCCAACTACATCATCGATGTGGAATTGATCTAGGCCTTGGTCCTGTAGTATGTCTCGCATCTCCTTACTATTAGCTACTATGTGTCTCATTTAATTACGCTTTCGGTTTAGATCCTGAGCTTTAGGCACAGGGCGACTAACCCCCACACCCCAGAAAACTGAGATGTGTGGTTAGTCCCTGTGCCAATTACGCTTTTCGGATGAGTCCATCGCGTCAGCACACCCTACACAGATATGGTGGAGGGCTTGCGCTCTACTTTAAGATCCTCATATCGGACCTCGCTTCCACCCTCAGCGCCTTGGGCCGGGTTGCCGCATGAGGAAGCACCCCCGTAGTTGCGGCTTGAACTGCTGCTCCCCTCGCTACCGTTTTAAACCGTCCAAGGGGGACAGAAAAGCCCCGACTCTCCGGGCAAGAGAACCCTTGTCCATGGTTGGACATTTGGTTCGGAGGTCGAGGCTTTACTGGTGTACCCTATTGCTATCTGAATCTTGCCAGTCCAGACATAGGGTCAATTGTTGTTTAGGGAATATAGTGATGACTCCCTAAACGCGCAACACTTGTTTTTTATCGCCCTAGATGGGCCAGTGTAAATGCGGTTACCTCCCTCCGGATGTGCTTGCAGTGGTGGATGGGATTGTCATGGCTCCGGAAAAAGAAATCTGAGCATGTGCATTTCCAATCCCCTACTTCATTATTCTCACTGGGCCAGCGAGCTACGAGGTATTCTCCAACCCCACTGGATGACGGGACATGCTTGGAGTAATACTTATTGGGGTTGATCTTGGTGAGCGTCATGGTAACTCTCCTTGGTTGTGTGTGATACTACTCGTTAATACGGTGGACTAATATCTCTCCCGGCTGGCATCGTAGTGCGGTGCATACCTTGTCGAGAGTTGATACTCCGAATTTCTTTGACCCATTCAGCACCCTACATATGTGACTGTGGTCAACGCCAGACATCTTAGACAGTGTTATCTTGTTGGGTATAGACCTGTATTCCATGAGGTACTCTACCCTACTACGATCAATCACTAGCATCCGATAACCCCTTTTCTAGTTTGATTATGTGCTCTAACACCATGGGAACACTCTCATCTTTAAGGACACTGAAGTCTATAAACCCCTTTGGCTTGTGCTCTATGTCCCAGTATTCACATAGTCCCTCAATCCTATGCTCCGCCCCATCCCCATACTGCTTACGGATAGACAAGAGTATGGCAACGATCTTCTTTTGCATATCCTCAACGGAAGACTCGCTTATTGTTGTGCTTGCTATCCTGTCCTCAATAGATCCGGGAAGCGCCCAAGCAGGTAGGGATGGCGGATTAATAATGTATCCCCTGTCATTGAGTTCAGCCCACTTGGATGGCAGTCTATAAAGGTACCTGCCTACGCCAAACTTAACAGCGCAACGCTTGAATGCATCCGACAGCGCTCCCTTCTCTCCCTCAACATCAGTAGCACCAGCCCCATCAGACTTGGAAACACCCGGACCATATTCCCAGTCAAGTCGTATGCTGATGGTGCATACAGTAACTCCATTGACCTCGCAGTATGTGTCGGACCAGTTCTGTGGACCAACCACCGCATCCAAGCGATCCATGACATCTCTCGCATCAAGGTATGCTAAAGCCATGCCCTTCTTCTTGTCCTTGGTGGTCGCGCCAACCCTCCAGTGGATCTGGTCAGCGGGGAACGGTTCCTTGAGTCCATCGTGCAGTGCCGCCCACTCTTCTTTATGCATTGGGGATTGCTCTACCTTCTCGTCCAAGGGGTCACTGCAAACACCAAACTGATCAGTAAAACCTTTCATCTTGACGCTCCTATCGATGTGGTTGATGGTATCCTTTACTCCTACTAATATACGAACTATGGTACACTCTGTCAATGCCAAATATATTCCTCCACTTGCAGTGAGATTTTAGTATCCCTATATTAATACATGAGACTTGTCATGGGGTCTCTCCTTTCGATAAGAACGATGCCCTAATGAGACCCGGTGCCCACCTTCTACCGTCCATTGGTTCTCAGTGGGCATCGTTCCTATCATTTAACCACAATAGCAAAGCGCATAATGATAATAGTTTGTCACGTTGACTCTCTGCTAAAGGATCGTGGGTATAGGTCCAGAAGGCAGCTAGCCTTGGAGGTTGGTATGTCTCCTTGGGCACTGGGCTTTCTTGCGAGGAACAAATACAAGGCAGTCAGCTTTAAGACCGTCAAGAAATTATGTGCCGCACTAGATTGCCAGCCCGGAGACATCTTCACTCTCCAAGAGACTTGAAAATACTTTCCACCTTGTGCTTCCTTACTGATTCCTTGCACTGAGTGCATCCATCTGGATCACAGAATGGTAGCGAGGGCACCTTGCATGGTCGTGTAAACAGGTTTCTAGTCTTGGCCTTGGCCTCGCAGGTAGCGATGTCGGCAAAAACATCCTCCCTATCTTGCCTTATCATTTTGAATCCTTAAAAGATGAGGGCACATAGTCATCACCTCCCAATCGCATTGGCTTTCCCACTAGTCTCTTGCAATACTTCCTCACGGTTTCATAGGTAATGTCGTAGTTCTCAGCAATCTTTCTGAGCGACTGACCTGACTTAAACTTGTCGAGTATCTCGTAGTATTCAGCTTCCGTTACCTTAGCTATTCTGCCCAAGTTTCGATTGCCCCTGCCACGATGCGAAAGATTGTCACATTTAGCTGGCTCTACATGGTTATAGGTTATGCCCTTCGCAAGCTTGCTGATTGTTTGAACTGAGCAACCATAATGACTGGCGATGTCGCGGTAATATGCACCATCATTTACCGACAATCTTATGCTCACAACTTCTTGATCACTGAACTGACTAAGCTTATACTTCTTCCCCTTGTTGCCGTGGACTTTCAACCCCAGTGAAAGGAAGCTTGTCTTTTTTGCTGCGTTCATAGTGGGTTCTTCGATTCGCTCAATCATCCTCATCTCTCCTTGTTTATAATGATGGGCTTAGCCCATGATGGAATAGGGTAGCTACTGCTCATAGTCTCTATGTCATAGTCTCCAACTATACCTATAATGGTCTTAAACTTTGGCTTATGATCTCCATATGGGGCAATCCCATCTGTCAGTACGATACATATGTCAACTGCTGGATTGATTTTCTCTGCTGATAGTATGCCTATGCCCATGTCAGTGCCGCCACCCCCGGTGAGGTCAGCATGCTTGGCACTTATAATCTTTTGTGCCCTTGATGCCTCACTGTCACAGGCGATTAGATACATGTCTGATGACGTTGCACCTCCCTCCTTGCAAATACCACCAACCTCTGCCATCGCCTCATCTAACTCTCCCCCCAACATGGAGCCACTAGTGTCCACCACGATGGCAATACGTGCGCGAGGACTATGCATGGCGGGTGCAATGATTGGACCGTACGCATCTTGCTTCCTTGATGGTCGCTTGTATGTGTAGTCAGTCTGACCATTGACATGGGCAATAGCAGATTTGATCTGCGCTCTTAGTTCCTTCTTCCAGCAGACCTTTGGAGACAGGAGTTCCTTCGACCACACCTTGAGGTGGTCTGGGACAAAGCCCCTGCCCCTATGCTTGGAGCTTGCAGCTATTTGAGTTTGGTTGGCGATGTCTCGCTCTATCAACTCTGCCCTCCCATTGTCAACACCGGAGGGATTAACTCCAGCATCCTCTGAGGATGTGGCAGACTCATCTGGATCTAAGGGTGGACCATCAAGCGGGTCTCCGGGCTTGCCGTGCTCCCACTCTCGCTGGACCCCATCCGCGCAACTGCCTCCAAACTGTGGGCCAAGGGGCGAGTTCCAGTCATCTCCTTTCTGCTTTATAAGCTCTGCATAGTACTCTTCCCAGAGCAGGTAGTCTTCCATGCCTATGCTCTCAGCGTAGATCGATGAGGGTGGAAGGTGTGCCTCTATCTCATCCTTGCCATAGAACTGGCAGTCATCCCTCACATTGTCGTTGACCTCTGCGTCCATTGCAATGTTGGCAATCTCTGGTATCGCCATCATAATCTCAGCCCTGCGGTGATGCCTCCGTATGAGGTGCATCACCTCATGGTATATAACAGCAGTGATAACAGGAACCGTCCACTTCTCTACTATCTCAGGATGGTAGTAGCATCTCCAGTACTTATCTACTCCCATCGTTGGGGTGCCACCCGACATACACTCACTGGATGGGATGACATTCATGGCCCATATGCCAGTGCTTAGGTATGGAAACTTGTGGCAAGCGGCTAGCCTCGCGGCCTGTACTTCCTCATGTATCATCTCGCCAATCCTTTCTATGTTTAATCTTTCTGGTGTACTTGCTCTTGTCTAGGAAGTACCTCCCCTGCTGGCGAGGGTGCCCCTTGCGGGTCTTGATGAGCATCTCTGTCAGCATGATTCTCTTCACCCTTTGATTGCCTCTGCAATATTTCCGGACTCCGGAGTTAGTCTCCATAGCTAAATCCTATCATTATAGTTCCCTTGTCTGTGTCTACTCCACCCTCCAACCCACTAGGCCAATCGTTCTTTCGCAGTCTCTCGAAAGCTTGAACCTCTTCTGGTATCCAAGTCCTAGCTATCC
>Ga0208299_1002526_pt1 | contig 12284 bp, 18 predicted proteins | sample 15_taG_FD_184089 | JGI IMG/M metagenome (GOLD analysis project Ga0208299, IMG submission 184089) | Marine viral communities from the Subarctic Pacific Ocean - 15_ETSP_OMZ_AT15312 metaG (SPAdes) (version 2) | ecosystem: Environmental > Aquatic > Marine > Oceanic | place: Pacific Ocean | collected...
CTCCATCTACAATGAACTTGCCTTGATAAAAGTTTTGTTTACTATCCTTTGACCATTCAGCAGTAAATCTTACCAAGTGCATTCCTTTATAGATAGCACCATAAAAATTTGAATCTGTTACCTTCTGCTGACCAAAAGCTAATGACATTAATAAAATTAACCACCTCATTGAACTGCAATCCTAAGATTAATAACTTGCTGTTCAAGCTTTTCAATCTTTTCTTGTAGCTCTTCAACCATATCAAAGATTTCATCTTGATTTTCTTGAAGGTTGCCTACTTGTTGCTTATACTGTTCATAAGAAGGACTCCAATTATAACCTTCTGCTTTGCTTGGATATTCTTCATCAAATAAAGATACAGGGACAGGCAATTCTTTTGCCTCTTGTATGTCTGCCTGTAAAGCATACCACATTCCGATCAGACTTGCCAAACCTGTACCAGCAGCAATCATCGTCTGTAAGGATAAAGTAAACTTAGATCCTAATATCTTTTCTTCGCTTAATTCTTTAGCCATCAATTTCTTCCTTTTCAACTTCTTCTGGGACTGGTATCCCTAATTTCTTTTCCCACTTATACATAAAAGGCTCAAACGTACCTTGAGCATCTGTTATTAAAACTATCACTGCAACTGTGCAATGTAAATAAAACCAAATCATCTGCTTGACACACTTGGGTTTCTAATCTCTACTTTTTCCATTTGAGTATGCTTAAGACACCAATGAGTACTCCCATCTCGTATATAATCTGATACATAATAATGAGTTTCGTTTTGATTATCTAAAATATGATTACTCATAGTATTTGGAGCACAAGACATCAAAAATAATAAAGGTAAGTATTTCATTAGTTTTTAGTTCCCCATGATTCTGTTCTTTGTTGTGGAGTATGGTCAAATGTTTGAGTTTGTGTATTCGTTCTATTTTCCCCACTACTTCTATTGTACCCACCACTATTATTATAAGGTCTTTGATTATTAAAAGTATCTATCCGATTATATGTTCTTGTAAATGGATAAGGTTCATAGATATACCTTACACGATAATAGTCGTGTCTGTAGTAATCAACCTTCTTAGCAGGCTTGCCATCAAAAATTTCTACAAGAACAAATGCAGACATCATACCAACAACAAACCAAGTAAATGCCTTACCCATATTAAAGAGCTTTTAAATCTTTTTCTAATTCTTCCCAATCAGATTGTTCGGCTTGTTTGCCTGCAACTATAGATTTACAATCTTCTATATGCCAAGCAACTTGAGTTAAACCATAACTTTGAACTTCATCATCTAATTCTTCTCCTGTTGTAGAGTCATAAGATTTTAATGTTAATTGAAGTTCTTCGTGAGATTCTTCTGCTTGAGCTTGAACTTTAACATCTCCAACTTCTTTTCCATCAGGTATATCGTCACCATCTTTATATTTAACTTCATCAACCTTTGCCGTAGTAATTACTTTTGCTTTTGCAACAGAGGCTTTGCTTGCTGATTTTAATGCTTTATAATTTTTCATATTATTCCTATTTATTAATTTGTTTTTTTAAATCTTCCACTTGCTGTGATAATTCTTGTACTGCTTTAACAAGAGGAACTACAAACCTTGCGTAATCTAATTCTTGCCTTCCACCCATACCTGCATCTTCAGTCCAACCAGAGTAATTAAGCCCTAATTTATCAGCAGCCGCTTTAACTTCTTGAGCTAAAAACCCATCCCATACTGTATTTTTAGGTTCTTTATTTAATTCTGAATCAGTTATCTTTTTACTTGAAAAATTTCTTGGCCAATCTTTTATAGCTTTCTCTTTATATTTAATTGGTCTTAATTCATTTATAAACTCAAGACCTAAATCAGTATCTACTATATCTTTTTTAATTCTTTCATCAGAAGTAATACTAACAGCTCCTCCAGACGAATAATCATAGGTTAAATAATGAGAACTATCACCCATTCTTATCTGTTCGGAAGCACTTGTTCCTACAGAATAACCTATTCCAATTTGTTTACTGTGACTTTCAGTAGCAGGATTAGAGTCTTTTCCTATAAAAATATTATAATTTCCAGTTATGCAATCATTTCCAGCTGCGTGACCTATCGTAACATTACTTGCCCCTTCTGTTATTGCTTCACCAGATTGAGCTCCAAGCAATGTATTATTACTTCCGGTTGTTATAGCTTTTCCAGCTGCATTTCCAACAAAAGTGTTATTATCATAATCTCTCGATGCACTACTTGTACTAAACCCAGCTTCATAACCAATACAAGTATTTGCTGTTCCAGTCACATTATAGTATCCAGCGTAAGCTCCAACTCCTGTGTTTTTTGAAGGATTATCACTTCCAAAGTTTTGTTTATTCAAAGCTGCGTATCCAACAGCTGTACTTAAATTTCCATCGTCATCAGAAATTAAAGCCTGTGAACCAACCGCAGTATTTGAATCGTTAGCAGTAATACTTTTTCCAGTTTCATTTCCTATAAGAACATTATGTGTTCCAGCAGTTAACGCATATCCTGCTGAATGACCGACTACAGTATTTTCATTTCCAGTCATTACTCCACTACCGACTGCTGAATCACCTATTATAGTTGATTTTGTTGATGTAGATACATTTAAACCAGCTTGATAACCTATAAATACAGAATTACCATAATTAGCAGTTGGATTATAATCTTCAGCAGCTTGGTATCCAATAGCTACAGTTTTATCTCCTGATACATTAGAACCTAATGCGTTATAACCTATCGCTATACATTCAGTACCATCTGTAATTGCGTCACCAGCTGCGTATCCAATAATTACAGATAAATTAGAATCATTACTATTAATTGAAAGACCAGCTTGATATCCTATTGCAACTACACCTCCAGTATTCGTTGCAGCTCCTAAAGCGTTTTTACCTATTGCAACATTATCACCACCAGTGTTCAAAGCATCACCAGCATAAGAACCAATAAGAATATTATTATCAGCAGTTGTTGTTGCAGTACCAGTATCATAACCAATGCAAACATTATCAGCTGCGACATTACTACCAATACCATCTAGTGAATGACTTCCAATAGCTATATTTCTATGAGAAGTTGTTGCACTTGAATCTTTCAGAGCTTGGCGCCCGATTGCAATATTATGAGTTAATTCTGTTGCCGTCATTAGAGCTTCAAATCCAATAGCTGTATTTCTACCACCAGTTGTAAGAGCCTGACCAGCACCATGTCCAATTAAAATTGCTCCATCAGCTCCACTTGTTAAATTTGCCGCACCAGCATCAGTTCCAATAATAACAGCAGAGTCTACATCTGTAGTATCAGAACCAGCTCCAGAACCGATAATAATATTAGATGAACCAGTTGTAAGTGCATCACCTGCTATTCTACCAAGAGCTACATTATGGTCTCCTTCTGTTAAAGCAGATAAAGCTAAATGACCTACCCCAGTATTATATGAACAGCCGTTCATAGCTGCATCCATAGCATAATTACCAATAGCAACATTATCAATAGATACTGCTGTAGCCCACGTTCCTCCACCAGCATCATATCCCATAAAGATATTATTAGTAGAACCTGCAAGAGTTCCCATTCCGTCACCAGCACCACTTCCTATTGCTATATTTTTAACAGAAGATGCGTGATTAAGATTTCCTAAAGCATTTAATCCTATAGCTATATTATCATCTTCACCAGCATCAGCTGCATCAAGAGCACCATAACCAATTGCTATGTTATTTGTTCCTGATACTAAAGCTCCACCAGCCTCTTCCCCAATAAATACATTATAGTTACCACCACTTGCAAGAGCATCACCTGCGTTTTTACCGAATGCAGTATTTGACGTTCCTCCTGCTCCTGAACTATAAGCTGAACCACTACTTCCTACTGATAATATAATATCATTACCAGCTCCTATTGTTAAATTTCCTGCATTATCAGCTGATATATGTTCATCACCATCAGCATCAAAAAAGTAAAGTTTAGTTCCATTACCACTTATTAAAGCGCTATCTGTAGCTAAATACAAAACACTATCAGTAGCATCACCATCTTGTATAGCTCTTAATGTACCATCAAGTCCATTTGAATCTACTTTTAACAATAACGGATAAGTCGATGCTATCGTATTTCCTGCTAATGTTGCCATTCTATTTTCCTCACATTAAAATTTTTCATGTAATATTATCCCAATCTCTATTTTCTACTTCCCATCTTCTACTTAACTTACTCCATAAATTTAATATTCTTGCAGCTGCCCCAGTAATAACAGAACCAAGTGTAAAAGATAAAGAAAGTTTCATTATACTCTACCTAAATAACCTATACACTTACCACTTGCAAGAGTAAATCCATCCCACCTTCCAAATATTGTCATACCTTGAGGGAATGTTATACTATCTATAGCAGCTCCACCATTAGCGTCTATAGTTGTACTAGCTCCAGTATCATCAGGCCATAACTGTTCAGTTGTAGCTACTAATCCACCACTACTTGCAAATACTGTATCTTCAATAAATTGTATTGCTATAAATTTTGTTCCACTTACACTTGTAGTAACTGCTGTTGTTCCAGTAACTAATATAGAACCAGATTGACCTAAATATTCTCTAACATAAAGTGCTCCACTTGGGTCAAGAGCTAACGCTCCAACATCACCATTATCTAAAGTTCTTTCACTATTATCATATCTACCACCAGATAATAATGGATTACCTGCTACAGCTGCATCTTCAGCCGCATCTCCTACAACTTCAATAGTATTTGTAGAAGCTGGTAAACTTGTTACATCTACATCTCCAATGTCTACACCATCATTAGCCGCCAACTTACCAATAGCTGCAGTACCAGCTGGAAGTGATTCTCCAAATTTAATATCACCTATATATGTTCCATCTGATTGAGCTGAAATAGCAACCACATCTACTTGCATTTGACTTCCATCAATAGCATTATCTATAAGTTGTACAGCAGTTTTAATTGCATCAGTATCTGCATCTATTCCTGTTAATAGTGTTTCTAATCCATCTACTGCACTTTCTAATACTCCACCATTTGCTACATCTACATACAATGCACCATCTGCATTCATTTGGAAAGCTACATAATCTCCATCAGTTCCACCTAAAGCAGCTAAAGTATCATTACGGACACCTAATACAAAGTTACCAGTATTTGTAGTAGAGTGAGCAGAATCTTCTGCGTATTCAGCTCCAGAAGTAATATCTACTTTTATTGAATCGTTAGAAGTATTTAATACCTTATTAAGAACTTCTTGTTCGGTATATCCTCTTAAATCATCAGCCATGATTAACCTCTATAAACTATTGCTGTATCGTTAGCACCAATAGTAACTGATGACCAACGACCATAAATTGTACAACCTTCAGGAACTTCAACAGTTGATAAACTATCTCCTAATTCAGTATCAACAGAAACTGCTGTTACTGTACCACTTGCAGTATTATCTGCAATTACTTCAGTACCAACTAATACTGTAATAGCGACATAAGTATGAGAATTAACAGTAGCATTATTTACTATATCCCATCCTCCTTGCCCTAACTGAAGACTAATTCCTTCTTGAGCTGTATATGCATTTAATCCCATTATTTTCTCCTAATTTTTATCCTAAATCTTCCCATTCGCCTGACGTTACTGTTAAGAATGTATAAGCAGCTCCTAAATCAGACTCCCAATTACTTTCTACCTTACCCCAAGTTAAATAACCAAGAGATGGGTAGGTTGGGTTTGTTACCCAGTCAGCTGCCACATCACCACTTGATTGACTCCATGTTGCCGATATATCCCCAGAAGAACTAGACCAAGTAGCAGCTACATCTCCAGAAGATTGTGTCCAAGTAGTTGCCATTATTTAACCGCAAATGGAGATATTGGAAAAGTAGTAAAAACTTTTCTTTTATTACTTTGGTCATCTCCAACCTTTTTCCAAAATTCTTTCATGTAATATTCTTTCTTTTGAATATCTCCTGAACCATCAGATAACATAGCTTTAAGATAATCCACTACCGCTAAACTTAACATTCTAGTTAAATTTACATGGTCAGCTTCATCTGGAGAAGCTTGATTGACAAGAGTAGGTTCATCATTACTATTTAATTCATTTGGGTCAACATTAACAAAAGGTTCTATAAAAGCAGTACCTTCAAATCTTAATCCATTTGTAATAGTTTCATCAGGGTATATTAATTGTTTACCATAATATTCATCAGGTAAAGATATTCTAATACCAGCTAATGTATCAGTATGACTATTACTTTCTACATATTGCCATAAGTGTATGTTTCTTCCAACAACTCTATAGAAATAATTTTTATGTGTATCGTAACTCATTATTTATTTATCTTTTAGATTTTAAATCCCTTGCTTTAGGATTAACTATTTTTCTTTTATCTGCTTTTCCACCTTTACATTTACCATTAACAATTTTACCACCTTTTGAAATACAAGTCTTTTTTGAAATAGCTTTTACAACATCACGAGCAATAATAGCAGCTCCAACGCCAGGTATTGCTTTTGCTCCCACTTTACCTGCAATTCTTCTAGCGATACTTTTTTTAGCAACCCTTTTTGCCATTTTTGCTTTAGGAATTGCTTTCTTTGTTTTTTTAAAAGATTCCATTGATTTCTTTATATCTTTATCTTTTTTACTAAGACTTTTCATTCCTTTATTATCACCTAAAACTTTATCCATTCTTTCTATTTTTTTTATTCTATCTACTCTTGTTTTATAATCAGCTCTCGCTTTTTTCATTTCTTGTAGCATTTTTTGTTTTAGTGTTTTTGTCTGTGCCATAATTTATCCTATTCTGGGTCTGTATCTTCTGTCACTATTGGACTATGCGTTAACCTTCTAATTCTTTTGTACTTTGAATCTGTCGTATCTTTAACAGATATGCTATCTAATTTAATCATATTTGCTGGAAAAGGATAGTCTCTTGTGCCGTCTGTTATATTTGTTTTCCAAGAAGCAGTATGAATATCTACTTGTGATTGCATTAAGTGTATAGCATCTTTAATAAATGCTACAGCAAGAGTAGTATTCTTCATACCTGAACGTTCCATCATTTCTAATATTGTCATTACATTAACCTTGTTGACTAGCCTGAGCCATTATTGTTCTGTTAATCATTTCTGAACTATTCTTTATATAGTTTGAAACTTCTAATTGTGCCATCTGATAATATCTATCAGCATTCTTTGAATGTTCTGATTTAATACCTATTCTAGTTTGAACCTCTGAAGCATATGATTGAGCAGCTTGTAAATAAGAAGCTCCAACTCCACTTTGAGACTGTACTTGAGACAATCTAGCTTGTACTTCATTTGAATAAGCTTGTGCTTCTGCTATAAAAGCTTGTCCAGCATTTACTCTGTTTTGAGCTGTACTAATATAAATTTGTGTTCTAGCTGCATATGCTTGAACTTCAGCTATATATCCTTGAGCTGCGTTTACATAAGCTGCAGCTGTTGAAGCATGACCAGAAGCTACATTTATATAAGATTGTATAGCTTGAGCTTTTGCTCCAGAAAAACCAGCCCTCGCTGAAGCTTCAGAACCAAACCCATTTATTTCTGATGATAAAGCTTGAACAGTAGCATTCCATTCAGCAATATGAGCTTGAGCTCTTTGTATTTCAGATGAAGCTATACCTAAAGCTCCTTGTAATAATTCTGTATCTTCTTCAGTAAATAAATATGAACCAGCGTCTCCAGCTGCATCTCCAGTAGGAGAATTAGCACCATCATCAATTATATTTTTAGCATTATCTAATGCATCTTTAACTCTAGTCATTTCACTACTACTAGTATTATATGTAGAGTCATCACCAAATAAAGCAGGGTCACTAGCATCTGCTCTAAATTTTGCTACTGCTGTAGCCATTCCATTTAAAGCAGTATTAATAGCACCACTATTATCTGTTTGAATAGCTAATTCAGCTGCTTCTGTGTTTGCAGCTCCAACAGCAGTTGTAGAACTACTAAGTGAACTAACAGCTGCATCTATCTGGGTATTAATAGCAGTTAATGCAGTTGCTATATCTCCATCGTCAGCATGTGTTTCAGCCTGAGCTGATTCTAAAACAGCTGCATCAAATTGACCATTAGCTAATTCTATAGCTGTTGTTATCTTACCAATAGCTGTATCTACTCCACTATCAACAAGTGTAGCTGCTTCAGCTATTTCTACAATAGCAGCATCTAATTGTGTATTAACAGCTGTAACTGCTGTAGTTACATCAGAGTTTTGAGATGAAGATAACTTTTCAAATTCTTTTGATGACGCATGAAATACAACAGCATTTCTTAAATCACAATCGTCATCTATATTTAAATGGTCTACATAATTTACAATAGCTGTTTCACCACCAGTTGGATTAGGTTTAACAACTACTGAATTACCAGCTGTAACATAATATTTAGGAAATGTTTCTGTAGCAAAATTAAGACTAGCAGAATTTGCAATAAAACCTTTCATAGAAGAAGGTACTTTTTCAGCACTAAATCCATTTCTTGAAACATCTAATATACCAGAACTAGCATAAGGAAGTGTTATTGTTGTAGGAGAGTTATCTCCACCATGAGTTCCAGGCACAGTATCAGTACCAGCCCATTTTAATAAATCTTTAGGAACACTGGCTACAACAAATTTCTGAGCACTAATAATAAATTGGTCATTAGCATCAGCAACTCCTGTTATGTTTTCAATATCTAATTCTATATTTGTATTTGCCATATTTTTCTCTTTTAAGGAAGACCCTCTCTCGGAAGAAAGGAAGCAAAAAACCAAAAGAGGGTTAGTCTTCCAAATTAATCCTTATATTGTGTTATTAATCACAAATTTAGGATTCTTCAGTTTATGATACTGAAAAGCTAGCGTCATGAGCACCATGCCCACTAACATACCAATAAGTACCATCACACACCATTTCGAGATGGTCGCCTACAGAACCAGCTGCTTCTATTATAATAGTAGTCCCAGCTAGAGTAAGATAAGCATCTCCGCATTCCGCTCCACCTTTAAGTAGAGCAGTTCCTTCACTAGTTGTGATTGAGCTATCAGCGGTTGTGTCAGTTGCTATGAACCTAAAATTACAACCAGCTTTTACGGCTGGTAAAGTAATAGTTCTAGCTACAGTGCTTTCTACGAAGTATGTTTTTCCACTATCATTCATACCTAAAGTATGAGATGAAGCAGATGAACTGTCCATAGTAAAGCAGTATTCGCCTGGAGCATAACTAGCTTTCGCTTTTTGATTAGTTCCACTACCATCAGGCATTAGTTACCTCCTTAACTCGCTACAATCACGGCAACTGTGCCAGGATTATTTTGCGATGTTGTTAAGTCAGCAGTTACATGCCAAGCAGTATCATCAACAGCTATTACTGAAACGATATCTCCAGCCATTCCACCGATAGTTGCAGTATCTGCAACAAAATCCATAGTGTCATAGTTAGCTACAGTTCCAATAGCTGTCGCGTGTGATATTTGCTGTGGAACACCTACTTGGTCGGCAGTATCAGAAAATAATCTAATAATACCAAAAAAAGCATCTCCAGCTGTAGCTAAAATATCAGCACCTGCAGTCGTATCAATCCCGAATATAACTTTGTAGTTTAATCCAGGCGCGGCTGCTGGTAATTGAATTGTTTTAGCTGCGGCATTCATGAAGACAGTAGAACCAGTTTGTGCAGCGGTCAATGTAATATCATCACCAGCTACAATAACAGAACTTTTACCATCTTGGATAGCTCCATCAGCTTTGTTTTGTCCGTATAGAGGATTAGCCATAATTCAATCTCCTTATGTTAAGACCAGTAAGCATGAGATTCAGGCATCTGAAACTCCATACCGGCTTCGGTTTGAATTAAGTCAACTCTTCGGTCAACACCACTATTTTCTAAGGTTTGTACACCAACATAAATTGCTGTGTCACGATTAAGTCCGTTACCAACCAATGGTCGATAAGCGACATTCTTCATATTAACAGCAAGAATCTTAATTGGTGAACCATCTAGGTGAATGTTACGAGTTACGTTCATATCTCCAAAAGGAGTACTAATTGTTGTAACATCTGCCCCAAATACCTTCTTTCTGCCTACAAGTGCCATATCAGCTCTCAAGTTAGGTGAAATCTCAAGATTATTTGAGAAGTAACCACTTAGTTTATGCAACCAGTTATAGGTTTGCGTATCCACAAAGAACAATGTTGCGTTAGCATTATTGTATCGTGGGTCTAAGAAGTTGCTCAAATCATCTAAGAAATCATCTTGAGTCTTCGACGCGTGTGTCAGACTAAAGACGTTACCATAATTTGAAATGAAATCAACAGCGCCTTGTGTATACCATTCATCACCTGAATCGTATTGTGAACCAAACAATATAGCTTGTTCTATATCGTATTTATGTTCAATTAGCTTTTCTCTCCAAATTCGAGCATATTCATTTGGTTCATACTTTAGCACAGTAGCACGAGTAGTGTTATCCATAGCCATAGCGGTTTTCCAAATTTGTGTACGCCCAAAAGCGGTTGAGAAAGGCTGGTCTTTCCATGTTTCAGGGAAACCAGAACCTTGCGAATGAGAATTACCAACTACATAAACTCTTGATTGCTCTAAACCATTAGAGGAAGTTGAACCTGCGATAGATGTACTATATGTACTATCACCAACTGGTGTATTTACACCAAGTGGGCCAGCATAATAGTCATCACCAGCAGTTTTTGTTTTTACAACTGTGCCTCTAACAATCGCAGCTTCACCATGAGTGTGAGCTGTAGGTGGACTTGTACTCTCATCTTGCAAAGTAACTGTGTCAACACTGACAATAGCATATGATTTAACGGCTCCAGCAGCAGAATCAGAAAAATTAATCTTAATCATCTGACCTGGCATATAAAATGCAGGCTGTGTACCATCAGCACCAATTACGATTTCCTCATTACTTTGACCATAAATATTCTGACGATTACCGCCTGATTTATAATCTGTAGCAAGTTTAACGTAAACAGTGTTACCAGCTGTCTCATACGTATCGTATTGAGTCGTAGCATTTGTAGATTGATTTTCTACCCATGTAGTATTATCATTACTAAATGCTGTGGCATATGCATATCGTTTATGGAAAGAGGGTCTTCGTTCTGTGAATTTGAACTCTGGGTCATCCGTTGGCTTTTTCGCTAGTTTAGATACGAAACGGAAGAATGGGTCTTGAGCTATTGCTAGTTCAGATACCCTTTCACCAAAATCGTATTTTCTGCGAAGAACACCAGTATCAAGTGAAGTTCCTAATCTAGAACCAGCACTTCCACTAGCGACATCAGCAACGGCATCGAGTGTAAATAAATCAGCCATTTTACCTTATCTCCTATTTAACATTATGTCTTTGTTAAATAGTTAAAAAAATTAACTTTTAACCAAAGACGTTATCCAGTTTTTGGTCAATACCGAGTAAAGTGTCAAATATTTGGTCATCATGAGATTGTTCAACAGGAGTACTACCAGCTGTTGCTAATGAACGAGGTTGCTCTTGGACTTTTTTCATCTGAGTAGCAACTTGCTGTCTTGCGTTATCAGCAATGTTTGATTCTCGTTCTTTTCTCTTCATTAAATAATATATATCATCTAGTTCTAGAGATTTGTTTTTAGCGAAATTCACAAAAGTAGACCATTCGTCATCATTCATTTCTACTTTTTGTCTAAAGGCAGTTTCTCGTGCAAGTCTTTGGTTTTCTGTTTTTTGTTTTCCTAACTCATTGTTAAGTCTACGTTGAACAATACCATCAACTGTAGCCCCAAATACTTTCGCTGAATCCGACTTAGGGTCGGTAAAAGCGTCATCTGGGTCAAATGAAAAATCTTCAGGAAGCTCCATATTTTGAGCCATACTTTCTGGTGCTTGACCACCACCCTCAAAATAATTCCGCACATGCTGAATCAAATTAGGGTCTTCTCTCATTGCATCGAGTATTGGCATATATGGTTCTATTTCGGTAAGCTTGCCATTTAGACGTTTAGCTTCACGACTTGAATCACTATACCTTTTTTGCAAAGCATCGTCGCCTTGCTCTTGAACTCCGCTAGGGCTCGCCGGCGTGTTATCACCTAAATCTTGCGAGGTTGACTGCGAATATTCGCTATCTATTATCCCTGAATTGACACTTGTATCTAAAGATTCAAAGAAATCTCCAGATTCAATATCATCTAGGGCTTGGTAATCACTTTCGGGGGCTTCTTCTATAGAAGCGTTACCTACTTGTTCTTGTGCCATATTTTATCCT
>Ga0208299_1002528_pt1 | contig 12279 bp, 11 predicted proteins | sample 15_taG_FD_184089 | JGI IMG/M metagenome (GOLD analysis project Ga0208299, IMG submission 184089) | Marine viral communities from the Subarctic Pacific Ocean - 15_ETSP_OMZ_AT15312 metaG (SPAdes) (version 2) | ecosystem: Environmental > Aquatic > Marine > Oceanic | place: Pacific Ocean | collected...
CTGTTGCTGTGAATTTTAGTCGCATCGCGCGCTCCGTGTGATCCACCCAGTAGAATCGCTCATCCTGAGCAGTATCGAGATCGATATTCTGAGAGTCCAGCCAGCTCGCTCCATAGTCAACAGAAGCATCAACAGCGATCGTGTTGATCCCATCACTCGCAGCCTCAAACATAACACGCTGAACGCGATCCAGATTCTCTAGCGGCCCGAACACGAAGTCTCGCGTCTCAAGGAAGCTGTCGATCGCCGTCGTCTCAACCTCCCAGCTATCACCATCCCACTCCTCGTGAGAATCATTGTGATTATCCGCATCCAGTTTCAGCACGTAGCCGTCACTCGTCCCGACCAGTGGCTTCTCGAAATGCTCACTCCTGAACTGCATTGCAGAGATGGGCCAGGGGAACTCATACACTGTCCACGAATCCCGAATGATGCTGTAGACGTAAGCCTTCGTGGGATAGGTGTCAGAGACCGTAGAGATCAGCAGCCAGTATTCAGCGTTGGCCCCGTCGACGAACGAAGAGAACTTATCAAGCGTGTCAGTCTTCGCCACCGAAAGAAGGTGTTCACGGATGCGATCGTTCCCAATAGCCTGAGCCGTATTTCCATCGTAGACATAAGCGTTATCCTTCCCCATGAAGAAGTGCAGATCCCTGAACAACCCAACCGTATTCCCAGCAAACAGCCCTTGATTCACGCTAGTCCGAAACCCGAAGACGCTCGTGGATCCCACGAAGTACATCTGCTCGATCGAACTCTGCCGGTAGAGAATCAGCATATCCCCGATATACTCCCCACCCACGTACGGCGACGTATCGACGCCCACGTTGTCCTTCCAGTCTGTGACGATATCGATCTTGGTGATGTCATTCAGCTCACCCCACATCACCCGCCATGGCCGATAGGTCCCAGTAGCTTCCCAATCAGAGACGCCATCCCAGTCGCGATCAAACGTGTTCACGTAGATCAGCCGATTGTTCATGTTGAACACGAAGCGAGGACGAATGTAGACCTCGGACTCGTACTCAAGCGTCACGACAACTGCAGCACTCGGGGCGTAAGGGGAGGTCGTGGCGCTGGCATCAGCCGGCATCGCAGTCATGCTCACCGCTCCGGTATCGAGATTGAATGATCCGCATGTATTGCCGTCAGGGTCCTTCAGGTTGCCACTCACGTCGACAGTCAGCGTCCATACATAGCTCCCTTCGTACCACCAGATCGATACAGATGCGTAGTCCACAGGCGGCAGAGCAGCAGACCCCATAGCAAGCGGGAGACTGGCGGCCTCAGTGCCTAGCCAAGTGTAGAGCGTCTCGGTCGACTCATACCGCGGATCCAGCGCAACGAACTCCTCAGCAGTACGGTCCCACCGGAACAGCACGCGACGAGTACCATCATCCTCGTCAAGACCTGCAGCACTCGGAGGCACACCGCCAGCAGCAACCATCGTGGCGCCCAGGTTCTCGTCAGTGAACTCAGTCGTAGACCAGAACGTAAGCCCAGAGAACGATCCGATATCAGCATCACTCAGAGCCACGTTGAAGCTGGCCGTAGCATCACCGCTCGCATCATCGTACTTGTAGATCCCGCGATCAGTGAAAGCAAAGAGGATCTCCCCTTCATCCGGATCGCGATAGATCGCCATGTGAAGAACGATCTCGCCATTCGGAAGCGGGTACGGATAATCAGATGTAGTCGAATACGAATAGACGAACGTAGTGTTGCCGCCCGGGCTGAAAGGAGAATACTGCGTGCCTCCCCACAGCTTAGGCCACGGCTTTGCAGCAAAGCTCACGCTAGGTGTCCCTCGGATCACCTGAGCGCACTCAGTGCCCTGGACGTCCAGCATGATCCCGTCAGACAAACGCTCAGTCAGCACCCACTCAATGCCCGAACTGTCGGTGATCGTAAGCACCACAGGCACATCGGCATGAGGCGTACTATCAAGTCCCTGAGTACTGCTCCCGAGCGCGAACGCGGCAGCACTGCTCAAAACCTCGGTCTGCTCAGCAGTCGAACTCGTCCCAACCTGAGACAATCCGGGTCTGGTCACAAGCTGGTGCTTCTGAATCCTGAAGTTCTTGATATCAAGGCAGTCACCCTCACCAACAGCGAGAGACTCGGCATCGTAGTTGACACCGTTGACCGGAAGGTAGGCAGGCAGAGACTTCCGCATCTTAGACATGCGATCCCCCCTATGGGATAAGCGGCGTGTTCGCCGCATTCGCTCGTGGCGTCCAGTCAGGACGCGCTCGTTCCTCTTGCACTGCTTCGCGTAGTAGTGTTGCAGCACGCCTCTCCCACCCCATCGAATCATCCCACAGGGTAAGCAAGGCGCACATGTCCGCAGTAGCATACGCCACCACGAGACGATCAAATTCATCACCGAGAGGACTCTCGGCCGCAGTCAGGATCTCGGCAGGCCGGATGCTGCAACGCAGGTAGACCGACAGACCGTTCTGGCTGGAGCTAGGGATAGGGTACATCACGAGCTGGCCGCCAAAGTGACAGTACGCGTCAGGCTCGCCACTGCGAATCCCTGTGCGGTCATAGGCAGGGCTTCCATCAGTATGATCGCCAGTGACACCGGAGACATCGTACTGAAGCGTGCTGCCACCACTCTTGAAGATACGATCAAAACGAAAAGTAGAGATGCACTCAAGCATCACGAATACACCACTGGAACGCTCTAGGTAGGCGCCGATCACTGCCTTCGTTCTCGTGGGGAGATTGTACTCTGCCGTATCAGTGGCCAGAGCGATCGTCTCAGTAGACTCATTGACTGCCCAGCGACGCAGGCAGGAGATGCGAGCAATCGCATCATTCACAGCTTGGAGGATCTCGGTATCCTTGTCGGTGCGACCACCGATGTTCGACTTCACTCGGTTCGCTAATTCAGTACCGGTCATGTCAGCCTCCAAAGGGTGGGGTGAGAAGGCCGAGGGAGATCGACCTCCCCACCCCGGGGTTAGCAGCGCGAGTCAAACGCTAGCCGAGACAGAGATCAGCAGCAACATGAGCGTCAACGGCGCCCAATGCAACACCAATCGTCGCCAGAGTCCCGTCAGAGATGACAACGCCAGCATCAGCGCCAGCCATCAGCTTAACGCCAGCAGCAATGCTCGTGGTCGTCTTGACGGAGACCGTAGCCACACCAGCGATCTGGACGTAGCCGTACTCTCCGGAGGCCATGACCGCGATCGCGACGCCAACAGGCTTCGCAGCAGCGATACCAGCCACAACACCGTTGCACAGGTTCGGCACCAGCATGCAGTCCGTGGTCGCGTCGACAGCGATGGTCAGGCCTTCGTACAGCTCGACCGTGATGGTCGTGTCACTCGCCGTATTCGACTTGATCTTGTACGTGTAGCCTTCGCCAGTATCGTCAGTCAGGTGGAGCGTTCCGTCCTGATACTGATTCAACGTCACGGCGGCAACCGTGATCACGATGGTCTTCGCTCCGATCGCAGCAACGGCGATCTTGTTGCTCAGCAACGCAGACGCAGCAGGCTGCGACACGACATTGCCAGCGGCCAGAGTCGCACCAGCCTTGACGCTCATGAACTTGCGTCCATCATTGAACTCAACGACTCGCCCGAGGGCAGCCTTCTGAGTCGTCGAAGGATCATCAAACACACTACCCGAAGGCAGATCCCGCAGTTGCTCGTTACCAGTAGTTCTTTCGCCCATCTCTCACTCTCCTTGCTTTTGCAGCATTTTTCGGTGCATTGGCTTGCACTTAGTATAACCCGGGGAAGCCCCCACTGTGAGGACTACCCCTGCTATGGGCTGTTACGCGATGTTGAAGATCACACCTTGCTTGCGGAAGTTATCGCAAGTCAGCTGGCAGGTCGTGAGGATCTGCGTGACGCGATCACGGCTGTTCGAGAACTCTTTCCACGGACCCATGTCGAAGTACGCGAATGGATCGATCACGAACTGCAGATGTTCCGTGTTCAGGAAGTACATGCTTCCTGCGGGGCACTGCGGGCACCAGTAGATCGGCACGTTCTTGTACGAGATGTCACCGAAGCCAAGAGAGGCCTGGATCGTCTTCGACGTATGGATCTGCTGCATCCCCTCGAGGATGTCCTCAAGCTCTTCGTAGACGGCCTGAGTCGTGATGATCATGTCCGGAAGACGCTGGGACCCAGCCTTATACTTCGAGCAGTTGTTGATCATCGAGCGCATGGCAGGAATCAGATCGGTGGCGATCGTGCTTCCCTCGAAGTCATCATACTGGTTCCGAAGAACCTCGTACGTGGCGCGGTTCAAACCACCAACAGTGCCGGTGGTCGGGTCTTCGGAGATCAGCTCAGCAAGGGAAGTAATTCCAATGCCTGAAGCATCTGCCTCGAAAGCAGCGCCTTCGAGCTTGTCGATCAATGAAGCCTTGTGGTTGTCGATCTTCTGATCCACGTAATCCAGCATCTTTGCCGGTCCACGGTTCTTCTGATCGTCTTCCCAGTAGCGAACCATCGAGTCGCCCAGGTAACGCCATTCGAACGAGAGCTGAGTCAGAAACTCACCTTCGCCGGTCCCGAACGTATCGCCCTTACCGAAGAACTTGATGTTCTCATCGGCCTTGGCAACGCGAATCGGCACGTCGATATAGCGACCACCCTGAGCGGTCTCGCGAATCCGTCCGCCCTCGAGCAAACGGTTAAACAATGGGGTGATCTCGAAGACCTGATCAATGACCTTCTTTTTGACGTTGCGCCAAGTGGTCGTGAAAAGGTTATCGATTACTTCTGTTCTTGAAAGAGGCATAAAGCCCTCACTTTCTTTCTATGGCTAGAGCATGCTTTCGTCAAACCCGTCGCCTAGTACTTCATCCAAAGCGGCTCTCGCGCCTTCTTGAACAGTGTCGAATTTCTTGTTCATCGTTTCATTCTCTGCAGAACGATTCGACGGCATCGATTGTCTTCGTGGGTGCGTAGGCCCAGTGGCCTCGCTCGCTATCTTTCGTAACTTAGCGAACTCATAGGCGTCCTCGATCGACAACGGTTGCCCGTAGTTTTTCCTGACGTCTTCCTGGTAGTCGCTAAAATCATCCTTGGTGGCAACGAAGTCACGGATTTTCTGAGCCTCTGCATTGCGTGCAGCAGTTACCTGATTGGCTTGCTCCTGATCCTCACGGGCCTTGAACTTCTTGTCGGTCTGACGAGCATGCCACGCGCTCATCTCATTCTGTCGACGAGTCATCTCCTTGACGACATCAGTACTGGACATGTTTTCAGCATCGATATCTTCGAACTCAGGCTGAGGATCCTGCTCCTCGGCTGGTGCCCCCTGTTCGTACAGATTCCGAATGTAAGTCGGATCGTTCAGCTTGGCGTTGACGTCCAGCAGGCTAGAACTTGTCTGCTGTAACTGCCCCTGAAGTTCCTGATTCTGAACCTTCAGTGCTTCCATGTCCTCGTTCGTCTCCGGTGCCGCCTGCTGATTTTTCAGATTCCCCGTCGTCATTCTTTACCTCGTTTGGCTTCGTGCTGTTTTCATTTCGAGGAAGCCCAACCTGGTCACGCTGCTTGACCGGTCCTTTCGGAGCATCAAGGCGCTTCTGAGCGGGATCTTCCGTGTCTTTGAGATTGCGGGTGTCAGGTTCCTCGACGAGACCTGCAGCTTTGTCCTTGAGATACTGCTCGCGAGCAGCAATGCGTTCTTCGGACTGAATCGCCTTTGCCTCAGCAAGAGCCTTCACGCGCTGGGCCTGTTCGATCTCAGCCGAGAGCCCCTTGCCGTTGGTCCTGATATGCACACGCCATCCACGGGAGAGACGAGAGCGAGCGATCGTGACGTTGCGACCTACGATATCCTTGCCGAACGAGAAGGTCGGGATAGGGTTCGCGAAGTCTATGACGATCTGTGTGTCTTTCTTAGCCATCTCATTCTCCTCGTGGAATACGTTGTCGATTCAATATCGAACCAGATACCACGAATGCATACACCGTGTCAACTCGCACTATTGAGAAATGCTGTAGCACGTCCCTGAGCTTGCTGGCGCCCATCGCCTTGCATTAGCTGCTGCTGGCCGTCTGCGAACTGACCAGCGCTCTCAGCTTGATTCTGGACAGCCTGAGGGAATACCTCGCGCTCGTTGACCTCGGGGAACTTCGACACGAGCTTACGCATGATCGGGATCAGGTTCGCATCTTGGCTCTGAGCGAGAACCTGCATGAGTGCTAGGAGATCCTCTTTCTGCTTCTCCTTCGAGGGAGGCAGCATAGAGTCCACGTCGACCTTGAGCTCCAGCTCTGCCTTCACGTCAGAGGGCTTGGCCTGTACCCAGTGATAGGCGCCTTCGACTCCGAGAACGCGAAGGAGCATAGGCTTCTGCCAGTAGCGCATGACGGCCTGGTTCGTCTTCCGGAAGATGCCGGAGATCAGCTTGCCCACCATGTGTCGGCGTTCAACCAAGCGGATATCATTGTTCTGCTGGACGAGGGAGGCTTCCTTGGCAGTGCGGCGGCCCGGGGCGAATGTGCCCATCTGGTTGTTACCAAACCCGAGGATCTTCTGAGCGTCTTCGTTCAGCTTCTCCTGATACGGGAAGAACTCGCCCTGAATGTGAGGCTGCAGAGCCACGATCTTATCCTTGAGGCTGCCTATGGTGCTCTTGGCCCTGAGTACAGCAACATCGTCAGTGAGGAGCTTCTCGATCTCTTCTTCATCGAATACGTCCTGATCAGCAATGAACTTCAGGAGAGACGCCCGGCGCTGTCTGAGCCCCTGCCTGCGAGTCTCGTTGCCTTCAAGCATCTGAGGTTCGATGTATAGCGAGTCGGGAGTACCCCAAATCGATAGCGGGTTCTGGTTGAAGATCAGAGCATCGAGAGGCAGGCCATCGAACTGCATCGGATCATTTACCGGATCGAACATGAATTTGCCGGCATCACTCATCCAGAACATCTCACGACTCTCGGCATTGTGGACCTCATAGAAGTGCGTGTAAGGCTCCAGCCCACCGATCTGCTCGAAGATCGACTTCGTAGCCTCATCCTGCAGCTCGATGGGAACATGGGTAGACTTGACATTCTTCAGCCCCTTGTCCGCGGCCAGGACGCGCGTGGGCACATAAAGGCTCTTGGCATACCAGCGGCACGTCCGGAGGTTCCTCGTAGTCGGCTCGAAGATGAGCTTGCGAGGATAGATTGAATCCAGCCATGGGAAGTTCTGTCGACGAGAGCGATCTGTGCTACCGACGTTCGCAGTGTCCAGTACGCCCATGTTCGCCATGAACGCAGCACGGAGCTTCTCAGTCTCGTTCTTGGCTTCGTGGATCGCATCGATGTCAGGGAAGTCCCAGCCGGTCTCAACGGCGCCCATGTTGTAGAGATACGCATGAAGAACAGCATTGCGAACCGTGTCCTCGACTTCCATCTCGGTCATAAGCCATTCGTCGATCGAGTCCATGATCGAAGCAAACGGGATATGCTGGGGGAAGCGGGGCGTGTTGATGATAGTGGGATTCCGGAAGACGAGATTCGGTATCAGGCTGCGACCGAACATGTAGACCATGTTGTAGACCGGATCCCCGACACTGAAATCGTGATTGTAGTAGCCCTCGATATCATCCCAGCGATCGATCTTGGAATACCGCTTGCGCATCTCGATCGAGTTCTTGACCGACATCGACCAGAACTTCTCGGTATTGTAATCAGGAGAGCTGGATCCACCGCTCTGCGCTAAGAACTTCATCTTCTGGACGATACCCATCTCTTACCTGCTTTCTTAAATATCGACTAATACCTGATCCGTAACGTCTTCGAGCAACCCTTGCACCAGTCTGTTCTCTATTGTTCTGGGGGTCTCGTTCAACTTCAGCGGAGTGCCTGATTTGTAGATCTTACGGAAGATGTTACGTTCAGGCGGGAATACTGACCCGCACACAATGCCTATCGCCCTGGTGCACCACGTACCGTGGATGGTCCACGGCAACGAATTAACGATACGCATCACCCAGAGCCGGTACAAGGAGAACGTGCTATACCCCACACCCTTGACATTTATCCACCAAAAGAAGCTCATCAGTCGACGGTCGTGCTGGGTAGCGTCCTTGATTCTCACAACACGGAGATCGTACTCACCTGCAGCCACAATATCTTCATAGTGCGACAAATCCATCATCACACCGACCGGAGGGAACATATCTCCAACCACCCATTGCCGGCTCTTGTCCCGAATGATCAAAGCATTGTGATTAGAGGTTGAGCCAAGAATAGCCCTGATCATGGCGCCGTCTTTGCTCACCATGTTGCGGCCACAAAGAATGTCGCCTTCCATCAGCTTATCAGTATCAAATCGTTTCATTGTGCGCCTCCAGACTTCAGATGAAGGATAAACGCCTGAATTGCACCGTATATTGCAGCGCCTATCACCGATCCACCACCGATCTTGGCACCATCTTGGACTACTCGCCGCCTCCCCATCGTGGGCTCATGCGATACCTTCATCAGCTTCGCAATGTTCTTCTCGGCATTGTCCACCTGTACGGTCAACGCTGGGCGACCGTTCGACATGAATAGACGCTGGATCACTTTATCAAGATTCGCGCAGAAATGAGCGTGTTCCGATCCATTAACTTCAGCCAATGCTTTGATAGCAAGCTCCATAGTCTGCAAACGTGGCTCCAGTACCAGATTGTAGAGATCTTCGTTTGTCATTCCCTTTTCCCCTTTGCGTCGATCTATTGTGTGTTCACTCATATCAGTCAGTCAGTCACAGCTACATCAACCACATTGCTAGACACCGTCACATGCACGACAACCATATCCGTGAATGCACCCTCTTGGACACATCCAAAGCACGGAGCAAAGAAAGCGATAAGGCACATCGCAATCACGATCACCATAATCGCATCAACAAAAAGCTGATCTCTATTTCTTGCCGGTGGGAGCATCGTCATCCCCTATCACAATCTCGTAATCCTTGATGTCGTCAGCCTTGATGATGATGTCACATATGTTCAGGCGTATAGCCTGCCATCGCGTAACCTCATACCCCTCAGCCCTTAGATCGGTAGTTGTTTGGCACCCTGATAGCGTCAGAGCGACAAGAACTAGAAACATCGAGCCGCTTCTGCGTATATCATCGACCAAGTTCTTCTTGTGATCCCTAGCCTTATCAGCGCCCTTATCGAGTTCCTTCCCGCCCCGCTTGATGATGATAGCAGCCTTGACTGTTGCCGGGAATGCTGCCAATCCGCGAATCAGAGCACTGAACCATTTGATCCTGATAGTCATATCCCATACCTAGTCTTGATTCGTCGCAACCATGTACGCCCACACGCTGTTGATAGTCGCAGCATCGATGCCTGCATCCATCACCCCCGAGAACAGCGCCAGGAGCTCCAGTCCCTGCCGTGAAGCAGCGGTGGATGCAAGAGCACCCGCGAGTGTCCCGAGTCCCTCCTGCGCCACGCAGTACGTTTTGATACCGGACGTAGCAGACGTGACTGTGACCGGGCGTGTAAGTGAGAGGTTGTCCACGATAGCTTCAATCTGTTTGATCGCCGCATTGATCGCCGCATTGTCCACGATAGCCTGCAGCTCGGCATAGGCTGCCGCCTGTGCTGCCGCAGCATCAGCAGCCACCCTAGCGGCCATCTCTGCAGTAGTCGCGGCCCTTGGCCCTACTGATGCCGTGTAGTAAGCTTCCGTGACAGGGATCGCTACGCTGTTGGTCACAGTCACCACTGCATCCAGCTCATTCGTGTAGGTACTGACCACATCCTTGAAGGCCTGCTTGCGTGCCTGCCCCTGATAGATCGCACCAGCAGGAGTGCCACGGCCATAGCCCTTGACTCGCATCTCAGTGTACGTTCCGAGACTCGCGTTCACGCTCTCATACAGCCACTCAGGCCGCGCCTGCGCCACCACTGCCAGCATCACCATCATTGCAATCATCTTCAGCATCATCTGTCTCCTTGAGTAACCCCACCCGTTACGGTGAGAGTGTGATTGTTCTGGTCGAGAGATTGGAACTCGTTGTCGATCGCTGGCCTGTCGAAAGTAATCCAGTCTACCAGATTAGTCCCGATTCCAGCGGCATCCTCAGGTGCGGTCCCACGGTCAAAGGCAGCAATGGTTGCCCACTCGTTCGAGGACACGACCTTATTGTAGTAGCGAATATCGTCAAAGTAGGCTGTGGAATTGTATGTATAGGACAGTAGCACGCCACCCAAGTCGTTCGTGCGTGGCACATTCGCGGTCGGGTTATCCCCCTTCTGGTACCATCCGTGTACCTGCTGTCCTGCGAACACTCCATCTATGTAAACTTTCGTGTACCAGTCGCCGGTATCCTGCGTCACGCCTACATGGAACCATTGATTGCTGATGTCAAGGGAGGCCCCTCCAGCGATATCATGCCAAGCTAACGAAGACGTGTTCCACGCTTGGATATAAACTGCGGGCCACTCTCCGGGCGTAATAGTCCTAACCTTAAACCTGCCACCGTCAAGATAGTAGTCCCACTGCGGAGCCCCATAGAACGGGTAGGGAATGTACATCCACAACCCCGCAGAAAAAGCCTGTGTTGCGTAATGATTCGTCGTGACAAACGTCGCGCCTCTGACATTCTCCTTGTCCGTCACAAAGTACGGTGAGCCGTCGCCTGTAACCCGAACAGGGTCGTTCGTCGGGTAGAGCTTCACCGTGGGATTGATCTCCGTGACGTAGAGAGGCCCATCCACAATCGCCTCCCCGCTAGCATACCCCGGCGCGCTCAGCGGACTGGAGAACTGAAGCGTGTTGTCGGACTGATCCATCGCCCAACGATGCTGCGGGGTAGCCGTGGTCTGCAAGTTGCTCGCCAACTTAGCCACATCCTCAGGAGTAAGCGCCTCACCATAAAAGCGAATTTCATCCATATCGCCATGGTAAAACAAATGGCCAGAGCTGCTCCATGATGCGCGACCGAACGCAGTATCGAGGGAGCAATTGTCGTTTGGCGTTATCGTCAGCGGAGTAGTGTCCTTCAGGATGCCGTTGACATACATCAAGACTTGAGTGGCAGAAACCACACCGCAAATGTGCTGCCATTCTTGATGACTAACGGATGTTGAAGATGCCACCTCAGCCACGTCATTCACATCAAACACGCCAAACACCCACGATTCCGACGCCTGAGAATAAAACAGTTGCCAGTCGAGCTCGCCTGAAACTGTATGGCGATCGCTACCAACCCAGCCACCGTACAAGTGAGCATCCATTGCTGTTTTGTCCGGCTTCACCCATGCGGCAATACTATACTCGGTCCCGTTCGCGATAGTAGTGCAATCCAAGTACCCGTCATAGGTTTGCGTATCTATCTCCCCGCCAGCCACGCCCCTCGTGCTCTCCTGCCAAACACAGGAGTAATTAGATGCATCGCGATTACCCGCGCTATCCACATAACTCGCAGAAGCCACCATCGCCAGCGGCACCTCCCCCTGCGCCTTCATGCCTGCTGTGAGGTCGGGGACCATGGGCCAGAAGCCTTGCGAGCCATCGGTAGAAATAGCATCGTGGGTAGCTGCACGGCCTGCGGAATGCAAAGCGGCAAACTCATTCGATGAGCTAGTCCGGTACAGTATTCGCGCCTGATCAATGAAACCATCATATCGGTAACTGGGCGAACTGATCTGGAGATACCCAGACGCCTGAGGCTCGGTAGCTTCCGCAACTTGAGAGTCAAAGACTCCATTGATATAGTAATCTACCGTGTCTGCACCTCTGTCCCACGACAATCCTATGTGAGTCCACTCGTTCAAAGGAATCGTCCCTATTGTCTCTGTCGAGTTTACTATGGCAGGGATGCCAAAACTCCACGTACCAGAAGGACGGAGCCGTATGGCGTACTGCGACCCTTCCGTGAAGATATAATCTGCGCCAGAAGGTGCGACGGTCGGCTTCAGCCAGCAAGCCAGAGTGAGGTTATTCGTCCCTATATCCGTGAACGGATTGGCTCTCGCTCCTTCATTAATATCACCATCGAAGTATGCGGCCCAGGAACCATCTTCAAACGTAAGCCCAGACCATGTGCCGTACTCGCCACTAAGAGGATACCCATTCCCTGACAGATCCACAGCAACGCTCAAGTTCCGATCAACGCCCCGGCTCTCTGCCTGCGCCTGATACAGAACTGCTACCTCGGCCGCGGATAGCGCACGGTCGTAAGCAAATGTTTCCTCAATAGCCCCATCGAAAGGCAACAGGGATGTTCCCTGCGCACCGATACGGGAATATAATGCTGGCGTCAGTGGGGTCGGGTTGCCTGTCAGTGACGCGGAAACAGCAT
>Ga0208299_1002529_pt1 | contig 12271 bp, 10 predicted proteins | sample 15_taG_FD_184089 | JGI IMG/M metagenome (GOLD analysis project Ga0208299, IMG submission 184089) | Marine viral communities from the Subarctic Pacific Ocean - 15_ETSP_OMZ_AT15312 metaG (SPAdes) (version 2) | ecosystem: Environmental > Aquatic > Marine > Oceanic | place: Pacific Ocean | collected...
GAGAGGCTTCGAACGATCCGTATTGGTTCCCCTCTCACTGAGACCCTATATATGGCCAACCGCCCCTCCACCATGGGGGTAGTATACACCTTGGCTGCGAGTGTACCGGGATATGGTATTAGAGGAGATGCTTGGTATGGTCCTGTCCATCGACATGGTAAGGGTTTAATGGCGGGAGAGGCTCACCATAGTGGTCCTCATCCCTATGTTGCCATTACGGCGGTCTCTAACCAAAAGACTCAAGACAAATCATTTATGAAAGAGCAAGGGCACTTATTTCTTCGACTCTCCAAGGCAGCTCGTATCTTAAATCAGCGCATCACTAAGAATATAGAAGTCGCCCGAAATATCACAGGCCCGGGCAGTAATGGTATTTCCGATGTTCACTTTACTCGTACTACACAGGGCGTCCTAAAAGCCGTCTTTTCGATTAATTATAAGCAACTTGTACAAGCTAACACCCAAATGGGTTTTCTATTTGGCAATAAGGAAGCCCTCAATGGCTGTTTTCAAGTGGAAAATCTGCGTCTTTTCCGCACACGGGTTCGCTCGAATGTGGCCTCTAACAAGTTGACCCCCGGCCGTCTTAATATTTGTGGCGCTGGGAAGGACGGTACTCCTAAATTGGTGGCTACCCTAGGTGATAATACAATCAACGGGCTAAATTATCAAAACAAAGCCACAGAGGTTAGCACCTATGTTGGAACTGATGTAGAGATGGCCGGAATTGAAGGGGGCGTCTACGAGTATACCCTCTACATAGACGCCGTGGATAACAGTGGCGCAGCTGTCAATCATGTTCTTGAGCACCTCAAGTCAGCACTCACGGCATATGATGGATGGGTAGCGCAGAACTTTTATGGTCAGAATGGTGCACTGAGTACGGATGCATCCCGGCGGATTAGAATGCAAAGTAAATTTCTGCAGCAAGATGGAAGCTGGACTAATTTGATTGACGCCTACCTCGGGGCCCTAATGTTTGTATTTGGACCTGAGGCCTTTCAAAGTTACTCCCTTACGACCTGGCGTAAAAACCTTTTAGCCATGTGTAATCCGAGTAACGGCGATCTAGAAAGCATGGGAGAGGTAGGAGAGCTTGCCCGCAATTTCTATACTTCTCTCAATCAGGCCGCCAACCCTCCGACCGTTGGAGCCAATAGTAACCAATTCAGTGACCGCTCCAGCATGGGGACGGCCTCCCCCGTCTCACGCAGGATTTCGCTAGAAAACGTTTTTCCATCTCCTTATGATCACCGATATGATCCAACCACGGGTTTTGATTTTCTTGATGATCAACTCACGCAGCTGTCACCAGACCTCACTGGTCTTACTTATGCAAGCTACCATGCTCGCCTGGGCAACGAAATAGGTAAATTTAATATCGCGAACGCTGCCGGCCAGAACTTCACAGGGTATCTTACTCCAGCTCGAATTCGCACTCCTACTAATATTATTGATACCTCTAATCTGGCAGTGGGTCTCACTAATACTATCGACCTTTTTGCCGCGAAGAAACGACCTCAAACCCCTAAGCTCTCTTTTCACACCTCGACCCCTAATGGCGGCGACGGCAACCGAGGCACCCAAGCCGATGTCGGCGAGTTGCTCTCGATAGGGGGGCTGACGGTCGAGCCTTTGGTTCTAGATATTGAAGCAATCAGAGATTTGCCCACTCCCACTGGTGCACAGGCAGGAGAACTCAATTTAGTTCAAAGCTCAAACTTCTTCTCTAGTGGGTCGGCTTTCAATACTGACGATGCCCCAGAGGCAGCTGGAATTTCTGGGTCCGCTGAACAGATCATTCACTACTCGCACAGCGAGATAAACGATCGAGCAGTGGGGATACTTCAGTCCGGCCTGGTTATGACAGTAGTTAACTCTCAGATAGAAAATTTCTCCCAGTCTCCAGGCTTTGTGACTCTTGAAGGCATCGCCGGGTCTTTAGCACAGCAAAGGATCGGCCGAGATCCCCTGGTTCTTCAACAGAATAACGCTGCTTCCATCGCTATCAATTTTAACTCAATCAAAGAAGTCCAGTATTTCCAAGGTTTTGAAACGAATTCGAACGGCGACGCCTTAATAGATCGCCCGCGATGGGCTATACTCAACCTAAGCGCGTTCGAATCAGCTAGGGCTCAAGGTTCTCCCGTGCTGTGTCGTATCCAGGATACCCCCGATGTCACCGCCGGAGGGAATTCATTAGCTTTAGGAGAGTATGACAATCTTTTTATATTAGGTGATGCGGGTTCTACATCCGTCTCCCGCTCCTACACACCGTATCCCATTTACTACAACCTTATTATGACAAGTCTCCAGGCCACGACAAAACAAGTAGCGCTCAATATTGAGACGCCTATGTCTAATGTTAAACCATTTCTTATTCGGGTTCCACTTATGAGAGCCCCCACAATTTCTGACAAAGAGATAGTTAATGGAAAGGAGAACTCTACCTAAGATGTCCGGACAAGATCCCCTAACACGTGAATCCCTGTTGTTCATTAACGGAGGTTCCTCCAACCAGTTGGGCACCCCATCTCGCACGGCCGGTACTGGCTATCTGGGAAATTACTACCTTCGCCTGGATTGGTCCACCGTGGATAGATTTAGAGGAGTCCAGGGCGACTATGTTACCGCTGAAAACAATGTGCCCCAGAGCCTAACAGCAGAAGCCGCCAAACCTCTCTCTCGTACCACGGTCTCCACGACTACATCGTTCTTGGGTACGGGACAGCAGCAAGAAATGGCTGAATATTTATTAGAGCCCGACAATGATGTTTGGAATAATGCTGATCAGGGCGGCACGAATGACATGCTTCGCCAGTGGATCCAGGACCCAGAGATCTATGAAGGAGATCCTTACTATTCGTATTTCTTGGAACAGGGGGTCCCCGTTGGCCCTTCGTCGTCGCCACAGACTGTCCCGGCTGTCTTCAACCGTCCAGGCCCGCCCGGCTCTTTTCTCGATCATACCTTTTCTTATCTAAAACCTTCCGAAAATCGTGAAGAGAGAGATGAAGGGGGCCTCGAAATTACCATTGAGCCTGTGTATAATTTTTTCTTAGATAGCATGCCAGCATATGAGCAGATCACCAGCGATATACCGGAGGCCCTCCTTCCAAATTTTTATATTTTTGAGACAGAACTTAGGAACACAGGATCCCAGGCTTATAGTCCCGACTATTATAAGGCCCTTAGTTTCTACAACCGAATGGACGATTGGTTTGTTGAAACAGCACCCGGGGAGTATACTGAAAGCACCACTAAATCTTTCTATCAAGCGTATGTTAGTTCTCTACAAGCGATAAAAAATAGTCCGAGCACCTATGCTGCGGTCCAGATGCAATATAATGATTATACTAAAAATGTAGCGGTATTGCACAGTGACATCAACGCGATTAATCGTACCGACCGCGTCCAGAGCACTGCGACTGGCGAAGAAGTGGTGGGCTCGGCCCTTTCCTTTTTACCTTTTTATAATATTGTAACTGTAGGTCACGATCAATACCGTGCTACCGAGCAAGGTACCGATGGCAACGTTGCCGCTGCAGATTCCCTTTTCTCCAGGCTTTTCACGATGCCCGACTTCGATGCTGAAAGCTTTATTGACCTGCTTCAGATGTATATCATCACTTTTTTGGAGAAAGGAATAAACTCCTCAGCTCAATTCCACGCATTCAATCGGGAAGACAACCCGACCCAAACTTTAGTGAATGCCCCCTTGTATTTTGATCTCAGCCGCCGTGATGCCGGCGCCGGCTCACTCCCCGGTGTTCCCGCTCTTTACGATGGATTTGAACAGTACGCTGATTTTCTAGAAAGTAGAATCACCGAAAATGATTCCCTAATGGATGATTTTGTACAAGATGACCCCGGTACTAGTGAGAATCAGTATTGGGAGCGTGATAACGTCATCTTGTTGCGGGATTATTTGAACACTCCAGGGTGGGAAGAGATAGCCGAGAACCAAGTTTATAATCCCCCTGAGGCTAGTTCGGTAGGAGATTTTTATGACAAGATAGCAAACGGAAACATTCAATTTCCCATGCGCAATTTTGAAGAGGTGCTTGGTAATCAGGGAGCCCGGTCGGAGACAATACTCTATAAGATAGACAAGAGAGTTGTGGACAGCGCCGGTAATATTTTACCCAATATCGTTCAGACAATTTATCTTTCCCCCAGGTTTCTCGATGGTGGTCCCCTTCAGTATATTGATTCTCAGGTAAGGTATGGGGTCCGATATCAATATGATATCCAGCAAGTTCGCGTGGTCTTTGGCAATCAGTATCATTATGATGATCTCCAGCTGTATTTTGCCGGCTATGCCGGTTATGGTAGAGCCGTAGGAAATGCTTTAGGGTTTTACCGCGCCACCGTTCCCGGTATTTTAGTGGATGCCTATGTGGAAGCAGACATAAGACCATATTATTCCACTGATGAAGACACTCCCTTTGCCGCAACCCAACAGGGCTATTTTGGCGTGGCTCCCTCCAACGCATCAAACATCACCCTAGAGGAGTGGAATTATATGGCAGAAGGATCCACCTTTGGTGATGAGACAAAACTCAACAGAGTAAATCTTATAATGAAGAGGGGGTTTGGCGAGAATGGGAATCCCGTTGGAGGCGCCATAACTGCCGAGTATGACACTCCCAACTTAGGGTCGTCCGCAGACACTTCCGGCGCGAGCGTATACGATCCGAACGACCCAGGAGACCTTCTTGTTTTGGATATTCCCCAACAGCCCGTCCAGGGCTCTGGCATCCAAGGACCAAAACAACTAATACCCGGAGTGGAGGATATTCTAGGATTTGAGACCCTGCAGGAAGAAACCGAGCAAGCCTCAGGTTATAACCTTGATCGCCTTATCGGTGGAATCGAGGGGGTAGCTGGAGGGGACGGTCTTCCTCCGGGGGCGGGAGATGTCATCGGGGGGATCCTCGGTAATCTGGGGAACCTAGGCGGCGGCTCATTCGGCTCATCTGGCCCCATCGACGGCGGCCTTGGAGATCTTGGAGGCCAGCAGTTCGGAGGCTTTGACATGTCCGGCGAGTTCATGACCGACGGCCTAGGCGACTTTGCCAACGGCTTTGACTTCGGCAGCGGGATTTACTAAACCATTATGGGATTTCACTGGTATATTGATATTGATGAGGAGAATACGGGAAAAAGCTTTTCCGCGGGCCCCATTGTGCTGGATCCCGATCAGCCCCTCAAGGTACCCGACTTTGTGGAGATGGTAAACACAGCTTTCTTGAATGCCTACGAAGATGGTATTCATGATGCTTTATACACGATGGCAGCTCGAATCGAGCCCATGCTTGGTGTGGCACCCGAAAATGGCCCTGTTCTCAATACCGGAGAACACGTGCACATGCACGCGAACTCTACCGACTGGACAGTTCATCAAAATGATAGTGATATTGGGGATGGAGAACATCCGGGAGGCCCCATGGGCCACTTTCATCCTAACTCCCCCCTTCTTGAGCGATCTTCGGGTTTCGCCACCACAGGGGGGGCAAACAGTATTGGGTATGATCAAGCCCGCGACGCTCGACAGTTCATAGTTCAGTATCGAGTAGAGAATACAGCGAATCGCTCTTTCAAAATAAGTTTTTACTCTGGCCCGCATGGTTCAGCGCCCGTGGAAAATGTGGCCTCGGGGGTGGGCGGTGGTATCCCTCCGCGAGCCCAGATTACTACCACTAACACCAGTAATGCGCAACCGTTGGTAGTGGGTCACTGTAAAATTTCATCGATGATAACGGACAAACCTCCGGTTCCTCCGGATATGTGGTTTGTGCCCTATAGAGGAGTAAACGATCGCCTTTTGGTGTTGTTCTCTCCTAATATTGGACGTCGCGAGGCCAAGCCCATTCTACTTGCCACAAGTGATAGTACTTTTATCATCGAAGAATATTATTCTCAGAAGGACCTAATTGTAGATCCGGCCGACATTGATACCATACAGGAAACTTTAGAATATGCATCGGATGATCCAGTCCGCACCTATCAAATTTTCCGGACAGAGACCATGCCAACTTCATATGCATCTTTCATAGATCATCATCTCGCCACGGTGGAGACTAGACTTGCTCCGCAAAAATATTCTACGGGAGTGTCATACTTGGATACATTACTTCCAAATGTCAAATACTATTATTGCGGTCGATCTATTGATAGGCATCAAAATATTTCCAATCCTACGCCCGTTACCGAAATAGAGTTAGTAGACAATAACGGACAGCTGTTTATTAACAAGAAAATATTTACATTTCCGACCGTCCCCCAGCGCCCCACAATCTCAGGACGGCGCCTTTTGGCCATTGAGCCGACCCAACTGCAGCAGGCATACAGCTTACAAGATAGTACAATCGGTACCGGCCAGGCAGTTGTAGGAACGGCGCCACCATCTAATGAAATCGGTGCTGCAGCTGATGCCGTATGGGATAAAAAATTCAAAATAAGACTAACCAGTCAAAAAACCGGTAAAAAAATGGATTTAAACATTACATTCAAAAATACTGGGGTCGCAAATCCATAGAGACATTAGTTAAAGTGACCACTATTTATAATACGAGAGGTGAATAGAAAATGGGATTTCTAGATAATTCAGGCGACATCATTTTAGATGCCGTGCTCACAGATACAGGACGCATGCGTTTAGCCAAAGGCGACGGAAGCTTCAAGATTTCTAAATTTGCGTTAGCGGATGACGAGATTGACTACAAACTATATGACAAGAACAACGTTAGTGGGTCTGCCTACTATGACTTGCAAATCCTCCAGACACCAGTCTTGGAAGCTTTTACGAATAATATCGCCAGCATGAAGTCCCGTCTGATCAGCATTGGGCGGAATGATATTCTTTATTTACCGGAGATTGTTCTGAATCAGCGCGTTGGCATCGGCTCTTCGATGAATGCAGCTGGCACGTTTATTGTGCCGGTGGATGAAACGACGATTCTCAATCTCGGTTCGGTTCTAGGAACAGGTATCCTCAACGGCTATCGTCCCGGTGCTGACACCTCTAAAATTCGATTCGATCAGGGACTCAACACCAACCAACTCGCAGCCGAAGCACCTCTTTCGGACGATTTAGTTGAAACTCAGTATATTGTTCAAGTCGACAATCGCCTTGGTCAGATCTTTCCGCCCCCCGGAGCGGGAGGTCAAGCGACAGCTAATGCCGCTAGTAACGTTCAGTTGGCAGCTGCTACCCCTTCATTTATTGATGATGATTCGGTAGCTAACTATTATTTTACGGCAAACACCACCAACGGTTTTGTCCAGAACATTCCGAGTATCTCGATCGACTCTGCCATCGCGGGCCCGAAAGGGACGCAACTGTCTATGCGAGTAGGATCCAGTCTTGAACTACGCACGAGTCAATATTTGTTTACAACTCTTGGGAGCTTGGGAACGACAACACTGAACAATGATGCGAGCGTCGACGGCGGAACGAATTTAGCGGCAGGAACTTATCGTTTCATTGATTCTACAATTCGAGTATCCGGCATTAACACGGGGTATAGTATTGACATTCCTATTCGGTTTGTTAAGTCTACTAGCTAAAGGTAAGGAAACATGGCATCTTCATTCAAAACACTCTCTGCTAACGACGTCGTTTCGACACGCAATCTTTTACATGAGTCAATTCCAATTACAGGAACTATTATTTCAGGAACCTATGGAACCTGGCCCAACGGCACCAATATCAAGAACTATGCCCATGGCATGTTCCAGTCGGTTTATGACTATCCCTATCTGAGTTCTTCGGCCAATCATATTTTTGACTTGACTTGTGGGTATCCCGCAACGTCGAGTCTTTCTTCGTCGACAGCCACTCAGAATGCCAAAAAGATCAACATTTACAATGAGATGGCGCAAGTCCTTGTTGGTTTCGATCAGAACGGCAACATACGACGGTTCGACCGCGATGGAGATCTTACGAGTGGTCCTAAATTTGACGATGCGGTATTCATTAACTTTACGCGGCTTCTGGCCAAGGACGAGATTAAGAAGGGTAGTTTTACTCTGACATTGGGGGCTACCAGTGCGTCGGCCACTCCCATGACAAATACCATTCTGTTGAAAGACTATAATGCTGAAAACTCCTATAAGGTTAATTCGCCGGCTGGTGAATATGGAATTCTCTATCTTACGAACCCGGCCGGCGGAGTGGCAACTAAGAACCCCACAGGTTCAGCAGCTGGCCTCATTTACTACCAAGCCGGAATCGTGGTCTTGTCGTCGTCGGTCTTCAATGGTCCAGACCGAGGTTACCTTTCTTCTTCTGTTGGGTTCACCCCCGGCGCGGGTTATTCGATTACCGGTTCGCTTGTGAGTGCCTCGATTAGTGGTACGTGTGACTCATTACGACACCGCATTGCCAATATCCAGTTCAACAACTCTACCGAGCTAAACTCCACCGTTTACTTCTGCCGTGCGAATCACAATGAGTTCAATTATTCGTCCAATAAGACCTACTTGAGTTCAAGTCGCCTAGTCGTGAAGAACAATTCTCAAGACAACCCGGTGGCCTACCCGACAGCTGTTGGGCTCTACTCACCCGACAATGAGTTGATGGCTGTTGCAAAGCTTTCAGAACCACTGAAGAAGGATCCTACGAACGAATTTACGCTCAGAGTGCGCTTGGATTACTAGGATGAGCAATGCCACTTTATCCATTCAAGAGTAATGATGTCTACATCAATACGCTCAAAACGTATCCGGAAATAAAGTTATTCGTTTATAATCTTACTTCTTCACTAAACAATACACCAAATATTTCGGGCTCCTTTACTGGGTCCATCCGGATGACGACTCCTGGTCACATTTCTCTATATGAGTTGAATGTCGACAGAAGCACCACTAAAACTGGGCTCATCACGCCGTTTGTTATTAAAGATGGCACCAATATTGGGTTCCGTACCACTACTAACTCTAGCTGGGCTTCTGACTATGCGCTCGGACAGACTGTCTATGGTTCCTATCCTATGGTTTCGGCTATTAGTAAAGAGTATTACAGTTCTACTACACCACGTACTGTCTCACCGAGCCTTACATCTTCGATCCCCGCTTTTCCAGCCGGCATTGCTAATAGCGGCTCAGTCTCCCACCTGCATGCTCTGAAGAACACCCTCAATCATTATACCTATATCAATCCTCATTTCAATTATTCCTCCTCGATCCTCGATCGAAACTTTGCCGATGTTCCGGTGGGTCTTATCAACGTACCGACTATTTTTTATGGATCACAGATAAAGCCTGGATCAATCAATCTCAAGTATTATTATACAGGATCCCAGATCGCTCAAGCCGAAGACAAGAACCGCGACGGGGTATTGTACGACACCTATGCGTCATCACCATCCAGCGGCAGCGTTATTGGACTGGCCCTCTATAACGAGGGGTTTCTCGTCCTTACGGGTGGGATAGCTCTTAGTCCTAGCTCCGACTCTTATGTTACGGGTACCGACAATCCCCGGTGGCGTTATTTTGCTCAATCTATTTCAGGAACCGTTGGAGCCTCGGGATCTCGGGCACCCAACAGTTCATTCCTTCTTCATATGAGCGGTACCACAAAGATTCAGAACATCACGATGTTTGCCACCGCTCCCAAGGGCCAACTCAACCATTCTAATAACCCTACCTTTGTGGCCTTTGGTTCGAGTAGTCAAGCATCCTCTGCCCCGCATGCATATGTACAAAATGCGCAACAAGGTATTAAAAACATCGTCAGTTCATCGTATAATGATCCTACTGGATCTTTTGTGAAAACAACATACGTCTCCAAAATAGGAATCTACGATAAGAATAAAAACCTTATTGCAATTGCCAAGCCGGCTACTCCTATCAAAAAGACAGCCACGAGAGATTTTACCTTTAAGTTGAAACTGGACATATAGTTGATTTTAGGGCTCGATATTTCCACCAGTATTACTGGTTATACTATATTAGATACGGACGGCACCATTGTGGTGTGTGATCATATTGACTTGCGTAAAGAGAAAAATTTCTTTCTCAAGGCAGCCAAAGTCGAAGGAGTCCTCAATCAAGTACGGTCTCAATATTTTATAGAAAAAGTGTATATTGAACAATCGCTTCAGTCGTTTCGTTCCGGGTTCTCCTCAGCTCAGACTCTATCTCTTTTATCAAAAATAAATGGCATTGTGTCGTGGATCTGTTATAATATCTTTGGAAGCGAACCGAACTACTTTGCAGCCACCTCCGCCCGTAAACTCTGCGGTATCAAGGTTCCGAAGGGTCAGAAGGCAAAAGCTGTTTCTTTGCAGTTTGTGGTTGACAACGTGCCCGGTTTTGAGGTAGAATACACTAGACATGGAAATCCAAAGGCTGGTTATGCTGATCGGTCGGATAGCTATGTGATTGCCAGAGCAGGGTGGGTTCGTGAAAGAGAAGAAGCTAAAGATACTGACTAATGTGTTGGGGACCGGCTACCGGACCAACAATGAGTATCTTTTTAAATGCCCCTATTGCGACCACCACAAACGCAAATTCTCTGTAAATCTAGATAAAGGCTACTACAAGTGCTGGGTATGCGATACCCGAGGCAAGAATCTTTATCGTGTTGTGCGCCGTTTCGGCACAAACCATGACAAGTCACAGTGGCGAGACTTCACTTCCGAGATTGATTTTGATAAGCTCGAAGATTTATTCGCCGAGAAAATAGAAGAAAAACAAATACTTGAGATGCCCGAGGGGTTCATCTCTCTGGCAAACAGGGCCATGCCCCCTACCGGATTCGCCGCAATGAATTATCTACGACACCGCGGGATCACCAAGCAAGATATTGTTTGGTGGAAGATGGGCTATTGCACCAAGGGAGAATACGAAGGCAGAATCATAATTCCGTCGTTTGATGACGAAGGAGACTTGAGCTACTTTGTATCGCGATCGTATGATAGATCCTCTTATCCTAAGTACAAGAACCCTCCGGCAAGCCGTAATATTATATTCAACGATTTGTTTGTGGATTGGAGTTCGGACATTATCTTGGTCGAAGGGATTTTTGATGCGATCAATGCAGGTCGCAACGCGGTCCCAATTCTCGGCTCCACACTAAATCAGAACTCCGTCCTGCTTCGCAAGATCGTAAAAGAGGATGCGGGAGTGTATGTGGCCCTCGACCCCGACGCCACAAAGAAAGAGCTTGAGATTATAAAGACTTTATTGGATTTTGATATTGAGGTTTGGAAGGTAAATATCGGCGACAACGAAGATGTTGGCTCGATGAAAAAGGACCAATTCCAGAAATGCCTGGAAAATGCGACGCTTATCACTCCAGACAACTATTTATTGTTGACGCTTGCCATGTCCGTCTAGGAGTCCGATGAAAATTACTACGCAAAGAATCAAAGAGATTATCCACGAAGAATTGTCCGATTGGAAGGGGCCACCTGCGGGCCCTGGTTATGAGCGCACAGGCAAAAGAAGTCTGCGCTGGACCGGCACTAAGGAGAAGTGGCCTTCATCCGCGGCCGCTAAAAGGGTTTTTCAAGATGTCGTGCGCACCACCGAGAAGCGCTTGTCCCGCGAGGCGAGGATGCGAGCCATGCAATGGATTGATGGGAACTGGGAACAGATGCCCAACCATGCGACGGCAAAGGAAGCGATCACACAATGGCTGGAGGACAGAGCCTAATGAAAATCTCAACATCACACCTAAAGAAAATTATCCACGAGGAACTATTTTATCGTGAGTTTCGTCGTGAAGGCCTCGAATTAGAAGAAGCCAAGAAAGCCAAGGACGAAAGGATCTCACGAAAGATCGCCTATCTGATGGACAAAGAAGGAAAGCCTAGAGATCAGGCTGTAGCAATTGCTCACTCAATGGAAGAGCGCGGAGAATTATAGAATGAAGATCACCAAACAAAGACTAAAAGAGATTATCAAGGAAGAGCTTAATGAGGCCTCCAACCCAGAATGGGAGTCGGCCGACAAGATCCTCAGAGGGCTAGTGTATCTGGCACAGGACCTAGAGGACAGTACCAACGCCGAACCCGCGGCCCTTGCATCAGCAATCGTTAGCAAACTCCGCGAAGCAGTGGACGCTATGGAGCGCCGGCTAAACGAGAAGTTCGCAGAGGTAGAAGACGAGGTTTCGGACGAGGAAGCACTCGAACTGAAGGGTAACCCCTCACAGCGGGAAATGGACAGACTTGCTTACGGAGCGAGAACAGGGAGATGGAGAGACCGATGAAAATCACCAAACAAAGGCTTAGAGAGATTATCGGAGAGGAACTAGCGG
>Ga0208299_1002530_pt1 | contig 12267 bp, 15 predicted proteins | sample 15_taG_FD_184089 | JGI IMG/M metagenome (GOLD analysis project Ga0208299, IMG submission 184089) | Marine viral communities from the Subarctic Pacific Ocean - 15_ETSP_OMZ_AT15312 metaG (SPAdes) (version 2) | ecosystem: Environmental > Aquatic > Marine > Oceanic | place: Pacific Ocean | collected...
CACGACTGACTTTCTATCAGTAGTCCTCGGTTCGATTCCGGGATGGGATACCAATATTTAGGAGCATTAGTTCATCGGCTAGAATAGAAGATTGTCGATCTTTTGAGATGGGTTCGATTCCCATATAAATAGTACTAATCAATGAACTAATAAGAGTAACGAATAAAATATTATAAATATATAAAACAGGAGATTGAAAATTATGTTTTATTTTGTTTATAAAATTGTTAATAAAGTAAATGGAAAGATTTATGTTGGTTGTCATAAAACCGAAGATATAAATGACAAGTATATGGGCTCGGGAAAATATTTAAAGAGAGCTCAAGAAAAATATGGAATTGAAAACTTTAAAAGAGAGATTATTGAAGTTTTTAATAATTCAGAAGATATGTTTAATATGGAAGCTAAGCTTGTTAATGAGGAATTTGTAAAAAGTAAAGATACATATAATTTGAAAGAAGGTGGGGAAGGTGGCTGGGATTATATTAATTCAACAAACCTAAATAATAATAAAAAGGATATGATAGAAATAGGGGAAAAAATTTCTAAAAAATTGAAAACCGTACATAAAGAAAATCCTGAATTAGGGAAAAAACACAGTCTTTGTATGAAAAAACTTCACAAAGAAGGAAAATTAAAACCCTTCACAGGTAAAGAATTTTTAGGTTGTCATCATACTAAAGAAGCAAAAAAGAAAATAGGTAGTGCGGCAAGTAAACGAGAATCAGGTAAAGGAAATTCTCAATACAATACGTGTTGGATTTTTAATGAAGCTTTAAAAAAGAATAAAAAAATTAAAAAAGAAGAATTATATAATTGGATTAATGAAGGTTGGAAAAAAGGACGTAAAAAAATATATAATAAAAATTAATTGGACGTGTAGCTCAAAGGAAGAGCACTTCCCTGTCACGGAAGAGGTTGCGATATCATAATTCGTCACGTTCGCCAAATATAATTATGATCCTCGTAGCGCTCAAGGTGGGCGAGGCGGCTGTTAACCGCTTGACGTGAGAAATCCGATGTTAGGTTCGATTCCTAAACGGGGAGCCATTATTAAAAGAGATTGTTAGACTTCTCAGAGGTTTTAACTCTATAAAAAGAAACGTCTTTTATTTGGGCGATTGGTGATAATAGTAACACATCGCATTTGCACTGCGAAGACACCGGAGCGTTACCGGTATTGTCCACCAAATTATTTGCTCTGTTAACTCAGTGATTAGAGTATCTGTTTTACACACAGAATGTCCAAGGTTTGAATCCTTGACAGAGTACCAGGGGTAGTAACTCAATTGGTTAGAGTATCTCCCTCATAAGGAGGTTGTTCGGGGTTCGAGTCCCTGCTGCCCCACCAATTATTAAAAAAAAAATGATATTTAATTTGTTTTTGGTTTAAACTACTGTGAACAACAGTATTATAAACCATAAATAAATTTGTTCTTTGAAAAATTAAAAAATGGCGGTATGGCGTCATCAAGATAAGCGGATGTAAATTCGTAAAAGCAGTGTCCAACACAGGTCTGCGCTAAAGTATTTACTTTAGTCATCTATACAAGCTTAGGATTAGGATTCTTAATAAAATAAGGATCTTTTCCTGAAGTCGGAGATGTGAATAAAACTCAGGGGTAACACTGATGAGTTTTTAAGGTTTAACGAACCTTCTCGTATCTTATGCCAAACGATCAAGGATGATTCTGAAGAGTAGATGTAAAGTTTGAGTTTTGCAAATAAAAGCTTTATATCAAAACATTACGGCGATGGATAGGTTTGCCAATTACATTTTCGTTTTGTTTTGTTGAGTAGCCCGCAAGGTGAAAGATATTTGGAGTGAGGCATTTTGTATTTCAAAAGAATATGAAACTTCTGGAGTCGCACTTCGACGTGGTTTTACGATTAACTCAATGGTAGAGTACTTGTCTATTAAACAAGGTGTTATTGGTTCGAATCCGATATCATTTATATATAACGCAAAGACGGCTCCAGTAAATATTGAAAATCGCTTAAATCTGTACTCCTACATATTGGAGAATACAGAATCTTGAAGCCCGCAAGGCAGATAGATTTAATTAGAAGTTGCACGGTGGATTTAACCCCTTAATTGCTCGCAAGGCAGACGGTAAATTGAAAATTGAGTAGATATTTATGATAAGAGAATTGCCTCTCTTTAACAAAGGCAGCGATGTTCCTGGACTATCACGAAGATAGTGGATAAATTGTTAACATTCTTCGCAAGAGAATCGGTACGGCAATGAACGGAGGAATACAAGGACTGTAATCTCAGGTCTCATCCATTTAAACACAACATAAGGAGAGAATCATGAAATGCGGAAACACACTAATACTATTACCTGGAAAAGAAAATTTTGAATTAACAGCAGAGTTTGAACAATTTAATGATAGAATAGTTAAATGCACACTCAAAGATGAGTTTTTATCATATAATGAAAAATCTGACGGAATTGCAAAATTTGTAGGAATTGCAAAATTACATCCTTACGATACTTTTGATTTAAGAACAGGTAGACGATTAGCATTAAACAAAGCATTGGTGAAAAGATGCAATACGTATGTAAGAATTGAACAAATGATGATTTTAGAACTTGATACAATGTTGCATTACGGTACAAAAAGTCTAGAAAAAAAATGGGGTACTTCTTTAAACTAAAAATAAGTTGTTAATTACTATAATATTAGGGAAAAAATGCATTTTTTATGCATTTTTTCCCTTTTTTCGTTTGACAGCTGCATGTTAAGGGTATATATTATCTATGTAACAAAAATAAAATACAAAAAAGGAGTATTAAAAATGAAATTATCAATTAACACTATTTTGGAAAATCCTGAATTATTGAATCATGACAGATGTTGGGGATTTTACGATTGGTTTTGTAAAGATAACTCTTTGAAAAAGAGAGCACTTAAATTTATTTCAAAACTTAAGTTCCTCAAGGAAATTGGTATTATCGATGGAGATAGAATGTACGTTTGGTTTAAAAACAACTGTCCTTGTAATGGTAGTTTATACGACGATATGAGAATATCTCTCATCGAAGAAGGAACTTTTTGTGGAGGACTTTGCCCAAAAACTGGACACTACAATCAAACAATGAAAGCGGAACTTTGGTTTTTTGACAATTCAGGTGAGGTTCAATATATAGAAGCACTGAATTGGAGCGAATTAAAAAAACAACTAAAATCAGATAAAAAATTAGTTGAAATGATTAAACATAATTGGATAAATAACGCGATATAAAAAAAAATGAATAAAAAATGAGATTAAGGGTTGACATCTCATCAAAACGGATTATATTAATATTGTAACAAAAATTTAATAAGGAGAATTGAAAATGAAAAGAACATCACCAATTGCAAAAGTAACTCTAACTGTTGACTCTAAGACAGCAGCTGTTCGTATAACTCTTAAAAACAAAAAAACTAAAGGATATTCTTTCGATACTGTCGATGGTGAATCTGCTGGAGATAAAGCAGACAAATTTATTTCTTCACTTAGAAATAAAGACACTGCTGAAACTATCGCTTCGTATATCACTAACAACTAGGATATCGATTTATGGAGATAAATCATAAAGAAATAAGGAATGTGATGATTGCTTTGCTTCTGCTTAACAATAATCAATCAACAAATAACGACGATATTGAACAACTCACGTTGAAAACTATCGGAGTTATTTCGGCTGGGAAAGAATTAACGTCATACGAACAAATTAAATTAAAAGAATTTTGTCTCTCGATGGCAGATTTATTAATAAACTTATAAGGAGAATATGAATACATATTTTAAAGAAATTGATGGACTTAAAAACTCTGAGAATCTTATTGAAGCAAACCTTAAATGGGCTGCAAAAATGGCACATCGCTACAAAGGTAATGGAATGTCTCTCGAGGATTTAATTCAGGAAGCTAATTATGGACTTATTGTTGCTGCAGAAAAATTTAATCCTAAAAAAGGAGTTAAATTTTTAACTTATGCACAGCCTTGGATTCTTAAATACATTAAGATGGCATTAGGAAAAAATCGTTCAATTGTTTCACAACCGGGTTCATTTCAAAGAAAAACTACTATCGTTAATAGAGCTATTGCAAAGATTTTAGAAACTAAAGGAAAGGAAGCAACTTCTTCTGAAATTGCTTCCCTGACTGGATATTCCGAAACTGTTGTTTCCTCTGTAATGAAAAATAAAATTAATTATGCAATTTCAATCGATAAACCTGTAAATGATGACGATTCTCGTACTGTTGAAAATGTTATGAATAATGAAATTTCTTATGATACTCCAAGCGATATTATGGAAAGTAAAGAAAAATATAATGATTTATATGCAAAATTAAATAATCTCGACCCTAGAGATAAAGATGCTGTATCACTTCGTTATATTGAAAATCTATCTTTGAAAGAAGTAGGATTTCACCTAGGAGTAACTGCTGCAGGAGCATCTGGAATTATTAAAAAAGCTCTCAAAAAAATGAGAGCTTAATTTTTACTGGTAGATTTTTTTATAAATAAATATAAATAGAATTGTTATAGGAGATAATTACATGGCTAAGAAAAACAAAATTGTGTTGTACAAATTACAACTTTTCGGTACAGGGTTTATTGCACCTCCTGATATTGAAAACGGTGGAACAATCTGGGAATATTCTACTGACCCCGCAAATGTAGTATTCGTAGGAGAAATGGAGAGTTCTTTACTTAAAGATGGATTACCCGAAAGTATTCTTGAGGTAGTTACTGTTGCAAAAAAGAAGAAACATTTTGAAGAATTAGCAGAGTTTAATTTAAAAGCTCTTAAACAGAAATTGTTCGTAAAATATACTGATCCTCATTTCATACAAGCTTCAAGAGAAAAATTGCTAGGGAATGATGTAAAATGGTGTGCGTATATAAAACGTGTTGATAAAATTAAAGCAGTCAAACTTGGTGAAAGTAAAATTAACTTTAGTGATATTTTAAATGACTAAAAAGAAAAAAGGATACGGATTTAAAACTGGAAAATTTATTCCCGTGAACCGCGAAAAATATAAAGGGTCTTTTCCGATTATATATCGTAGTTCATGGGAACTTTGACTGAAAGCCTTTATGTATATTGACCGCAATTCTAAAATTAAAACTTGGGGCAGTGAATCAGTTGTTGTAAAGTACAAGGATCCTTCTAGAAACAACACTATACATCGTTATTTCCTTGACCTGGTATTTACAATACAAAAAGGGGATCAACTAGAAACGTACATTATAGAAATCAAACCAGGGTGTCAAACAAAACCTCCTAAACGTGGCAGAAAATCAGATAAAACATTCCTCACAGAAAGCACAACTTGGATGAGAAATTGTGCAAAGTGGAAAGCAGCAAAGGAATTTGCTCAACGCCGTGGATGGAAATTTTTGATCTGGACAGAGTCAGCTCTTAAAATAACTTAACTATCAGAAGTTAATTCTTCAGGTTTAGTTGGTTTATCCACAAGAAACTTTTCATTAACACCAGAACGCGGCAATAATGCTGATACTGCTAATTCATTTATGTCTAAAGATATTTTACCGATTGTATTTTTTGAATTTTTAATAATCGGTTCTGCACATGCATTTAAAATACTCATATAATTTCCTTCTCCTACACCAGTATTTGTTCCTATTTGACTTCGATGTGCTTGATTTTTTAAACGTAAATCCCAATATTCTGGTTCACGTTCTTGATATTTCTCTGCAGTAAATCCAGTACCAGTTTCTGAAATTTCATTTTCTTCTAATGTGTCACATATTGCTTCCATATAATTAATTTCTTTCAATAAACCTTTGATGCGAATATCAATATTATCTAATTGTCTACTTGCTTCGTAAATATCTAAATCGTAATCATTAAAATGTGGGTCAACCACAGATTTATTAATGTCAGATGGTAAATGCGCATTTTCTAAATCTACATTATGTTTCAAACAGAATTCTAATTTTGTAATTTTTCTAGTTAAACGTTCACGTTCAATTAACGATCTTCTTGCTTCTTGTGCCGCGACATAACTATTATGAGCAATATGTCTAAATTGGGTTATGGGTGTATATTCATCACACGCAATAAACTTTTCAATCTGAAAATTACTTCTTGATTGACAAAACTCATCCGCTCTTTTTTGCATTTTTTCTATCTGTGTTTCAACAAATGAAAACCTATTATCTTTAGTTATAGTTGATAGCATTTGTAGTTAATTCCTATTTTTGTGAAATGTAGACTTCTTCGCCGTTAACTTCTGCAATGATGACATCATCAAAAACGTTTTTAATTTTCATTCCTGAACTTATAAGATTTTTTAAAACCTCATTTTTTGTGTCAATATTAAAATCATAATCTGAAGTGACTTTTTTAGTTTCTTCTTTTATTTTTACAGCAGGTTTGACTTCTACAACCTCTTTCTTTTTAGATTTTTTACCAAATTCCTCTGATAATTTCGTCTGTGCCTTGTTGTGGCCGTCTGTGAGCCCTCCGTAAGCCTCATCCATCATGTTTGCAATATCTTGTGGACCATTGATTACATTAGATGGAATACCTTCGTCTGGTGGAAGTTCAAATGGATCCTCTTTGATGATTGAACCTTCGTTTGGATTTTCGCCGAATGGACTTGACATTGCCCCGAGTTTTGGATTATAAACCATAATTATCTCCTTAATTACTTTTACATTTTTATATTAAATTATTATACTATTAAAACGAAGAATCTAGAGCAATTCTGCCCCATTTTGTACCTGTGTAAAAATACACATAATTTTCGTCAATTCTACGTTCTCCAAGTTCTCCTGGATCATCTGATGTAGCAGGTGTTACATTACTTATCATTAGATTATATAAAAATAAATCATTCTCTAACAACCGACCGTTTGGTCTATTGACTGTGATATTATTTATATACTCATTAGGATAAATTTTTATCTTATTAAAATCACTATTGGGTAAAGCCATATTCTTCTTCCTGTGTTGTTGAATATATTTATAAACAATAATAAGTCTGTAAGCTATACTTATTATTATAAATAAATATAAATAATAAAAATATAAAACATAGGAGAATACAATGTCTATATTAAGAACAATAAATCACCCTGGTGTGGAGGTTAGAGAACGTGACATAAGTCAAATTGCACCTGCGATGGTTGGAACAAATTTTCTATTACCTGGATTCACAGATAAAGGTGAAGAATATGAAAGAAATGCAATAAGTTCAATGTCAGATTATGCTGCACTATACGGTACACCTACCAACGAAGCAGAAAGATATCATTATTATGCTACAAGAGAAGTTATTAGGAATAACGGAACACCTATATGTATAAAACTTCCTTACGATAATAGAATAAGCGACAACTACAAAAGTACAGTATTGAATATTGCTGGTTCTGCATCTATGGCAGGTGCTCCTTCAGAAATTCAAGCATTGAGTGGAACTGAATATGGATTTACATCTTATCAAGCTGTGACATTAGGTTCTGTTACTGATATAGTAAGAGCCGATGTTGATGCTATGAAAGTTGGTGGATGGCCTACAACAAGTCCTGGTGATTTTGTTATCATAAATGAAATTAAAGCACCTCTTGCTGGAGAAGTTCAAGAAGAAGGTTTATTTGTTGCGGTTGTTGACCCACAAGATGCATTAGCAGTTCAAAGAATGCTTCCGAACAATACAGATAATTCACCAATGGATGTTTTTCTTGGTCTAAAAGATTCAAGTGGTGATATATTCCCTACAGAATCTTTTTCTTTAGCACCAACTGGAGAATTCAAAGATTCAAGTATATCAGAATCTATTCAACGTCATTTCCCTAATATTGATTATTTGGAAGGTGGAAATAAAGTTAATCCAGAATATTCACAGTTTCTTGGATTGGTTGTCTGTAAATCTTTTTATGCTCAAAATGGTGAGGATTTATTATCTGTTGCAATAGTTGAAGCACATGCTGGTTCAGTTATCAAAGGTAAGAAAAACAAATCAACTGGATTAACAGAATATATTGGAGATATTGTTAATGCAAATTCACAATATATTAAATTATACCAAAATCCTGCTATGACAGTTATACCAGAAGATAATACAACTATTTTAAGTCATGTAAATCAATATTACGATTTAATGGGATTCGATCCTGCAGATGCTTTAAAGACTATTGATGGAACCGAAGTTGTTGCAAATCTTAACACAGCATTCTTAAAAGCTGATAATATTTTAGATGTTCAAATTGATGTTGTTGTCGATGCTGGATTGTCTACAATTGCACAGTTCACAGATGAAGTATCTACATTTGATCCTGTTAATGACAATAACGCAAATGACAGAGTTATAACAAGTGCTTCAGATTTAGCTACTTGGCGTTCAGTAGCATCTGCGTTAGAACAATTCTGCTCTAAATCCAGAAAAGATTGTATGACAATTATGGACACACCTAGACACTTGGTTCTTCTTGGTAACGAAAAAAGAATCAGAAAAACTGCTCCAGATAAAACTTTTAGTAATACTATTGGGCAAGATATTCGTTATGTGACTGGGATAAACTCTAGTTATGCAGCATTATATTGTAACTGGTTTGCTATGGTTGATGAATTTACTGGTGTTCAATTTTGGATTCCTGAAACTGTCAAGGTTGCTGGAATTTATGCTTATAATGACACAACAGCAAATATCTGGGATGCTCCTGCTGGACTTAACAGAGGTATTGTTAATGGAGTTTATGATTTATCATTTAATCCAAAAGACAAAGATATGGACACAATTTACACAAATTCTGTAAATTATGCTGTTAAATATCCTCTTGATGGATTCATAGTTGAAGGACAGAAAACAACTCAAGCTAAACCATCTGCGTTTGATAGAGTTAATGTAAGAAGATTATTCCTAAGATTGGAAAGAGCAACATATATGGCTTGTCGTTATTTCGTTTACGAACCTAATAATTTATTTACAAGACGTCGTTTAATTGATGTTCTAACTCCAATGTTCCAAGCAACAAAAGCTGCTGGTGGATTATATGATTACAGAATTGTTTGTGACGAATCAAACAACACTCCTGAAGTAATTGATCACAATGAACTTAAAGTTGCTATACTGTTAAAACCAGTAAGAACTGCGGAATTCATATTAGTTGATTTTATTGCGACTAGAACTGATGCAAATTTCGATGAAATAATTCAAGAAATTTAATTCACTTTTATTTAATAACAAACCCAAGCAGTAATATTTTAAAAGATATTACTGCTTTTTTATTTTTACCGAATCTGAATTTATTTGTTTACTGTACTAAGCAATAAATCTTATAAATATTATAAATATAATTAATTAAACACATAGGAGATTATACAATGGCAGACGGAATTTATGGCTTAAATGAATTTATGGCCCAAATGAAAAGTACCGGATTAAGACTAGGTTATCAATTCCAGGTAACTGTACCTCAACTAGACAACTTACAATTTTTTGCTACATCTACATCACTACCAGGTAAAACTTTAAATCCTGTAGATATTCCTTATTTTGGACAAAATTTTAAAATTGCGACAAACGCTGATTATGGGGGCGAATGGGCTATTAATGTAAGAGTTGATAATGAATTAGTTATCAAGAAAGCATTGTTAAAATGGATGAATGAATTTTCTGATTTATCTAAAAACGGTGGCGGAAATAAAAAAATAACATCTTACAACGTTCGTATCGATTTATTAGATAATGATTTGCAGACAATCACAGACACATACATCTTAGCAGGAGTTTTTCCTTCTTCAATGGGTGAATTAGGTCTAGACCAATCTGCGGCAGATGTTGTTGCGATGGACATTGCATTAGCATTCCAATATTGGTACAATGAAGCAGATGGTGACCCTTTAGCATAAAGGAGTCTAAATGTTGTTCTTAAGAGACTTTAAACAACTTATATCTACAGATGCTGGGCAAGTTGTCACACGACAACATTTCTTTGTCACCTTTAGCGGTGGAGGAGAGAATTTCTTTCCTGATAATTTAGGTTTATATATCCAAAATTTTGATTTACCTAATCTTGCTTTAGACGAAGATGGTGCAGCAGTAATAAAAAATCCACGAGGGACTTATAAAGTCCCTGGTGATAGTCTCATTATCCCTGAATCAAATTCATTTTCTATCGACTTTTTAGAAACAGAATTGCCGATAATAGAAACAGTTTTTGTGCCGTGGTTAGAAAAAGTTGTAAATATAAGAGAATCAAACACATATCCTTTCCCTAAGGCAAAAGTGCGTGTAGATATTCTATCTGTCGTAAATCCTGAAAAGGTTATTTTGGCTTATGAGTTCTACGGTGTTTATCCTATCCAAATTACTTTACCTACTTTAGGACAAGAAGCAGCAACAACTACATCGCGACCAATCACATTTGCATTTGATAAAACAAAAGTGATATATGTTACTAACAGTGGCAATAATGATTATTCAGATGGTTTAAAAGATAGTGTCATCGATTCAACAAAAGTTCAAGATATGAAAGAAATGAAAAGAAAAGAAAATGAACGTTTGAAACAACAAAAAGAAATAATCAAAAATAAACAAACTAAAACATCTATTACTATACCAACAATTTCAGATATTAAAATCTCAAACAATACAATATCTAAGAAAGTTGATTTTGGGAAAATAATTAATGAAAGTTTAAGTATAGCAAAAGATATAAACAAGGTTGTTAAGAAACCTCTTGATATAAATAACATTAAGATATTAAAAAGAGCCAAAAATAAAACAGTAGACGCCGCTATAAGTAATGTTTTAGATGCTGCTAAAATAGTTAATAAAAGTAAAAAAGGATTAAGTAGATGAATTTAGAAAACGCACTTCAATTGTTAGAAGAATCAAATGGATCACACCTGTATGAAATTTTTATCCCGTCAATAGGAAAAGATATTAAATTTAAACCAATAACAACTGGACAACAAAAAACAATTTCAAAATTTTCTGTTGGTGTTAAATCGTTCAGTTTAAAATATGAAATGCTAAAATTAAGTTTATTTGATGAACTTAAACATGATGATGACGATATTACATCTTCTGAGTTAACTGAAATTGATATAATAGCCTTCTTTGCTGGAGTAAGATTGAACAACATATCTGAGCCTCTGGAAATCAAATTCACTTGTGGTGAATGCAATACTTCCTTTGATTATAAAATAGATTTAGAAAAAATAATTGAACGTTGTTCAAAATATAATCATTTAGAATTTGATTTTGCTTTCGATGTTAATGGAAATAAATATGAATTAGCTATTGCTGATCCTAGCTACAGAAACTTAATTGAATTAGAAGAATATGTTGAACAGATGAGAATATCTATGGATTATAATGATGATGATATTACTGAGCTTAGAGCGTTCACTAAGCCCTGTCTGTACATAAAGACGGTAAAATATAATGGTTCGGATATAGATGGCTTCAGCAGGGCCGGATTCGTCGACAAATTGAAACTATACAACTCCTTACCGCCTAAAATAACGTTCAATGGTGCCAAATCAATTCTGTCTTTAATATTAGATGAATTTGATTTAGAAGCATCTACAAATATGATGGGAGAAATAAAATGCACAAATCCACTTTGTTTAAATAAACTGGAGGGTGTGTTAACAAATGATAGTTTTTTTATTATTTAAACCAAGAGAACACACAACTCTTGATTTTTATTCTTGAACGTGAATTATTTTTAATGCGTAAAAATAATTTCAATGTTGACGAAATTAATAAAATGAATTTAACAGATTTTGATTTATATTACGCATTAGTAATTAAACGACTAAAACAGGAAGCTGATTCTTAATGGATACTGCACAAATAGACAACAACATAGAAAGTAAGGAAAATGGAAAAATACAGGAATCTTTACTAGAGTCTTCTATACAAATTCAAAAAACTTCTGAAAAAACTTTAGATGAAACACAAAAAACAAAGAAAATAATTTCAGAATCAGCAAAAGAAAATACAGAATCACAAAAAATTATCAAAGAAGCTGCTGTTGAAACAACCAAAAGTATCAAACAAGAAGCAGTTAAAGAAGAAAAAAGAACTCAAGAAGCAAAAGAAGAAAAGAAGAAGATTGAAAAACGTATTTATACTGAAATGACAGAAGAAGAGAAAAAACAACAAGAATTGTTAGATGCTTTAAATGATATTGTAACATCGAATGAAGATGCAGAAGAAGCACAATATAAAATACAAGAACATTTAGTTACTACACAAAAAGAACTTCTTAAACAAGCAAAAGCAGAT
>Ga0208299_1002531_pt1 | contig 12255 bp, 24 predicted proteins | sample 15_taG_FD_184089 | JGI IMG/M metagenome (GOLD analysis project Ga0208299, IMG submission 184089) | Marine viral communities from the Subarctic Pacific Ocean - 15_ETSP_OMZ_AT15312 metaG (SPAdes) (version 2) | ecosystem: Environmental > Aquatic > Marine > Oceanic | place: Pacific Ocean | collected...
AGGGTATGGTACTCGATGGAGAACTCTATATTCACGGAAGTACATTCCAAGAGATTACCAAGTTGGTCAAGAAGTTACGACCAGAATCAGTCAATGTAGAATTTCATGTGTATGATGTTCCAAGAGCAGGCGATTGGTGTGGCAATGGCGGATGGGATAATAGAAAGAATGTACTGAATGACTTTCACGGCAATCACGGATACTGTAAGAGTGTGAAGGTTGTAAGAACTGATTGTGCGGCACACGAAGAAGAAGTGTACAAACTTCAATCCGAATATCTTGAAGAAGGATACGAGGGTGCGATTGTACGAGAGTACGATGGCGAATACCGATTCGGGAATCGTTCCAATAAACTCTTGAAGGTTAAGAACTTCATGGACAAGGAATACGAGATTGTCGATTACACCACTGGCGTTGGCAGATTCGAAGGATGTATCATCTGGATTTGTAAAACCGAGAACGGTGACGAATTTAAAGTTGTTCCACAAGGAACGATGGAAGAACGGAAGGCCACTTATGATACTGCCGGTGAACATATCGGCGAACTACTCAAAGTAAAATTCTTTGAACTAACTGATGATGACATTCCACGATTCCCTGTTGGAATTGGAATCCGATTACCAGAGGATATGTCATAATGAATAATGAAAAAATTAATAAGATTTATGAATTGTTGAAACAGGCAGAAGATATTGCCATGACCGAGGGGTATGGTAATATATTCTATAACGAACAATTCATAGAACTGTTCACTGCGAACAAACTCAACGAGAGGTGGAATACCGAAACACAAGGTGGTGATGCCTTTGATTCTAATGGTAATCCTACAGAATACAAAGCAATCAATATGCGTTCCAAGGGGAAAGGTTCTTTTCAGTTTCATTGGTTGTCTGAAAAGAAGATTGAAAAATACAAACAATGTAAGACAATGAAGTTTATTATCAGAGATGGTATTACCATCAAAGAGATTTATGAATTGGCCACATTTAAGTTGATTGGGCTTATTGAGGAAAAGGCTACAGGTTCGAAAAATATTTCTGGGCACAAGTCTTTTTCTCTGGATGATATTATTAGAAAAGGAGCAAAGAAAATTTATGGAGACAATGACAATGAATAGAGAAAGTATTACAAAGAGTTTGAATGATGGGATTTGCGAGGTGTTATTTACCAAGGCCGATGGCAGTGAACGAACTATGCACTGCACTAGGAATCCTAAATTCGCACCAAGTATGCCAAAGCAAATTGAAGAGACTGTTCGGAAGAACAATAATCCTGATGCAATGGCCGTTTGGGATACTGACTTCGATGCTTGGAGGTCTTTCCGCATTGATAGGATTATTGAATTTAACGGCACAAAACAATGAACAGGGCAACTAACAAATTTCACTGCGATTTAAGGCACTCAACAAAGAAAAAAATGAAAACAGTTAAACATACAACTCCATATAAAGACCACAGAATAATCGCATTGAAAGTAATTGATTGGTGCTTAGAACATTTTGGGATTTATGCCAACATCCATCTAAAGATAGGCGAGTATAGTGACTTCAAATGTTGGGGTCAGTGCTACGAAGGTGATGCAGAAAATAATTACACCGTTGAGGTGGCAAAAGACCAAACACTTCGTGACTTTGTGGCCACTGTTGTACATGAAATGGTTCATGTGTGGCAATGGGAAACTGATGATTGGGATGGTGACGGGGAAGACGAAGCAGAATATTGGCAATACAGATTAACAAACAAACTTTGGAAGGAAAATATATTATGAACGAATCAAAACCAATAGTTGTACGAGGAACATCACTACCAACACTACTTACATTATTGTTTGTTGCACTAAAACTGTGTGATGTTATTGACTGGTCTTGGTGGTGGGTACTATCACCGATTCTTATTACAGTTGGTATAGCAGTGACAGCATTGGCTGCCATCTGTGGTATCCTAGCATGGAAGAAATAAAATGGCACGAATGAAATCTTATTTGATGTTTCTTGAAGAGAAGGGTCTTGCCGAATGGAACGATTACTTTGATGATTGGCACTTCCACACAGACAACATCTATGCACCAGAACTAATTGAAGAATTCAAAGAACAACAAACGAGCAAACATGAATCCAGATTTCCCATACCACAAGACGACTGATTACATCGTGTACACACTCACCGATAAGGATGGCAATAGTGTGTCATTCAAGGTACGCAATCCCACGGTCATCTTCACGGATGAAAATGGCAAGACGGGAAAATACTTGATTGTGGCAGCCAGAAACTTTTGGGTTGAATATGTTCGTAGAGGTTTTAATATAGTTAACAAATGCATCCACCACGACATGAAAAAATTCCATAAGGCCTATAATGAGTTTGAGGGATGCGACAATTACACAAAAGATTTCTATGAAAAAAAGAATAAAGAACTTGCATCAAAGAAAATGTATGATACAATATACGAGTATCAGAAACGAATCACCAACTACGCACTAGAAGCGTGAAGGAAAACGAAATGAACAATTACACAAAATATACATCATGTGCAATCGCACTAATATTCGCAACTGGTTGCAGTAACCTTAGTGGTGGCACGAACGGTGCAATGATTGGTGGTGGCGTAGGCGCCCTCGCCGGTCAAGCAATAGGACATGACACTGAGTCTACACTCATCGGTGCAGGCGTAGGTGCATTAGCAGGTAGTATCTTCGGTAACGAAGCAGAGCATCAAGCAACCCGTAAGCGTGAACAGATGCGTAACCATGATGATTGGACTACTCGCCGTTCTACTACTCGCCGTGTTCTCGATGAGAACGGCAATGTTGTAACTGTTGGTGAAGAAACCACAACATCTGAATCCCGTGAATCTGGATATACAGGGCTGCCAAATCAATGAATCGATTAACGAACCTCTCAAAAGAAGAAATTCTGGCATACATCGAAAATAATAAAATTGAGGTGTTCCTTTCTCACACAGATGAATGGGAAGGCAAGACTTTTGAATTTTGGGGATGTAACACTTCTACTGGATTTAGTATGTTTGAAGGTCCACTTACGGAAGACAAAGCACAATATGCGGCTGCCGTCTTCCATATGTTAGCGACCGAACATGATGTTTTCTATCCAGATGCCGAGGCACTTGCATATTCGTATGTAACAACTTTTAATGTCATGCAACCAGCCGCAAGTGAAGAAGAACTTGAAGAGGCCAAACAGGCAATGTTGAATGCTATTCAAGAAGGCCGAATTGAAATCCATAGTGGTGTTGCAGACCAACAAGGTATATTTGATTTTATGAAAGACGAAGAATGAATAAATCAACAATTAAAATTGAATACAACAACGACCGTAAATGGAAGTTTGTTGAACAGAAGGTGAAGCGGGCAAACGGTCGGTATATGATTGACCGTGTAAAGGTTGATGTGAAAGACCCACGATGTTGGGAAGTCATTACCGTTGAGAATACAATCTCATATATGCCTGGCCAACACCTCACAAAGAAACAGGTAGCAGGCCTTTGCAGTGGTGCAGGATACCATATTGAGATTGGATTGCCTGGTCAGTTTCAAAAGAAAGACAGTAGGTATTGAGATATGAAAATTATCGAGGATGTAAAACTTGATTATGCTGATGTACTTATTAAACCAAAGCGTTCTATTTTAGAGTCAAGAAAAGAAGTTGACCTCACCAGAACATTCCAATTCCCTTGTGGTAGAATATGGACTGGTGTTCCAATTGTTGCCGCAAATATGGATACCATTGGCACATTAAAAATGGCGAGAGTACTTACAAAGTACGATATGTTAACTTGTGCAAGTAAGCATATCAACGACTGGGAAACAGATGAAGATTTTAAAAATCACAATATCGCCGTTTCGTTTGGAATGGGCGAAGATGACGAGGCGTGGTTGTTTTCTGATAGGGCGGGATGTAACGAATTCGTACAACACAAAGATTTCTTTTGCTTAGATGTGGCAAATGGCTACACGCAACGGTTTATTGATTATGTTAAAAGTGTTCGTGAGCGTTGGACAGATAAAATTATTATTGCCGGCAATGTTGTTACAGCAGAAATGACTGAAGCACTTATTCTTGCAGGCGCAGACATTGTAAAGGTTGGAATTGGTCCAGGCAGTGTATGCACAACAAGAAAAATTGCGGGAGTCGGATTCCCACAACTTTCAGCAGTGATGGAATGTGCCGATGCCGCACACGGACTTGGCGGATTTATAATGGCAGACGGCGGTTGTCAATCACCAGGCGATGTGTCTAAAGCATTCGGTGCAGGCGCCGACTTCGTGATGTTAGGTGGTATGCTTGCAGGACACGACGAGTGTGCAGGGGATATCGTCACAGACGAGCAGGGACAGTCACACAAGGTGTTCTATGGAATGTCCAGTACCACCGCTATGGAAAAGCACAGTGGTGGTGTAGCGACTTACAGAGCATCTGAGGGAAAGACTGTACGAGTAAAGCATAGGGGTTCTGTGAATAATACTATTCAAGAAATTTTAGGCGGATTACGAAGTGCTTGTACTTATACTGGTGCAAGGAACATTAAACATCTACCGAAGTGTACGACCTTTGTACGAGTAAATCGCCAATTGAATACGGTCTTTGGAGATTCATAAATGGAAATAGCGATACCATCTATTATTGGAATTTTAATATTTTTAAACTTGTATTCTATCCTAAAGAGTGTAGAATATAGGGAAAGCATTAAAGAATTGGATAATGAAATTGAAGCACTTAGAATAGCAAACAGAAATCTTGCTAAAATTATTCAAGAGGATGTTGATAAAAAAACAATGTTTGAGGTTGGATGTGGATGACTAGAGAATCAACAATTTATATTGCAGGACCGATGCGAGGTTACGAAGATGGAAACTTCCCCGCGTTTGACCGCCAAGCAAAAGTTCTTGAAGAACAAGGTTGGCGGGTTGTCAATCCTGCCGAGATGGACAGAACAGAAGGCGAACCACCCGGCGGTCATTTAGAGTTTGACCCTGCAACCGATTATGAAGACCGTGAATTTATGCGGGAAGCACTTAAAAGAGATTTAGTTGTTATTTGCGAAGATTGTACTGCCGTCTATATGATGAGTGGTTGGGAAAATAGTCGTGGTGCAAAGGCAGAATGGCACACAGCGAAAGCAATAGGACTAGATATATATTACGAAGCACCATTGCCTGACAAAGACAAACACTGACCCACTGGGGTCAGTAACTCAGTTGGCAAGAGTAGCGGTCTTTTAAATCGTTCGTCGCGGGTTCGAGTCCCGCCTGACCCATTAATATTAAACCAAGGAGACATTTATATTATGAGCAAAAAACAAAAACACGAATTACTTTACATTATGAATCCCGGCTGTGGATGGTGTAAAAAGTCTGACCCCATCGTAGAAAAGTTAGTAGAATCTGGACATAAGATTATTACTTTAGATATTACAGATGCAGATTCTGCCAAACAAGCAAATGAAGCGAAACATAAACACAACGCACAATGTGGTACACCACTATTTCTTGATGCAGAAACAGGAAATCAAGTTTGTGGTATGAGGGGAGAAGAAATTATTGAGAAGTGGGCAAAAGGCGAAGATATTCCTGCACCCCCACCGCGACCACAGCAACCGCCACCACAACAACCACAGCAACCGCCACAACAACAACAGCCGGCGAATATTAATCAACAAGCCCAAGCCCAAGCAAAAAGACCAAGTATTCTTGATTACAAAGAACAAAAGATGACTGTTTGGAATATGGCGAAAGATATCCTTATGGACAAGTATATGTCAGATATTGAAATTTGGAACAACTGGCAGTTTGCTGATAATGATATGATTGGCGAATGCCCGATTTCTAAAAAGCCTACATTTCCTACGATAAAATCAATTAATGATGCGGCTGCAAAAATAGTAGAATTTACTGGATAATGTTATTGACTTTGGTTTACTTTACAAGTACAATACTTGTATAACAATGAAGGTATGGATGTGAGTGACAGCATCTACGAAACCTTTTTATTAGTGAGTGTCACATTTTTTAGGAGTACATTATGAGTACTATGACAAAGCGCCGTAAGGTAATGAACTGCCTCGCAAACGGTGGAAGCCTTACCGCAAATGAGGCAAAGAGCCGTTACGGAGTTGGTAATCTTCGTGCAACTATCTCAAGCATTAAGAGCCAAGTTGAGGCTTATGATAATTGGGAAATCGTGAACGAGACTACTGCCACTGGCAAGACTCGCTACTCGATGGTTGACTGCCACCCAGGCAAGCGAACTTATGGTTTCGATAATCACGGAAACCGTTACGCTCTCTGATTCTTAATTGAATCAACCCCCGCTACTTGGGGAGTTTATCTTCCCAAGTAGTTTTTGAAAAGTGAATAATCATATATGCAGGAGTCATGACCTGTATATCGGACGGTGACAGAACAATTTTTTGTTATTGAAAATAATGTATGCGATTCCCTGTAGTGGGGTGTGAATGCTCAAATGAGTAAAGCAGAATTTAACTGATTCAATTGTAGTGCGAGTAGGGAATATCAATACTAGATAACCCCGAAAGTTGTGGGTAAATGTTAGTCCCACCCGTCCACGAATAACCGTTCCTTCCAGTACCAAGCCTTTGGTGACATCGAAGCACAAGGTCTAACCAAGTGAAGATGTGAAGATGATGTAAGATTCATTAGGATTTAGATGAGTGGCTCTCATCAGGAACGATAAATTTTAGGATGGTAAGTAGAGTCTTTAATGGTGGAGAAAAAAGATTCCTTGCCATCCTTTTTTTATGTTTGACTTTGATATGATGTGGAGTATAATATAAGTATGAACAAACGGAACATTATTCATAATGGAGATTGTCTAGAGTTTATGGAAAACTATTCAGACAACATTAATTTAATTATTACAAGTCCGCCATACAATATGACAAAAAGACCAGGCGGTAATGCAGATTCAGGAAGGTATGACGAATATGAAGATTGGAAGGAAGCAGACGAATATCTCGATTGGTCTGTTGATTTGTTTCATAATTTTGATGATTGTCTTGTCAAAGATGGTGTAGTGCTTTATAACTTTTCTTACTCAATTGAAAACCCCACATTCCCGTACCAGTTGGTTGCGGAGATTGCGAAGCGTACTAACTTCGTTTTGGCAGATACTATCATCTGGAAAAAGAAGTCTTCGATTCCGTATCCCGCCAGTCCAAATCGCCTTCAACGAATTTTTGAATTCGTTTTTGTTTTCGTTCGTGAGAATGAGATGAATTCATTCACTACGAATAAACAAGTAAGTACAATAAGCAAGACTGGTCAGAAGTATTACACTCCTATTATGAACTTTATCGAAGCGAAGAATAATGATGGAGCAACCAAAGAAATTAATCAGGCGACATTCTCAACTGACTTTGTAACCCAGTTATTGAAGGCATACGCCAAACCAGAAGAATCGTTTGTTGTATTCGACCCATTTATGGGAACAGGTACAACAGCGAAGGGATGTATAGAGTACGGATGTTCTTATCTTGGGACAGAAATATCTAAGAAGCAATGTGAATACGCAGAGAAGAGGATTAAAAAATCGGCTGATAGGATTATTATTGGATGAACTATGCGACCGTAGCCCAACTGGCAGAGGCAATGGACTTAAAATCCATCAAGTGTGGGTTCGAATCCCACCGGTCGTACTTGAGCGCCTGTAACTCAGTGGATAGAGTATCGCCTCTCGTATTGTTCCTGTAGCATAATTGGACAATGCAACGGTCTTCTAAACCGTAGATTGCAGGTTCGAGTCCTGCCAGGAACGCTTCTAAACTTTCAAAATTATACATAGGTTAGAATAGACTACTCTAACCATAAAAGGAAAGTATAATGAAGAAAGAATGCCCAGTATGTAAGGAAATAAAAGAAGAAAGTGAATTTTATAAAAGGAACAGAGAAGGAAAAAATCTGAGTGGGTATTGCAAGAAATGCAATAATGACAATGCAAAGAACAGACAAAGAGAGTTCAAAAAAGATTGTGTGAAATATAAAGGTGGTATGTGTCAGAAATGCGGGTATGATAAATGTTTAGGTGCTTTGGAATTTCATCACAAAGACCCATCCAAAAAGAAATTCGGATTGGCACAAATAAAAACCACTTCATTTGAAAAGAATAAAAAAATGATTACAGAAGAATTAGATAAATGTGATTTGCTTTGTAGAAATTGCCACGCAGAAGAGCATTGGGGATAATCGCAGGTTCGAGTCCTGCCAGGCGTGTTTTCATATATATTGAAAGGAGATTTAGATGAAATCATATAAAGAATATTTAAACGAATCTAGTCTTTCTCGTATATGGAAACATAACGAAGAACACGATTGTGGTGCATTGACCGCTTTTCGAACAGGTCGTGATTGCGGAAAAGGTGAATCCTACACCAAAAAAGAAAACAAACAACGAAATAAAAGTCTTCTGGCACGATTGAAGTCCAAAGGATATGGAGTAACAACACTACACGGAAAATATCCCGAAGGAGATTCTGGTATTGTTGGTAAAGAGATTAGTTATTTTGTAGTAGATTTGAACGATAGCGGAAATATGGAAAAGGATTTGCGTAAATTTGGCGAAGAGTTTGAACAAGATAGTATTTTATCTGTGCCACGCGGTGCTGTGCAAGGTGATTCTAAAGCATATTTGATTGGAACAAATCATTGTGAAAATAATTGGCTTGGTTATGGAAAGAAAGAAATATTTAAAAGAGGGCGGATGGGATATGATTCGCCAATTTACACTTCATATGTTAATGGTCGTCCGTTTATTTTTGAAGATGTTGGCGAAGAAATTTTAGACCCTTGTAGTGGAATGGGTTGGTGGTCAATGCGTTTGGTTGCCGAAAAGAACTGGGAAGATATTGATATCGACGACTGAGTTTTAGGTTTTATTATGGTTAAAATTACTGGTGGTAAAAAACACGAACGAAGAATTGTGGACAAAGTTATTTTGTGGTGTTTTAAATATTACAAAATAAAGACCAACATCAATGTGAGGATTGGAAAGTTCAAAGACTATGATTGTTGGGGAACTTGTGAGGAAACAGATGGGAGCAACAAGTATGTTATTACTGTTGCCAACGACCAAAACATTCGTGATTTTGTTGCTACAGTCATACACGAAATGATACACATAAAACAATTCGTTACTGGTAAGTGTAGGGGTGATGGCGAAAACGAATGTGATAGATTACAATATAAACTTACAGATAAATTATGGAAGGAAAATATAATATGATGAGTATGAGTGATTGTGCATATTGTTTTGTAACTGGTGATATTATTCTTGCAGATGAATTTGCAGATAACAACGGATACAACACCGCAAGATTCACTCACGAATTTGATGCGTGGGTTTCTGAGCGTGGTCAACAAATGATTGACAATGCATACAAGACCGATGAATTGATTTGGAATCGTGAGTGGAAATTTATTTGGGACGAATGGAATTCAGAACATTATATTCCTAGCGATTGGGATAAGTGTAAAACCGACGAAGAACGAACAAAATGGATTCAACGAGAAGAATACGAAACAGAACGGAATGCCAAATATGAAGACTTTGGTAGAGGACTGATGGAAGATTAGCATATATATTATAGAAATGGTATTGTTGATATCGGAGTAAAAGTTATCGAACACGGGAGTTCGAATCTCCCCGCCTCCACCAGAGACACCCTTGTTTAATTTTATTTTTTACACATAACATTAATTAGGAAACAATAAGTCGCAAGGGTGTCTCTGATGGGGGCGAATGGAGTCGATTCGGTAGTAAGTAACAAAGAAGTAGATACCCAAGGTTGGCAACGAGTCTTGACAAAAGCGTTGCAAAAAGTTAACTGACAACAGTTACGCAATGGCCGCTTGAGCGGCTACGGACCCTTGGGTGGGGGCGACCCCATCCAAGGCATTTAAAACTCAAAGTACAAAGGAGAGATATTATGAGTGATTATTTACATACATGTATTGAAGTAGATGGAGTACCAGTAGATTTACTGCTCACCGAAAACGAAGTAAAGAAAACAGCACAAAGAGCATTGAAGAATCCAGATGATGTTCCTATTTGTAATCAATGTTGGAATATTGAAAGCAGAAAAACAAAATGTGGTTTGCTTAAATGGATTATGGGTAGGTGTTGCGAGTGTGGAGAATGTGATTAATGGTAGATGGACAAGCAGGTAAAGGCAGTAAGTATCGTTCTGTAAATCAAGAAAGATATGCAGAGAACTGGGAAAAAGCATTTGGTTGTGATAAGAAAAAATGTTGTGGTAAGGGATGCCAAAACAGTGGATTTGTACCAAATAAAAATTCCAAAAAAGGTCAGATGCAGCCTGGTGGAATTATTGACCATACAGATATTCCTCAATCAGAGGAAGAGGATGATAAAATTGAATATAACAAACCAGGCATTGTAGAAGACTGGAAGGATAATTAGTTATGGCAAAAAATAATGGACACGACGCCTCTATTGCAAATAGAGTTTCAGTAGGAAGACCAAGAACTTCAAAACTGTTTCGTAAGAAGGGAAATGCTTGTGCAAGAACTTCTAAAAAAGGAAACGGGAAAAGAATTAGATGAAACCCTTGGCAAAAAAATCAGCATCTATTTTATTCAAGACCTATATTATATGGTCTTTGATTGCTGATTTGATTTTGCTAAGTGGTATATTTTATTTGTTATTGAGATGACCGAATTCCGAACAATCTGATTTGTTTCCCCATCCCATACTAATACCAAACGATTTCCAAAACCGAATATCTTTACAAAATGAACCATATTTTTCGTTCATAAGTTTTTGGTATTCGGTGTGTTCGTTTTCGCCACACCAAGAATCAAACCAAGCAATATCCCATTTTGAATCTGGCTCCCATTCATAAATGTCTGCGTGAACTAAACGAATCTTTTCGTTCTTTGGACAATGTTGCCAGACCAAATCTATAACTTCTTGATATTTTTCTATGATGGTAACAGATGTAACATTCGGGTTTTCCATTAAGGATTGGTTTACCATTCCAAGTCCAAGTCCACCAACAATAACATTACCGTGAGCCTCTTTTAAAAACTGTTCGTGTTCACGATATTCTCTTGTGGTGTCTTGCATTATATTGTGGCTTGAATTAAAAAGAACCGTATAGGTATCCATCGGTTCATCACTACCACAAAAGTGGTCGGTTTTAATTTTTTTAATTATAAAATTACCTGAAATGCCTTCGGGAATATTCACCTTAATTCGGTTCACGATATAATTACTTTTCCGTCACCGCCGTTTGTTGCATTTTGACTCGATGCGTTATTTGAACCATCACCGCCTGCTCCTGCACTATCTCCTAATGCGGCACCGCCAGGCGTTGTTGAACTACCTGTGTTATATGCTGTGCCATCATTGCCGTTGGTTGCGGTACAATCCGCACAACTATCACAATCTGCCACACCACCGCCACCTAAATCACAAGAACCCCCTAAAGATAAACCCGCACTTCTGTTCTGTTCTCCACCACCTGCAATAAAATCACATCCATCGTGTGTGAGTGTGGTGTTTCCGCCGGCTGTGGAACACAGAGAAGTTGACGCTGATTTCGCCCCACCTGCTCCAACATTAAAAGTAAGAACTTGGCCGCCGCGAACTTCGTTGAGTGTGAATACTAATCTAGAACCGCCACCGCCGCCGCCACCTTTGGTCGTTCCGCCTCTTCCCGCATCGGCCAAGCCACCACCACCGCCACCACCATACATTGTTATGGTGAGTGTATCTACACCAGATGGAATAGTATAGGTTTGTGTACCAGTGTCTGTGATGGTTGTTGGAGTAGATGGATGAACATCAAAAGATGCATATTGGTGAGGCTTCCGTCTTACTATTTTATAGCGAGACATATTCTTAGTGGGAGTATGTCTACCTCTTCCTCTATTGCCAGATTTGTTGAATTTTTCTTTCAACTAGCAATCCAACAAGCAGTTGCACCGGCAGTTCCTCTAATAAGAAGATTGGTTAGGTCACGGACCTCTATGAATAGTTCTTCGCCTGCAAGAAGTTCGAACCCGCCAGTTGAGTTTCCAACCGTGTTAAGTCCATCGGGATAAGGACCAGTAACACCAATAGCCAGAGTGCCGTCTGGCGATGAGTTTTTGATTCGTACACCATTTTCTAATGTTGCACCTGTTGCAGACAATGCCGCAAATGCAGTGGTTGCTACCGATTGTCCAATTACTATTGGGTCGAATATTTGAATAGTCCGAA
>Ga0208299_1002535_pt1 | contig 12237 bp, 9 predicted proteins | sample 15_taG_FD_184089 | JGI IMG/M metagenome (GOLD analysis project Ga0208299, IMG submission 184089) | Marine viral communities from the Subarctic Pacific Ocean - 15_ETSP_OMZ_AT15312 metaG (SPAdes) (version 2) | ecosystem: Environmental > Aquatic > Marine > Oceanic | place: Pacific Ocean | collected...
CCAGTCATCTACAGACTTTTGAGCACTTTCTATAACAGTGGATGAAGGCGGTTTAAATGTACCATCCTCCAGCTCTACACCTTTAGATATTTTAGCCATAAATAAAGCTGCTTTTCTTTTAATTGTATTTATGCTATTTTGCCACACACCTTCTGGTAAAGCACCTCCATGCTCCACCTTAAGTGCAGATACTGTGTCCATCATACTGACAGTGTAACCACTTAAAGAAGAACTAATGTAGGGCTTATACGCCTCTTCACTAATCACCCTTTGCTCTTTAAAACGTGCAGCAGCTTCAACTTGCTGCTTGTTTACTATGACACGTTCTTGGGCTTGTTCTGCTGAAAAGTGAGGGTAGGTAGCCATCATAGAAGCTGTATCTTTCTGCAGCTGGATAGCCTCTTCCTCTATAGGTGTAAGGTCGAAAGGACTCCCTGCACCCCCACCAGCTGAAGAACTGCCTGGGCCTATTGTATTATTGTAAATAAGGTCAGCTTGCTCTTTTAACCAAGGGTAGTCTGCTTTAAACTTATCTACAGCGTTCCTAGCTTTAATCTTCTGCATCCCAGCATTTTTACTAGTGACAATGGCTTGGCTTAAACGCTCCATACCAGAGGCAAATCCAGATAAAGATTCAGTATCTACCCCCCTACTTTCTAGAGCCCCACCTAACTCTTCACCTAATCCCTTAAGGGCTGACTTGCCTTGAATAGATTGACCAACCTTTAACGCTGTCTCACCCACGTCAGAAAATAAGCTTACCATTGAAGTGTCGGCCACCCCAGCCTCAGGCGTGACTGCGCTGTTTAGCTGAGCCACCCTGGGTTGAAATATCTCACTCATTATCTACCTCTCTCCATTATTCTTTGTGCTGTCACGCTCATTTTTGAAGCGTTCGAAGCAGTGTCATCGTTTATCATTTTGAAGATGGCAGCTGAGCTCTTATCTTTCCAGTTATCTGGATTTCTAATCTTATTGCTTACCATTTTCATCACGTCTTTATATCCATCACCTAGGTCATCCCTAGCCATATCCTTCAACATGGAAGCTGCATACTGAGCAGCCTCTGCATCATAACCTAAGTCTTGCCCCATTAAGCCACTATGTAAAGTGTGTAGGGTTGACAGGATACGTGCAGCCCAATCCTTCTTACGCTGCTCTATGTCACGAACATCTTTAGCTAGTTCATACCGTCCACCAACCTCTTCTAATGGAATACCTAAAGCTTGTGCATACACCTCTCTAATATTTGCATCTATATGCATTAGTGGTGTACCGTCACTACGTCTTACTAATCCGTTGTTTAGGTCGAGGGCAGCTTGAATCTGTCTGCCAGAACTAGGTAAGTCTGCAAGAGATTTAGCTAGCATGATAGCTGTCAGTTTAACCTTAGCCATATCTGCATCATCCGCTAATAGGTGGTCTACAGAAGCCTTGCCAAAATACATCAAGTGATGTAGCGTGTCTAAGAGTCTGTCACCTGTACGGTAAGAAGCACCGAATAAAGCTTTCTGCACCTTAACTTCATCACCAGCAACGCTGTCAACTAGTGTATCAAACACAGTGGAACCTAACGTTAACTTACTGGCTAGTGCTGATTCCATACCAAGCCCAGCTAGAAGTAGACCTGCTGAGCCGCTTTTAAAGATGTTCAACTCTTCAGAAGTGAATCCAGCCTCTCCGCCTGCTGCTGTACCAACAACACCCATTGATGCCATTAAGTTTTCAGCCACATGACCTACTAGTGGTATACCTGCTGTACCATATAATCCAATCTGCCCTATTGCAAACCTACCCCTTTCTCCACGAGTTAAGTTAGAAGATAAGGCTGTTTCTGCTGTAGCTTTCTGAATGTTCAGGAACTGAGTGGTTAACCCAAAGAAACCTTTTTGTAAGCTAGACTTATTAGCTGCCGACATATTAAGGCGTAAGTCTTCTGCCCTGCCTAATACATCAATTAAGTCCTTATCTGAATAAGAGAACTTAGGATTGATTTTCTTAGCTCTTTCCAAGGCAGTGAAGAAAGATACACGCATGTTGGCAACTTCACCAATATTGAATGGGATACGTCCTTTATCTACGAACCCACCTGCAGCGCGTCTAAGGAACCCTGCATCATAAGGTAGTCCTAGCTTCATTGAAGCCGCATCAGCATTACCAGCTATAACACTTTCATACATACCAGACTTACGCCAGAATGCGTAATCCTTTTGCATTGTAGCTGCATCCACTTTAGCATTCTTAGCAAAGAGTTTAAGGAAGCCTTCAGCTGCCCTTTCATTAGTTGTAAAATCTAAAGCCCCTGCTAACAACCAACGTGGTGTAGCGGCTACTGCATGTATAGGGTGTATAGAATAGGCTGCTGTAATACCAGAGGCCTGTGTGATAATCTGTGCAGGGTTGTACATACCTAAGGTTAGGTTAAATGTCCAACTCTTGGCTATGTTAGTTGGGTTCTCATCACTATACTTGTATAAGAATTTAGCAATACCTTGACTAACTTTACTGCTCTTGCCTCCTGTCACATCACTGTCAAACCTTTTACCAACTTGTACTACAAAGTCTTGGAAAGTTTTCTCTGATGCTGTAGGTATGCGAGACATAGAATCCACTTGGTCATGCATTGCCAATAGCTTTTGCTTACGTGCGTAAGGAATGTTAGAGTTCTCTATAATCCCTTTAAAACCAACCCAACCACCTGCTTCCCTGACGGCTGAAGCTATTTCAGGATATGTGGCAGCTTCTTCTAGGACTCTGTGCCTAGCCTCTGCTCTCCACTCAGTCATGTTAACTTTATCTGCTGTGACACTTAAATAACTTTGAACAGAGTCAACTACATTAGTCTGCTTACCTGAGCCTGTACCTGCATGAATTAGTGGTTGTGAGCTACGATGACCCCTAACCAAACCCCCACCTAAAGAAATTGACTCTAGGCTTGAGCTATCAGCAACTGCCTCTCTGTCATAAGCTACAATGTAATCCCCACGCGCTGCTTTTAAACTCTCTGGATTTTCATCGGCTATCTTTAAGATTGTATCATCTAAATACTTCCACATCTGTGCTTCTGTCTCACCAAAAGCTACCGCCTTATCTACTGTGGTCTTAACTCCATTAACAACAATTGTCTCCCTTTTCTTAAGGAAGAACCTAGCGTCTTCATTTACACGAGGTAGGTAATTAGGTACTCTGTTCATAACTACTTGTGGTAGTTCATCTATGGATAACCTGCTTGTAATGGCATACTCCGATAATCCACTTGGAGTCTTAAACCATTCGGTTTTATTACTAGCCCAAGATTTAGTTAACACCAAACCTTCTGAATATAGTTGAGCTATATCATCCGCTGAGATGGCAGCCTTTTCACCTACAACAACTCCATCTTTGATTACCGCTACAGTACCCCCAGAGTAACTGTTAACTGCATCAGCTTCAGTCTCCATAGCTCTGGCAAACCAACTCTTCTCTCCGCCTTTAATAGACTTGATACCTTTGACTGACCACTCCCTGCGTAGAGCATCATTATTCTCCCACCACAGGTCATCTAGAATCTTACGTACACCTGAGTATGCTTGGTATTCTGATTCTGTTAGTTTAATACCACTGACACCTTCCATCACCAACTTACGGTAGGAAGGAATCTCAGAAGTATTTTCTAAAGCTCTCATGACTTCATCAATTCTATCTGCACTTTGGACAAAACTTTTCTGAGATTTAAACTTACCTTTGAGTGGACTTAAAGCTACACTTAAAGCTTGTGTATACTGAGCTCTTGAACGTTCTGTAGCGTACATAGCGCCAGCTGCACTCTTTATAAAGGTATAAGCATCCTTACCTGCCTGTGCTAATGGACTTAGTACATGCCTAGCCCCAGGAGGATATAGTCTACCTGAAGACTGTTGTAGTCCACCTAGGTCACCTAAGTTAAAGTCAACAGAAACACCTGACTCCACTAACTCATCACCATCATACTTGTCAAACTTAAAGTTCAACCCTTTGTCAGTACGTGTATAAGAGAAGTTCTCTAAGTCAAAATCTTTCTTTAGTCTTTTCTCTACAGAAGCAGCAATCTCAGCTACCTCTTTCTTGTTTGGGTTTATCACTACGTCAAGGCTGTCTTTGGCTTTAGCTAAGTGGTCATCTAGGTCTGTAAAGTAGTTTCTAAACTTACCCTGAAGTCCAGCAGGAGCTCCATCAAACACGCCTTCAGGAATTAGCGGGTTACCAACTGCAGCCGCATCTGTTTGATGAATTCCAACCTCAGGCCCAACTGTACTGTTTGTAACAGGTACACCGTCACCAGTGTCCACCTTCTTAGCAACAGCTTCAGCCACCTCTCGTGCAGCCATAGTGTTCTTAACCTTGGCCATCTTGTTAATAGAATTAATTCCACGTCCAAGCTTAACTACACCAGAGGCTATTTGAGATGCAATCAACACTGCATCAGCTTCTTCCAAACCAACCCAAAAAGTTTCTACTTCTGCATCGGTCATTGACGTAAACATATTAGCTAACATCAAGCGTTCTTGTATGTTATCAGTAATGTTCTCTATGGTTGGTATAAGCCAAGACTTATAGAACGCATCCTTCTCTTGAGGTGCCATTGAATCTGCATAAGCTTTAAGCTTCTTGACTTTCGAAGGTGCAGTGGCTACGTCACCTACATCCCAAGACTTACCTCTAAGCTCCGCATCCATACGCCCTACATAATAAGGTGAGGCTGGCAGAAACATCATACCAAGGAAGTCTTTAACCGTACCCATAGTTGAGTCTTCATCAGCTTGCTGGGCAAAATGAGAAAGCAGAGACATTTGCACAGCAACATCCAATTTCTCTTCCTTCGGGAGGGTCTCAGAACCTGGGATGTTGTTTATCCAACTGTACTCAGCAGCAAAAGCTGTTTGACCAGCTTCTTCAATATTTACTTGTGCTTGTGCTACGACTTCAGGCAACTTCTCTGGTTGCTCCATAGCCGTCATTTCAACCACTCCAGACTCGACAGTTTTAGCCTGTGCCACATACTCCGCAGAGCCCTCTAGCTTAGCTTGCTCTACGGTCTTAGGGGCCACTTCCTCAATAGCTTCTACTAAGTCCTCACCTCTTGCAACTGCCTTAGTAGCTGCGTCAACATATAAAACCTTCTTTTGGTTTTTAGTAGATGGGGTGGGTACACTGTTGTATGTATTTTCAGGTGGCACTACCTCCTGAACCCCTAAGTCAAACTCTTCCATCAAAATTCCTTAAACACTATTCAAATAAATTCGCAAACTTGTCGCCTGCTCCACCTGCCATACCTAGGTCAGTCAGAGCTCCGCCAAAGGCTGCTTGTACTTGTGTCTGCGCTATCTGGTTGTTAATACCACTTAAAGACTCAGCTGTTGCTTGTTGCCCTGCTATCCTACCTTGCTGTGCTCCAAGCTGTGTGCTTAACGAGGAGATAGCACCTGCCTCTCTACTACCACCACCTGATGTTTCAGCTTGTTGTGAGATACGGGCTCTTTGTACACGAGCCTCTCTCGCTTGCCTGCGTAACTGAGCTGCATCCTCTGCTTTCTGTGCTGCTGTGCTTACCGCACCCGCCTCTTTCTGTAACCTAGCCTGTTTTGAGGACGCTTGCATAGAAGCAACTGTCCCTACAACCGCTGCCACTGCCGCTACTGTACTCATATCAACCTCCTATGTACTTAGCGTATATTGTTTCGTAAGAGAAGAAACCTAAGTCTTCCACTATGTTGGGGTGGCTATCGCCATTCTTAAATGTAACCATCATATGTTGAGCTCCCCTAGTTTTAGCTTCCTCTTCAGCTAGGCGTATCATCTCACCACCTAAGCCTTCCTTACGGTACTCTTTCTTAATGTATACTGTATCTGTAAGGGCTGTTAACTCTTTAGTGTGAGGGCTGGGGGACACAAACATTGAGTTGTACCCCACTAATTCCTCATCAGAGAATGCCACTACAATAAAGTGTGTGCCTAGTTCTTCTAGTTTTAAATATTGATTAAAGTCCACATCCAAGTTTGACGACTTACGCCTGTGGTCTACTTCCATCCACTGTAGTTTGACTAAATCTTGGAATTGTCTTTTAGCTTCTTCATCATTTATTATTGTTGAGATGTGACTAACCGCACATTTAATTTTAGACATTACTTGCTACACTCGTTATTGTTGACCAACCTAAGAGTTTACAATCCTTAAGCGGCTCTGTTTTTAATTGTAAGGACAACACTTTACCCTTACCCCTTAGTCTATTCTTAGTGGTTACAACAGAGAAACCATTGTCATATCCATCAGCTGCGCTTTCAGGTATGTACGCTCTCTTATGTCTATAAGCTTGGAACTCTTTGCCCCATCTCCCTGACATTGCAGAATTAGCCCATTCCCATTGAGCCTGAACTTTACACGAAGATTCATGTGTTGGGTATATATCCCCTAACTCATCTGTGTAGAATCCGTCCTCAGTCTTCTCAAAGTGGAATGTTACATAAGGAGTTTGCTTGTTCCTTTGGTAATCTCCGCCACCGTTATATCCAGTGATTAATAAAGCTGGAGAATCTACACCTACGTCATCATATGATTTCCAATCAATGAAATCAGAATCCCCATACTTAGACATTGTGTAAGTTACTGTAGGTGAAGTATCTATCAAGGTGAGGTATAACAACTCCCTTAAACCTTCTGTGACTATGGTTGTTGTGTCAGTTACTTGCACCCCACTGTCTAACACTAAGACACCTGAATCAGTAACGTTTTCTGTTACCTCTCCTGCTTTAAAAGGGGGTACTTCAACTAACGCTACTATGTTCGGTGACTTGGATGTTGTGGTAGGGATTTCATGTTTATAGAAAGCTCCCAGTGCCACATCCAGTATCAACTCCCCAGTATCTTCTACTGGAGACACTAGATTCCTATAAATCCACCTGACCTTTCTGTCATATGTATCAAAATGACCTTGTACGAATGTCTTCTTCAAGTCACTAACGCTATCATACAACTTTTGTATTGTGGTTGTTGTGATGTTTGTAGCTTTTAAATCACCAAGTTCATTAGAGCTCACTTGGTAAATGCCATCATCACTCCAGTACATTACTGAGTCATCTACTAATACAACTGAGTCAGGGCTAGTACACCCGTGGCTCGTAACTTTACTAACCTTGTATGTTGTGGCTGTAAACCCGAAGTCGCTACCACCTGATACAAACCACACTCCATTTTCAGCTACAACAACCAACCCACTCCCGATATTAATCAACCTATTAATACCGAACGCCTCATCTAATCTAATAAACCCACCATCTGTTTCTAACAAGTCTGGGCTCTCTTTAGAGGTAGGGTCGCCTATTTGATGGCATGTCCCTAAGTCAGCCCCAGTAGCAACCAACTTACTAAATAAAATGTGAGAGGACATATTAGGGGAATAACTATCTCCCTCAACCACCTCACCAGAGAAACCTGCATACCACACACGGCCTGCATATTCCCCTACAGCACTAGCCCCTCCTGGAGTTCTGTCGAGAGGTAAAGTTGTTATTTCATACTGGTATTCAGAAGACTCCGAAGCTCTTGTTAAATCTAAAGCTTCAACACTATTTAATCTGCTCGTACCCCTCTCTAATGCATCTATTATGAAATAACCTATAGGGCTTTCAAAGTTACCTCTAGGTGACCTTCTTAACACTTTGGGGTGGAACCTCTCAGTCAACCTATCAGCAGACTGTTCAGCATCAGCAAACAGGGCTGATGTAACTGAATCCGCGTTAGATGGCAGTTGGTTCTCCTGTGTGTCATATATAGGGTCATCGAACTCATCAGTACCTATTTGTATTTGTTCTACAGCAAAAGATTTAATAGGGTCTTCTATTGTAAGCCCCTCTGGAGTCATGCGGCTTAATGCGTATGTGGAGTTTCTTAAGTTGTATATATGGGTGTCTGGTACTGTAGCAGCATCAGGTCTTAAGTTAATGTTAGCTGGGGTGCGAAGGTCTACTGGCGCGAATGGCCCTGTCTCCCCTGGTACAGATACTACCCCGAGGGCCTCTACACCAAACACATCTCTTATCTTTAAAGAGTAGAGGTTCTCGGTTATAACACCATCTTTATAAGAGAAAGAACTTGGCTGTTTGCCAGCCCCTACAACCACTAACACTCCATCTACTACTGCTGCAGATAGTTTAATATTAATATATATTGTACTAAATGTGTGTGTGTGGATTAAGTTTGACGTTACAGAGTTGGCATTACAGTCATAGAATTTTAAAACATTGCCAGTCTGGACAACCACTAGAGTAGCTCTTGGGTCTCCCCCTGCGTTAACCCATGTGGTTGTATTAATAGCAACCTCTCCAGTTACATCAGGACTAACACCTGAGTCTATAACTGTGTGGTTTGCTTCAAAATCCATCCCTAACCTACGTGAGATAGTTCCATCTTTATTTATATTGAAGTTAGTAATATCCAAGGCAGCATTCCCTGGGAATGTTAGAGGACTAGCCTCGGTTATTAAACCCCCAACGAAGGAGTTAAACTCACTTGCTATTGTCTGCCTTGCCATTAGTCTTACCCTTCTTATTCATGCTTATATAAGCGTCTATAGCCTTCTGAGCGAAAGTCTTGGTGGTGTATGCACCACGTAGTGAGGCAGGGACACTGCCCTTACCTACAGGTTTAATATGGTTGTAGCCAAACACGCCATCACCAACAATCTTATATCCATTATATTCCATTAATAATCCCCTCTACTGAAAGTTGAGTCTTTGCCATGCTTGTTACCTCTTCTGCCATAGTTAGGGTAACGTACACCACCTTCTACTCTACGTGCCTTACGTGACAACCATCGTTGCTGTCTACTAGACTCTTGCTCTGCCTTGATGTCTTGCACCTGCTTAAGCTTAAGCATTGCCCTACTCTTAGACTCTTCTAGAAGGGCTGTAAAAGCTTCTTCTGGTAAGTCTGGTATGAAGTCATCTTCTTGACTCCAAGTAGGAATTACGTATGCCTGTGCTTGTACTTTAGACTGCTGCAGTGTTGTATCTACTGTACTGTCGTATGAGTCAAACACTAAAGCTTCATCATCAAAAGATGTGTAATAGGTGGGAGCTGTGTTGCTCTTAATTAATAACTCTACGCCTGTAGGGTCTGTGATAACATCAATATCACTGTTGTCATTATTACGCCTGTTAGTTACTCGTAAGAAGTCATCTGGATACAAGTATTTAATAGCTTGGTATATCTTACGTGTTTCGCCAGACTTCACTTTATTATAATTAATAAAGCAGAGTTCTTTAATAGACTCTTGCACTTTCATGTGAGTTGGTAGTGCGCTATCTCCTGACGGCAATACCTGTACAGTCTGTCTTGTGTGAGGCCAGTTACGATTACTCATCATGGCAAAGTAGGTTGACTTAACTATCTGTGCTACTTGAGTAGCCTCAAATGTATCTTCAATACTATTTACTTCGTCACCGTCCATATCAGACAAGATGTCATGTACTATCTCAAGTAGTGTCATTTTCATATATCAATTCCTTAAAAGAACATTAGGCTATCCACCTCTCTAAACGAATGGCTGCGCTCGGGTTATCATTCCAATCTGCTGGGGTTGGCATACCTTGGAAAAGGCCGCCTGAGTTATTACCTGAGGAGTCCCTAAGTATTTCGTAAGTGATTACTACACCTGCTGGCAAGGTTAACCAAGCTTCATCTAGAATTGGTATGTATACGCTAGAGCTGCTTAGTTTAAAGTGAAGACTTTGACCTACCTGCGTCCCACCAATTAAAGCTCTTAGGTATACCTCGCTAGTGCCAGAGCCACCTACTCGTCCAACAGCTGCACTGATTTTCAACCTATATGTACCAGCTTCATTTATTGTTAAAGCTCCTGCAGAGGATAACATAGCTGGGTCGGATATGGAACCAACTGCTGGGCCAAACTCTAGTTGTAATGCCGTATCCAAAGCTGTTGGCTCTTGTGAGGATGCTGTGCTAGCTCCGTCCAACACCCTTTCTATTTTTATGTTAGAAGCGTTAGCTAGGGAGTTTGTCCAAACACCACTGCCACTACCATCTGCCACATACACTTGACCAACTGTAGCTACATCTGCACCCTTAGGTTCATGTAAGCTGTTGCCTGTCAAATTTTTATGTTCACTCATAATTATCTCCAACAAAAAAGGCCAGCCGAAGCCAGCCTTAATTTAATCTAACTAACTATAAAGAATATTTCTTATATTTAATTAGCGCTTTACCTGTGCCGTTAGAGCCTGTGTAAACAATGACACCAGTGTTATCAGCTGGAATCTGTACAGGAGCTTCTGGAGTGGCTGCGGTTACATTTACACCACCAATGCTGATTGCAGTGATAGTGCCGCCCAAAAGGGATACATCCGCTTCTGTAACGTATGCTTGACCGTTAGTAACAGGAAAACCAAAACCTAACTGAGAGTTATCTAAGTCTTCCATAAACTCGTTAGAAACACCTTCAGTGCCTACAACACCTTCAGTACCACCAACTTCACGAGCACCGTAGTGGTTGTTCACGTTTAAGCCTGAACCGCTTTCGTAAGTATTAGCCATTAGCTATCTCCTAGTATTTAACTGCTGATGTAATAATAACAGCTAGAGTGTCTAGGCGTTGGATACCAAAGCCCCACTTAGCACGAACAACAAACTCATCACGAGCTCGGTCTTTATTACGCTCACCCTCTGCCTTCGGCATACGTCGCCAAGCTGCCATAACTGGCTTAGTTTGGTCATCTAGTACACACATACAGATGTTAGCTACAGCATTTGATACTGAAGTTGTGCCATCTGAGAAAGTACCAGTAGGTAGACGGTTAGATTGGATGATGTCGAAGCTGTATAGATTCATTAAGAAGCGTTGACCACGAGCCAAACCTTGTTCTAAAATCTTCTGACCAAACGGAGTTACATCGCTAGTGATAGTAACTAAGCTGTTCAAAGTTGCTTCAACAACTGGGTCACAGATAAACACACGACCTTCACCAGGTACGTTAGCTTTATCGAAAGCGATACGTGCTGAGATTAATTGTGACAACTCAAAAGTATTTTCTTTACCTGAAGTAGTTACTGCAGAAGCAATACGATGAGGGAAACCATTAATCACGTTAGCATCAGCGTTAGTCTGACCTGCTTGTGCAGTTGCTAAGAAACGAGTTTCAAAGTTCTCTTGGATAGAGCGTGAACTCTCAGCAGAACGTTCTGCCATTAGTGTGTCAATTTGGCTGCCGTCTTCACGTAAGTCATCAGTAACATACCATGCATCACCTACATAATCCGTAATCTGCATGGTGATTTCACCAGTTTCGATTGGGTTGTAAGTTAATGGAGTGTCTTCTGAAGCTTCTTGTAAAGTTACAGAACCAACAGTTTTAATGTGTAACGTATCGCCTGAACCGAAGTCAGTCACGTTACGGTAGAATGAATCAGGCAGTAAGCCATCATGTAAGTTCAATAAGATGAATGAACTATATTGTTCCGCTTCAATGAACGGACGAGTATTAGTCGTGATTTGCATTTATAAAATTCCTATTCTGTAATGCCGTGTTTGCGGTAGACTTCCTCTCGGATAGCCTTCATATGTGCTGCTTGCTCTGCTGCTGTTGCGCCTGATAGTACGCTCTTCTCTGGGCGTGTAACAGGTTCTCGTGCAACTGGTGAAGCAGGGATATGGTAGCCACCTGTTGTAACAGGAGTATTACCAACCTTTTCTCCAAACAATGCGAGTACCATTGCTGGATTACTTTTGGATAAAGCACCTAACTCTGATGGTTTCATTCCAAGCTCTTTAGCTTTTTTAACTACTTCTGCTTGGGCGCTGTCACCATAACGTTGTGCTAGTGCTTTGCTTACTTGAGATTGGTTACTTGATTGTGTCTCTTGAACAGTACGCTCATTTAACTTATCAGTAACTATCTTCAGGATATCCTCTTGTCCAAGTTGTGGGCTGGTCGGCTCATTTCCTTGAGGAGGGGTTTGCTGATTTATGATATCTTCCACTTTTCTTGTAGCCTCTAATTTCGCTGTTAGCTCATTTATGACCTGTTCTTGACTATCTACTTTAGATTTCAACTCAGGGATGTATTGTTGCGAATGTTGTAAAGCTTCTAATGCTTTCTCGGGAGTATCATATTTCTGCGCACCATCTTCATTCTTTATTGCTGCTAACTGGTCGGCAAACAGGTCATTAGAATTTGGAACTGGTGTATTTTGTTGTTCAGGGGTTG
>Ga0208299_1002536_pt1 | contig 12233 bp, 17 predicted proteins | sample 15_taG_FD_184089 | JGI IMG/M metagenome (GOLD analysis project Ga0208299, IMG submission 184089) | Marine viral communities from the Subarctic Pacific Ocean - 15_ETSP_OMZ_AT15312 metaG (SPAdes) (version 2) | ecosystem: Environmental > Aquatic > Marine > Oceanic | place: Pacific Ocean | collected...
AATGCACACGATAGCAAAAACCATGCCAATTATTCTTACCATAACTAAGGCCCGCATGCATATTATGATCATGCAATAACCATGCCAAACTTAATTAACATAACTAAACCATCCCCACCACAGAGCTTGCAGAGCTTGCAAGGAAAAAACATTCTTTTTTTCGGACAAAAAGTGTCCAAACCGTTTGCGTCCAAGCTCCCAATCCCTTATATTACTAGTATGAAAACAATCCCGTTTTCTTTTTTCCCTCCTCCAAAGGATTTCCAATATGATACCTTCCACCCAAACCCAACTTTTTTCAACTCTCAAAAATCCATCCGGCAATGATTTTCAATCGGATTTTGCATCTCGCATCATTACCGCTCCACAGGTTGAGAAGATTCACAAAGCTCTCCCTTCTCGCATTTCCTTTCAAACCGTTCTACAAACCATTGTTGACTTCAACAGCTTGACTCATCTTGAACAGAGAGAAGCTCCCTTCGCCTATTCGAGAGTATGCGAGATTTCACTCAATCCTCAAGGCATCATTATCGTGACAATCGGAGGTTTAGAAGAGGATGCATTATTCCTTCGACTAGATTCAGACACGAACATTGTAATTCAAGAAGTCGCTCTATAGAGCTTTCACCCTTTCCCCCCACAAACCCACAAAACAAACCCATAGGACAATAAATGAAAAAATCAAAAAACAAATGCATCGGAATAGTCGTCAAAGACCCGAATGGTCGTAACTCTTTCAACAACAGCTTTGCTGGACTGCTCGGAGCTTTCGCAAAGACAATCCCACAGAAGCCTCAACATCATCATGTACACCTCATGGAAAGAAGCAAGAAGGAGCTTGTCCAGCTTGCAAAAGAAGAGAATGCTAAAATCTGGCTTTGCTGGAACAAGACCAAGATTTCCAACGCAATCATTGGAGACGAATAAAAAAAGAAAAAAACTTTAAAAAAGTTGTCCTTTTCTTGTCTTTCTCTCGTCTAATAACTGTAACCATCCAACAAAGGAAAAAATAAATGACTCTCTTAATTCAACATATCGCTGGCTTTCCAATAGCCGTTCTTGCTCTCACCGATAGCGAAAGTGCAAAGGACCTCCTAAGCTCTTTTCTTGATAATGGCCATCGCCAAAACCAAAAGAACCCTCTTCAGGTCCTCTCCTTTGAAAAGCTCGAAGGAGGCGATTACGTCGCTATTGTAGCTCCCATTAAAGCATAACCCACCCAACAAAGGAAAAATAAATGAACCCAACAACCCAACTACTCATCAAAGAAGCTCTTGCAGCTTGCAATGATGACTCTACCGAAGCTCAAGCTTATCTATGGGCAAAGTTTGACGATCTGCCCGATGATGCAGACCTTCAGCTTTTTGCAGACCTAGAGGATGCGGCTAGCTTCCTTTACGATGAACAAATCAACCGAGAAGAAAACGCTCGCCTCAGACGCATTGAAAAATGTTGGAGAGAAGGCGGCTATGACGATGTTCCCTACTCAGACCCGGTCTATAGACCGAAGTAGACGATAACCTGACGATATGGGATAACCAGTTTATCCTATCTCATGAGATTATTCTCAACAAGACCACACCAAACCAATAGGACAATAAATGACCAATCAATCTAAACGCTTTGACTACTTGAATCCCTCTTTTGAGATGGACTTCACCAATCTTGAGCGTCTCCCCACTACAACGGGAATCCCTCTCATCGACCGCTTAAATGCCGAGCTTAACGAGCAATCCGACCGCCTTGAAGATATCTTCATTGAGATTGCATGCACCAACATTGACAATCCCCGCAAATGCGCATTCTACAAAGAGCTTAAGACCAAAAAGACCGTTGACGCGGGACTTTCATTGAAGGATAAGCAAGAGATTTACGAGCTTCACAGATCAGGCAACTTCACCAAGACCGAACTTCAGGAGCTTTATGGCCTAAACCGGAGACAAATCAACGAAGCTCTTGGAGATAAGTTCAATCGTGCTGGCTATGCTGGTGCCTTTACCATTGAGAATCAAGAAATAACCGCTGATCTCTTAAATTTAAACACCGACACAATCGAAGTAGATGACGACTTTGATGCAGACAATGCCGACTACCTCGCAATTCAAGAAGAAGTAAACAACAACCCACGAGACTAAATGATAACCCTTACACTCCTCATTCTTTTAATCATTCACCAAAACAAAGGACAATAAATGACTTTATTCCAAACCGCACAAAGCAACCCATATAAACAAACCATCCAATCCGGTCCAAATGCTCCTCTAGTTGGAGAGCATTATCACAACCCTTCAATCATTGACCAGCTTCATGATGACCCCACACCATTCACAGAAGATACTTTTGCGTCATACTCGGCAAACCCAGAAGAGATTCTTATGGCAAAAGAGGCACTGCTTCATGAATATACTTGGAATGACCACATAAGCTCCTTCTTCGCACAAGAAATAAATGAGGAAGCGGATGGGATTTTTGAAGCAATAGCTCCGACTACCACGAACTTAAAGAAAACCCACCGATGGGTTAAACACCTTGTACAAGGCACAACACTCATCAGAAGGAGAGCATAACCCATGTTTTTAAAAACAAGAACGATTACCCCTTACTATCTCACCGGAGCTTAAATAATATGAACATCAATACCCTTTACCTACCACTTAAAGAAGTCTCAGGCAATACAATAACCCACCAGACTATCACATTCAAGACAAGAGAATATATCCGCCGCTACAATCACCTTCCAAAGAAGGGTTGGCATGGATACTATAACAAGTCTGTACAGAATGATGCAGAACTTGAGACACATATCCTATCACTACAAGACCTAGTAGCCGGAGCCTTAGAGAGACTGGTATCAAAGTCTCCGACTATTACGCAACAATTGAACGAGGAGGTCAACCCTCATTGGACAACAGAGGCAGCACAATATAACAAGCTCAAGTGTAAGCTCCTTTGTACAGTGTCAAACCTTTGTAGAGCTAAGGCAACTCGCAAGTGGAAAGCAATAGAAGATTCTCTATACCATATCAATACCTCATGGCTCGCAATCAATCGCTTGGTACACGGCGAAGCTACACAGTACAGGGACCACAAGAACATTGCATACGAGGGGAACTTCATCCCCCTTAAAGAACGATTCTATGGGAAAAGAAAGCGTACCTCATAGACTCTACCTCCCCACTACTAAGCTCCTACCACATGGGAGCTTTTTTATTGGCACGATTTTTGATCCACTAAAATAAAACGATTTGCAAAAACAAGGGGGGAGCCTCCTCCTACCCCCACCCTCCTCCTACTATAGGAGTTTGAAATAAGTGCTATTGAAGTGGATCAAAAAATGGGGCCCCTGATACACTCGATCGAATTTAAAGCTACCCCCGAAAATGTCAAATCTTAAAAATTTACTTGACAAATAAAGCCTAACATGTTATAATTATAGTAAGGTAAAAAAATACCGAAAAGATTTTTTCAAATTTAGGAGTTATTATGTCAAAATGTAAAAATTGTCAAGGGGCTGTTGGCTGGACTACACGAAGAAGCAGACCTTTAATGTATTGTTCAAAAAAATGTGCGAATGACTGGCACAAGAAAAAAAATTCGACTCGCAGGCCGGGTTGGGGAGATGCTAGCAAAAAGAAATTAAAAGAACACGAAGAACGCAAAAAAAGATACAAATGGTATTGCGAAAATTGGGTATCTATAAAAACATTGATGGGAGAGTTGCAATTTAATAATACAAAAATTCTTTATATTGCAAAATGCAAAAAAGTCCCCTATGAGGTTGTTAAGACTCCGATCCAAGGTGTTAGCAGTGAAACATTTTTTCACCCAAAAGAGGCAGATAAAATTAGAGTTGGCTTAGTTGAGACCCCTGTTCCAGATGGCTTTTTAGACAACAAACAAGCCGCTAAGCATTTAGGATATTCGCTTAATACATTTAAAACCAGGGATAGGTCTAATTTGCCTTATAAAGAATTTAGACCTAAATCATGGTCCGAAAAGCATATAATTAAAATCTATAGACCCGAAGATCTAGAAAAATGGGATAAAGAGTTGTCGGAAAAACGCGTTTTAGAGGTGGAAGAAAATAAAAAACTACGCGTGAAAAGAACGAGAGAAAGAAAAGCGCGAAAAGAAAGAGAAAAACAAGAAAAATTTGATCGCAAGACCTCCGGTCTTATTGATTTAAAGGCCGCATGCAAAATGCTTGGCATCGTGAAACTTGGCAATTACGCAAAAAAACTTTCTCCAAAGGTGCTTGAGGGCTTCCAGCCTAGAAACTGGTATGATCCAAAAGAAGTTGAGCGATTAGCCAAAGAACTTGAAGAATTTCGCAATAGAGAAAGAAAGAAACAATACATAACAAGAGAAATCTCTCATACCGCACCGGAAGCATATGAAAAGCGTTTGCTTGAAAGAAAGTTTCCATTATGGCAAAGCGACCCATCCAAGGTTGATTCTATAGTGCTTAATGAAAAGTGGCACAATAACAGAGTAAATCTTGGATTGGTGAAAAAACTGCGTTGTAGTATGTGCGATCAAGATTTACCTTATTATAATTTTACCTATAGCAGTAGTTATCGAGGTAGAAATTGCCATTGTCGACAATGTGTTAAACAAAGACACATAAACACGTATGATCCGGAACATCAGCGACAACTCCGGAAAGAAAATTATGTTCAACGATTTCGAAGTACAATAACCACTCAAATAAAGAAAGATATGTCTTTGGTTATTGGAAAATATCAAGATCTTACTACGGAAGAGATTTGGAAATATATTGAAAGTACACTTGGCTATACTGCTAGGGATCTTTGTGATCATTTAAAATCTCAATTTACACCGCAGATGAATTGGGATAACCATCTAAGGAGCACAAAGGGATTTCGTTGGGAAATGGATCACATAATTCCTCGTTCTAAGTTAAAATATGACTCTTTAAATCATCCAAATTTTGCAAAATGTTGGACTTTGGACAATTTGCGGCCACTTGAACACTATTTAAACAAAACGAGAAAGGTTTAGTTTCCCAGATTTTGACTTTTTCCGACTGAGTTTAATATTATCTCCACAACTCAACTTATACTTAAGTTACGTTATGTAAAATAAACTTAATTTTCTTTACATATGCCAAATGATATGTAAAAGAATTGCAATTTCCTTTACGTTAATTAAAAAAATATAGAAAAAAAAATTGAGATTTTAAAACTATTTACTACAACCGGAGAACAAACAAATGAAATTAACAACAAGGCTTCTTAAGAGGCTCATAAAAGAAGAATTAGAGAAGATGGACGAGGCGTCATTCGTATTTGGTAATCCGAATTTAACTATTAAGGCTAAAGTTGCAAGAAGTGTTGGAGACATTTGGATGACCAACGAAAGAATACAGGGCCTAGAAGCAACAAAGTCAAGTTTTCACGACAGAATGCAAAATCCAAAAAACAATCGTTTTCTAAATAATACACTCCAGAACGAGATTTCAGAGATTGAAAAAGCAATTGAGGCTCACATGAAGAAAATTAACAAAGCAGAAGAGTTTCTAAAAAAACACAAAGTTTCATATGAAGATGAAATAGCCAAATATGAGGAATAAACAAATGAAATTAACAACAAAATTATTAAAAAAAATGATTCGACAAGAATTGAGGGAATCCAAAAACCCATTGGGGAAGCCGGATGCATATATGGCCCGTCAGATAGCGCCAACAGAAAACCCGGATTTAGAAAAATGGAGCGAAGAAGATAAAAAAGAGGCCGCAGAAGACGTGGCATTACTAATGCAAACTTTTTCGGATGATGGTGATGACAGTTTTTCAAGTTTTGAAACCTTTAAAGAGGAAATGATCCGCGAACTAGACGAAGAAAATGAGAAAGATCTCAAAAAAATCTATGGATTGGCCAAAGAACATGCATTAAAAAACAATTGGCTGGAAGAAATCGATTTCGAAGAAGTTTAATATTATACAATAGAGAAAGGAAATAAACAAATGAAACTATCAACCCACCAATTAAAACGAATAATAATGGAAGAACTCCAAATCGTTCTAAACGAAAGCGCTTATGAAGACGCTCTTAGGGCTTGGGATCACAAATTCAGCAAAGAACCTCGGTCATGGGATAATGAACAGCTACAATATTTGAAAATACTTTTAGATCCAGCAGGTCCCGAAGCATTCTTGGGAGAGATGTTGGAAGATCCAAGCATGTTTGCATCCATCTTAAATTATTTGAAAAAAACCTATGAAATGGATCTACTGAAAAAAATCAGAGGTGGTTTGGAATCCTATGAAGAATTGCGACCAATGTTTCAAGAATTCTGGATGGACATTATTCCAAAAGAAATTCTGGAAGAGTTGCATCGGATTTATAAACAAAATTATGCAAAGAGTGATGAGAATTTGCTTCTCAATTCCGAGAGGCGCGTAAGGGATTTAATTTCCCGGTACTATAAAGGGGATCCAAATGATCTTTATTCGGAGGTTGCGAAAGCCGTTGAGGGAATGAACAGACTACTGAATGATGAAAACAATGAAGAAGTAGAAGACTTCAATGAATTCAAGGAAATTATTCTTTCCGAAAGAACATCTAATGAAGATGAAGATGAAGACAGCGGAGAGTTTTAAATGAAACCTCCTTCGCCTATTTTAAAATACGATAAAAAAGCATGAAACATTGGAAGCCAATAATGATCGAAAACAGTCGCATTCCTGTGTGGTTATCATACATCGCTCCTATCTCCATTGGAGCAATAACTCTAGGTTTCATTGTATTAAGTCGCAATGAAATGTCAGAACAAACAAGAAGACATGAAACAATACATTTCCAACAATTCCTAGAAACAGCCTTTGTCGGGTTTTTATTGGTTTATATTTTTGATTGGATAATTGGATTAATCAAATATAAAGATGGCCAGATGGCTTATTGTCAAATTCGTGCCGAAATTGAAGCCTATGATAATGACGCAAAGGAAAGCTATCTTGCCAATAGAAAACGATGGCAATGGCTAAGGAGAAAATGATGTCTTTTTTTGCCGCAATGTTAACATTTTTCATGGTTGGATGCTCAAAGCCGACCAACCCCATCACTTGGACCGAATGTGCCCCTGAAATAGGCTCTCATCCATGCGATTTCACCCTCAATGACCAACATGGCAAGCCCTTTAATCTCTACGAACACTATGGCAAGCCAATTCTCATTGATTTCTCCGCCGAATGGTGTTATTGGTGTCAGGTTGCATCCGGGGATATCCATAAGTTTAAAGATGAATACAACTTCATCTATGTCACCATTCTCCTAGAGGATCGTAATGGTCGTCCCGGAGGTCAAGGGCTTGCGAGAAGATGGGCGGAAGCCTATGGCGATGATGAGCCCATTCTCACCGGATATAACTCATCATCGAATTGGGCAATCAATGGCCTCCCAACCTTCTATATGATCGATGATGAAATGAAGATTGCAAGCCGACTTGAGGGATGGAGCCTCATCAGAGTTTCCCAGATGATAATGGAGACTCAAAACTGAATTCATACAATAATGGGAATTTAAGCGATTTTTGGCAAATACCCTTGTATTTCCTATTAAAGTGGGAATAATGATGCTTGTGTTTTATTATAATGGGGTAAAATTTAGGTCGAGTTCGCTGCGCTTATTGGAATAAATAATAAATTCCGCTTTCCTGTTCATTTTGTAGCCTCCTAGTTACTAATAGGGGGGAAGTTATGGATGTTATTATTATTTAGTTTATTGATTGGGTGCTCTGATCACATGGTGAGCAAGGTTATTCGGAGAAAGCCTGAAATAATTGTGAGTCCGTCACATATAAACTTCGGACACTTAATTTCAGGACAAGAAAGGGAAAGCAGAATATTCTCAATAATAAATGCGGGAGACGATGATCTTAGGATCTCTTCTCCTGTTTTGGTTTCAGGGAATGATCGTTATGACTTGGAGGAAGTTGAAGAGGAGTATATAATAGAAGCAGGAGAGCTTGTTGAATTTAATGTGGAGTATGAGCCTCAAAGTTTTGAAGCAAACGGGGCATATATTGAAATTTTATCAAACGATGAAGACGAACCATCTTCTTTGGTTACGTTGGAGGGCTATGGGGACGCTCCCATGATAGAGATAACTCCTCTAATATTTGATTATGGTACAATCACCATTGGTTGTGACAACGAAGAGAGGGTTACCATCAAAAATGTTGGAAACATGCCTCTAACCGTCCACGAAATTTCCCAGATGGTCACCTTACCGGTAAATATTATAATGGAGTTGGGATCTCTGCCTCCTGCTCCATGGGTTTTGGAGCCCGAACATGAGATTGACTTCTTAATTTCTTATATTCCGACTGACGTAGGTTCAGATAGCAGTGAAGTTATTGTTTATTCCAATGATCCGGAGAATCCAGAGGTAACAACTGGACAAAAAGGAATCGGAGATGTTGAGCATTGGTTCTCTCAAATTTGGATCCAAGAAGAGATTTCTGTTTTGGATGTTCTCTGGGTTGTTGATAACTCTGGGTCCATGAATATCTTTCAAGCAAACCTAGCGGCAAATATTGGCATCTTTATGAACGCTTTTGCAAACACCGGTGCAGATTATAGAATGGCAGTTATAACAACCGATCGATCTTCCTTCTCAATGGTGATTGATTCAAACACGATTAACGCTGAATCTGTCTTAAGTTCTCTTATGGTGACTGGAATTCATGGTTCCGGGATGGAAAAAGGTATCGAAATGGCTTTTCGGTCTCTAGATCATGACTCTGCTGCTCCCGGAGGAAACTTTTTCCGTGATTATGCAAAACTAGCTGTTGTATTTGTCTCCGATGAAGCGGATCATAGCTTTCCATGGAGCACTTACCTCAATTTCTTTGATTCAATTAAGCCTCATGGAGATTTTATCCCTTATGGTGTTATCGGAGATGTACCAGCCGGGTGTATAATGTCATCCAATCGCTCTGCAGATGCAGGACTTGGTTATTGGGACCTCATTAATCACTATGGCGGCAGTTGGTACTCCATTTGCGCTCCAGATTGGGGTGCTCAATTGCAAGACATGGCGGAAGAGATGACCGGCAGGAACTCTTTTGTGCTGGATGAGACAGACCCTATAGAGAACACTATCCTAGTGAGAGTCAATGGGCAGGTTTCCTATGATTGGACATACAACTCCTCACTAAACAGTGTTATTTTTAACCAAGATCATACCCCAACGGAAGGACAAACGATAACAATCGAATATGCAGTATGGGGTTGTGGAGAATGAACAGTGTTCGGAGCGCTGTTTGGTTATGTATTTCTTTTTTAATTGGTATTGTTCTCGGAACACTGTTCATTATTTCATACGAAAACCTAACATTTCGACCATTTAAGTGGTCAGAGGACCCGATCATTCTCAATTGCTATGGAGAGGAACTAGATGAGCTTTATATTATAGAGGCCATGCACTATTGGACCATCAAGGGACACAGCTTTTCTTATATAGAGAACAACCCTCCCCCTCATCTTTGCAAAGCCGACCATATTCAAGGGTTTATCACAATAAAGAAAAAAGATTTGCCCCATAATACTCTCGGAGTGACAAGAAGACGAATATTTATGAACAAGATAGTCTCCGCAGTTATCGAATTTGACGTTGGAACTTACCGAATAGACAATGTTTTTGAGCATGAACTCGGACATGCGTTAGGCTATGGCCATGTTGAAATAGAAGGCCATATAATGCACCCATTGTGGGAAAAAATGAGCCCCAAATTCTGGATTCCTGAGTGATTCATCTAATTATTGTGCCTAGTCTAAAAAATAAAAGCAAAAAACAAGTTGACAAGCAACCAAGAACGTGTTATACTAAGTATAGTGCTATTATCAAGAGAAAATTTTAAAAATGAAAACAATTACCTTCGATTTCGACAACACAATAGCAATGTCCTACATGGATATCTCCGGAGACGGTCCAAAACCGGTATTTCAAGAGTATAATTATAAAATTATCGACGAAATAAAGAAAAATATAGAAGAAGGTAACGAAGTTTACCTTGTAACCTCTAGAAAAGAGAGTTTAGAGGAGTATTTTCCGGAATCTTCCATACCATTTCATCTTAAACAGCTTGGATTGGATGAATATTTCCTCCCAAACCGTCTTTTTTATACAAATGGTGAGTCAAAATACCCTATTTTGCTTAAATTAGGTACTGAATTACACTATGACGACGATATTGAAGAGCATAGTGATGCCCTAGACAGCGAATATCGTGTAAAACAACCCCTCGATGCCTTCGAAGATAGCAATGTTGTGGGGAAAGTGGTTGTTTTTGATGCATCCAATCGTATTTTAATCCTCCAAAGGTCTGATGAGGGTCATTATTGGGACCTTCCGGGCGGTCATATCAAGCATATCGAGGTCGCTAGAACTCCAGATGGAGTAAAAGATGGTACAGAAAGAGAAACCTTTGAAGAAACTGGTCTATTATTGCCATTTCTTAAGGACCTTATGGTGTATGACTTCAAATATAAGGGCAAAATGTACAATATAAACATCTTTTTAAGCAAAATTGATATCGAACAACCGACTATTCGACTAGATTTACAAGACCACATAGAGAATATCGACTATAAATGGATAAAATTGAGTGATTTGGAGGAGATTTTAAGTACTTCTACTACCAATTTACGCAAAGCATACGATGAATTGAGTATAAAAGACGAAATTTTCGAACAAAGTGAGCCATATCAACGCGCAATGAAGAAAAAACACCGAAAAATGAAGAAAAGATTGATCGGATTGGGCAAAAACAAGAGTTTTGGTGGTGGAAAGGGTTGGACTAGGCCAAAAATGAGTCGTTCAAAGAGCGCACCAGCCGGATTTGGAGCCCTAGAAGAAGAAAAATGGCCAAAGAAGTTCTTTAAAGAGAGAAAATTAGAAGAAAGTGACGAAAAAAGTAAAAAAAAAGTAAAGATTAAGGTAAAAATAACACAAAACCTTGACGAAAAGCGAAAAAAACGCAAGAAAAGAACTAAAAAGCGTAAGAAAACGCATAAAAAAGGAGCATATTGGCCCTATTCAGGGGGTCATTACGGCACAAATAACACCGATTTTAGCAACGAAGGAGGCGATGGTGGTGAGTGATTATGATTTAAGTTTTAACGATATAGGCTATGAACTGCCATTGGACGTAGATGTTCGTAGATTAGTGGAGAAATTAGAGAAATTTATGGTTTCCAAGTCCGGAAACCTTCTCCCGAGTGTTCAAATCAAAGGAAAAAGAGGAAGTTATTATTATTCAGTCTCTGATAAATGTTTTAAGTATGTTGATAGGCAATCTGAATTTTATTTGCTTCCATGGAAGAAATATGAAGGCAACAGGGTCTATGTCTACACGCCTTATACTTTCAAACAAGGTATAATAATTCTTGTACCAGAAGATGAAATTATTTTATTGGGGTTTAACTAATGGATGGTTGGATCTATTTATGTATATACATAATGATAATAATGTTGCTGTTTGTATTCTTAGGATTTGAGCTAATGGCTGTATTGTTATTGTCTTTGATTTTCTTAAACAGTATGAGGGTTGATAAATGAAAATAACAGAAACAAGATTAAAAGAAATTATAAAAGAAGAAATGGAACTTCAAATGGAGTGTGGTGCAGAACACATGGAAAGAGAAGGAGATATGGCTCGAAAGCAATTAGAGCACATTGCTCAATATGCCTCAGAACTTACAGCAATGCTCGATGAAAATACTCAACTTGAAGGGTGGGTTCAATCGAAAATAACTCTCGCGCAAGAATACATCAGCGAAGTTAAGCACCATTTAGAAGGAGAACTAGGTATGACCTCCGGTGGATGTGGAGAACCTTTAGGTGTTCACCCTGCTGATGGTTTTGAAGTTGAAGATGAGGATCTCTATTCTCTATTTGAGCAATGACCAGATCACCAAGATTAGGATAATCTTATGAAGACAGTTGACCACATAGCATTATTAGTAGACGATTTAGACGAATCCCAGAAATGGTATGAAGAGAACGCTGAGGCAGTATGTGTTTTTAATGATAAATTCTACAAAAGAATGAAAGTTTCCAACACTATAATTGCTTTGATAAGCAAACACCGCTATGAACATGGTCATGTTGGAATTTTGGTGGATTGCTTGGAAAATCTACCCAAGAACGGGAAACGTGTTGAGCATCGAGACGGCACAATTGGAGTTTACGTATTTGACAATTCCGGA
>Ga0208299_1002537_pt1 | contig 12230 bp, 10 predicted proteins | sample 15_taG_FD_184089 | JGI IMG/M metagenome (GOLD analysis project Ga0208299, IMG submission 184089) | Marine viral communities from the Subarctic Pacific Ocean - 15_ETSP_OMZ_AT15312 metaG (SPAdes) (version 2) | ecosystem: Environmental > Aquatic > Marine > Oceanic | place: Pacific Ocean | collected...
TTACAAAAAGGGTCATTTTTTGTGGCAGAAAAGTAATCGAACCAAAGCATTTCAAGTTTCAGGGAATGTTTAAACGCCACGTCCTGAGCAATGCTTTCAATTTCCTTCATTAAAGCATCCATTTCTTTCGGGGTCCATGTGCGGATCGTCAAATGAAGTTCTCCATCGGCCGGAGATACACCATAATCTTTCGTTCCCATCGAGCTATACACAGGTGTAATTAAAGCAAAATCTTCACTATTAATATCATTGACTACAATATCATTATATCTATTGATAAGCTCTGCGATAGCTAAAGCAGGATTCAATCCATTTTCCGGTTCGGCTGCATGAGATTCTTTACCGTGAAGAGAGATGGAGACACTTTGCACAGTAGCGGTAAATTCTGAACCGGTCGTTACGATCTGATGCATTGGGAATCCCGGAAGGTTATGAAGCGCAAAGATGTAATCAGGAATGATCTGTTCAAAGTTCTCATCAGCCAAAATACCCGGAGCACCCTCTCCTGTTTCTTCAGCCGGCTGAAAAAGGAGAACAACTCTGGCGTTTTCAAGTGAGGCATTTTGCAACCATTCGGCAAGATCTGCAACAATTACCATGTGGCCGTCATGCCCGCATTTGTGAGATACAGAATCAGTAACGGAGCGATATTCAAAAGTATTAACTTCCTGAATAGGCAGGGCGTCTAATTCGCAACGTATCATGATCGTAGTTTCAGGGTCTCCGAAGTCATAAACAGCAGCTACTCCCGTGGTTCCAAGATCTGTAATGACCTGATCAGGCTCAAACGGTAAGAGAAAGTTTACAATTCGTTGAGCGGTTTCAAATTCCAGACCGCTTAGTTCAGGAAATCTGTGTATTTCTCTTCTTAAAGCAACTAATTGTTGTATCATTTAAAAGATCTTTTTGTGATCGAAATTTGCCAGGATAATTATAATGTGGGTAATTTTTAACTAAATAAGGATGCTATTAGTTCATACATTGAATATATTAGCTTAACGCTAAACAATTTAACGTGCGTCTATGCCAACACATTTTGAAGGCACCAAAGAACAAAAAAATACATTAAATACTTTCATCAAATTGATGAGAGCAACAGAAAGTCTTAATCAAAGATTGTGCAGACATTTGTCAGAAGCAAATCTTACGATAAGTCAATTTGGTGTTTTGGAAGCGTTACTTCATTTAGGTCCTCAAAATCAGAAAGAACTAGGGCAAAAGCTTTTAAAAAGCGGGGGGAATATAACATTGGTTATAGACAATCTGGAGAAGAGTGGTTTTGTAAGTAGAAAAAAAGATCAAAACGACAGAAGGGCGTTGATAGTAGAGTTAACAGCACAAGGGAAAAGTTTTATTGAAGATTTTTTTCCTAAACATCTGGATAAGATTTCTGAAGAATTCAGCGTTCTTGACGATAAAGAGAAAAAAGAACTGGGGAGACTTTGTAAGAAAATTGGAATGAAGAAAGAATAAGTGTCGTTATAAAAGAAGAATTTTAAAACTCCATAAATCCCTCAGGGAGTAAGTCATGAAAAGCTTGCTCCCTTTTTTTATCAATCTGTTTTTTTCTAAAGGTTCATCAAAGCTGATCTTCCAGTTGCCCGATCTGATCTCTGATCCTTGCAGCTTCCTCAAATTCCATATTCTTAGCGGCATGGAGCATTGTTTTACGTAAATGCTCGATCAGCTTTTCTTTGCTTTCAAACGTAACTTCATTCATAGCCGGACTCGCTTTGTACTGAATACCATCGTCAGCAACTTTAATGGATTCCAGATAATCCTGCTGTGCGGCTTTTTCAGCTTCTTGCCCAAAGTCCATGCTTTTGTTTGAGATCAAAGAAGGATCAACAAGTGGTTTCAGTTCTTTGATAATCGTTTGTGGAGTTATACCATGCTTCTCATTGTACTCCATCTGAATTTTACGACGGCGCTCAGTTTCGTCAAGTACCTTCTGCATGCTGTCAGTGATTCTATTGGCATACATAATGGCTTTACCACCAACATTTCTTGCGGCACGACCGACGATCTGAAAAAGAGATGTTTCAGACCTCAAAAAGCCTTCTTTGTCAGCGTCCATTATGGCAACCAAACTCAATTCAGGAATATCAATTCCTTCACGAAGAAGATTGATACCAACAAGCACATCAAAATCACCACGGCGGAATTTATAAAGCACCTCAATTCTTTCCAGAGCATCTAATTCACTGTGCATGTAAGCCGCCGAAACGCCTACATTTTTGAGATACTCGCTGAGCTCTTCACTTAGTCGCTTAGTTAAAGTGATAACCAAAATACGTTCTTTCTTCTCAATGCGCTGCCGGATCTCTTCCATCAGATCATCGACCTGATTATCAAGAGGTCGAACTTCCAATTCCGGTTCCATCAATCCGGTTGGGCGAATCAGTTGCTCAGTAAATGCTCCTTCACTTTTTTCCAGTTCATATTTACTTGGAGTTGCACTTACAAAGATCACTTGTTTAACCAGATTTTCCCATTCGTCAAAAGTAAGAGGGCGGTTATCCAAAGCAGAAGGAAGCCTGAATCCATGATCAACCAGCTGAACTTTTCTGGATCGGTCGCCACCATACATTGCAGAGATCTGTGGAATAGTTTGGTGACTTTCATCTACAACGGTTAAAAAATCATCAGGGAAATAATCGAGTAAACAAAAAGGTCGCTCTCCCGGTTTTCTGGCACTTAAGTAACGGGAATAATTTTCAATTCCGGAGCAGTAACCGATCTCCTGTATCATCTCAATATCAAAAAGCGTTCGCTGCTCAATACGTTTTGCTTCCAGGAATTTTTCTTCATCAATAAGAACTTTGGTTCGCCACTGGAGCTCTTCCCGAATTTGTTTGATGGATTCTTCCAAACGGGATTTTGTAGTCACATAATGTGAAGCAGGATAGATCTTAAATTCATTTACCGTTTCTTTGATATCACCGGTATCCACATCGAACAACTGAAGTGATTCGATCTCATCTCCCCACTGAGAGATTCGTAGTCCTTCATCAGAATAAGCAGGGTAAACGTCGATAATATCACCGCGAACTCTGAAAGTCCCGCGCTTGAATTCATTGTCATTTCGATTGTAATGCAGATCAACCAAATCGTATAAAAGAGTATTTCTCGGAATGTTCATTCCCGTTTCCAGAGAAACGATCAGCTTAGCATATTCAGATGGAGAACCGATACCGTAAATACAACTTATAGAAGAAACGATCACAACATCACGCCGACCTGAAAGCAAAGAACTGGTAGCGCGCAAACGCAGTCGCTGAATTTCTTCGTTGATAGAAAGATCTTTTTCAATGTATTTGTCCTGAGCCGACATATATGCTTCCGGCTGATAGTAATCGTAATAGGAAATAAAAAACTCTACACGATTGCCCGGGAAAAAATCACTTAACTCTCTGTATAATTGAGCAGCCAGAGTTTTGTTATGACTCATCACCAAGGTTGGGCGTTGCACATTTTCAATAACACTGGCAACGGTTCTGGTCTTTCCGGACCCGGTTATCCCCAATAAAGTTTGAAATTTATCTCCGGCATTTAACCCTTCCGTAAGCTCTTTAATTGCATTTGGTTGATCTCCGGCCGGATTAAAAGGAGACTGTAAATTAAACTCTGACATCAATGGTTATTTAAATCTTTAAGCAACACACAAGGTACGCAAAATTAGGGAGGATTCGTTCCGGGATTGGGAATAGATTTTATAATTCAAGAGACTTTTGAAAGTAATCTATTCCGTCTTTTTGGAGGATGTCACTTTTGGCTTGACCCAAAAGTAACCAAAAGGTCAATAAGATTCTAAACTCCTCCCATCAGAAGTGACTTATAAACGTTGACAGATATCCATACTGATGGTTCGTCAAACAAAGAATCTTAGGTTTTACGATTTGTGCAGTAAAGATAGAATTATTGATCCTAAGTCAACGAAAATAGAGTGAAGAAGTAGAGCGATCAAACTGCTATATTAGCAGCGGAAAACAAGAAAAATTCAGAATGTCAGACAAACAAAAAGTACTAGAAGGATCCCGGAAAAGGATTGATGAAATCGATGAACAGATCCTTGATCTTCTGTCGGAACGGGCAGAGGTTGTAAATGCAGTCATCAAAACAAAAGTTGAAAACCAGTTGCCGGTTTTTGTGCCGAAACGTGAAGATGAGAAATCAGCGTCGTTCAAAAAAATGGCTCAGGAAAAAGGAATAGATCCTGAATGGGCGGAAGATTTTTTAAGGATGATCATGACTTCATCCCGGGACAAACAATCTCAGGATAAGTTTCCGATCGCTACCGCTGAACCAAAGCATATCTTGTACATCGGTGGTGAAGGAGGGATGGGAAAACTTTACAAAAAATTCACGAATCAAACAGGACACAAGGCCTATTCCATAGATAAATCCAACTGGTATGAGCTTGAAGAAATAGCTCCAAAACTTGATATGGTGATCGTAACTGTTCCTATCAAAATTACGGAGCAAGTGATAGAGCGATTGAAAGGTAGACTATCAGAAAAAACCATTCTCGCGGATTTTACCAGCAACAAATCTTCACCAATTGAAAAGATGCTGGAGTGCCACGAAGGACCGGTAGTAGGATTACACCCCATGCATGGGCCGGATGTCCAAAACCTCAGCAAACAGTTGATGGTGGTTTGTCCCGGAAGAAATGCAGAGGAAGCAGATTGGTTTGTGGAGCAGTGCGAGCTTTGGGGAATGCGTGTAATTAAAGCGGACCAAAACAAGCACGATCATGTAATGCATATGGTGCAGGGACTCCGTCACTTTGTGGCGTTGCTTCACGGATCCTTTATGGAAGAATATGACCTTCGTCCTAGCGATATGCTCGAATATTCGAGTCCGATCTACAGGGCCGAAATGATGATGACAGGACGTATTTTTGCACAAAGCGCAGAGCTTTATGCAGACATCGTTTTTGCCAATGAAGAACGACGCGATCTTCTTATGAAATTCTTTAATCACCACCAGAAACTAGCTGAATTAGTTAAGAATAATGACCGAGAAGGTTTTATTCGTGAGTTTGAAGGCGTAACCGACTTCTTCGGAAAATTCGCAACACAAGCGTTAAACGAAAGTGGTTATTTGATAAATCGTCTGGCGGATAGGTTTGCGTAAAGAAAACCCATCCCTGTCCCTTCCCTTTGAAAAGGGAAGGGAACTCAAATATCAGAAAGAATTAATTAAAGGGTTTCCCTCCCTAATCTTAGCGAGGGAACAAGGGTGGGTCTTAAAGAAGAACGATCTGCACAACTTGAAATAAGATTCGATATTTTATCTAAATAATCTCACTGAAAACCATTTTTCCGAATGTTCGAAAACAAGCCCTGGATCTACGATCATGATGAACCGTTAAGCCGTTATTCTTTAGGACAAGAAGGTAATAATCCATTGATCTGCTTCGGGGTGAATCCAAGCACAGCTGTTCCGGGAAATTTAGATCCAACGGTGGCTTCCGTTGCCAGATATGCAAAAGAAAAAGGGTACGACGGTTGGATCATGTTCAATCTTTATCCGCAAAGAGCCACCAACCCGGATAAAATGCATAAGAACTTCCAGAAGCCTATTCACGAGAAGAACATCGCTGCAATTGCCGATCTTTTGGCAGAGCTTCCAAGCGGGTTAGACGTCTGGTGCGCGTGGGGAACGCTGATCGAAAAGCGACCATATCTATCCAGATGCATGAAAGACATCGCAGAAGTCCTCAAACAAAATAAATGCAGATGTTTTACCAGAGGAAACATTTCCAAAGCAGGCCATCCACATCATCCGCTATATCTAAGAAAAGAGTCGCCGATGGATGTGTTTGATCTGGAGGGGTATTTAGAATTGATCAGCGATTAATACGAAATAAATCCCAACCCTGATATTGGTTGATGGTGATTCAAATTTTGTGCGATAAACGCTGTCATTTATCAATATGCGGATCCGTAGGGGCGAATCGCGATTCGCCCCTACGATTGGGTTTTTAATAAAAATTTCGATGATCCCATGGATATGATTTGGCATAACTACGAATGCATCCAATCGAACATTATCCCAAATTAATTCGGTTTTAAACCATTCATTATGCTCAACCACCCCGCATTCATTCATGCGTATTTCACCGTTGTTCATGTTTCCAAACAAATATTCATTTCCGACAACGAATCAGATTCTGTAATTACCTGTTTCGATAAAACCGATCTTTATTCCAATTCTTCGGATTGTTTTTGATGTATTCCCGTATGTAAAACAACGATTCTTCATTTCGGATGATGTGATCATAATAATTGCGTTGCCAGATTTTGGTCCCGGGTGTTTTACGGATTAGGTTGATTTGTTTTGCGGTATTCATTTTATACCAACCAATAATTTTTGGAATCAACATTTTACGACAGTGATTACGATATAATTCCGGGTTTGCGTTCCTTTGTAGGAGCGATTCATGAATCGCCCCTACAAAGGGGATTGTATTAACAATTTCAATGATAACATGAATATGATTAGGCATAACAATATGTTCATGAATAATGGTATTTGGGTATCTGGTGTCAATTTGTTTCAAATAATCTGATGCAACCACCCCACATTCATTCATATGCATTTCACCATTGATCACATCTCCGAATAAACATTCTTTTTGGTTGGTACAAATGGTGATGAAATAAAATCCCGGCGTGGAATAATCGTATCCCTGCAAACGCATGGATTGTCGGTTTGGCAATTTCTTCTGCTTCATCATACACAATTAGACAGGTTGAGGCCGGATTCCTTACAAAAAATATCCACGAGGTTTTTCCAGGTGTGTTTTGCGGATGATTTATTGGGTTTGTATTCCATGTGGGGGCGAATCGCGATTCGCCCCCACATGGAATGTGCAATGGCCACACCGAATGTGTATAGAAATCCGGACTCACTTTTTGTTTCCTGTTCCCAAAACCGGATATTCTTTTTCATTCCAAAATTCATTGTTATATGATCCGATATTTATTTGTTCTCCTGATCTTCGTTTCCGCTTGTGCTCCTGATAATAAACCACCCATAGAATGGGGAGAATCGCCCTGGCCGGAAATTCGAAAAGAACGCATTAATATCTTGTTACCACAAGCCATGGAGGCAGCCGGTGTTGATCTTTGGATCGTGATCTGCAGGGAAAACAATAACGATCCGATCGCCGATCACATCGGGGGAGAAAATGCGGGAGGAACGGCGGCTTTTCTGTTTTACAGAGACAGTGAAGGCTTTCATTCCAAAGTATTTTCGCCATCCGGAGAATCCACGGCGCTGGATGAATTGGATATTCACGACGAAGTAATTCCGATTTTAAGAGGGAAATCGGCAGTCAGTATGGTGGTGGACTTTATCAAAGAAAAAGACTTTAAAACGATCGCCATAAACTCGAGCACCGGCAGCGCTCAGGCAGATGGATTGAGCTACACTCAACGAATGAATCTGGAAAACCAACTTGGTTCCGTATTTAGTGAACGATTGGTTTCCTCAGATGAACTGATCTATGAATGGCTGTCGATCAAGTTGCCGGCGGAAGTAGAGATCCTAAGAAAAGCAGCTGAACTGACGGCGGCATGGGAGCTGGAAGCCTACGAAATGATAGAACCGGGCGTGACGACCGATGCGGATGTAGCCGCTTTTCTGGATGCAAAGATGGAAGAATACGGAGTGGGCGAAGCGTGGAACCCAACCCAAAATCCGAATGTGAATTCCGGACCGGATCGTGGTCATTCTCATGCGACCGATAAAGTAATTATGGACGGTGATGTAATTCAGACCGATTTCGGGATCAAATTATATGGTCGCTGGGTGAGTGATATCCAACGGTTTGCATATGTTCTGAAAGAGGGAGAAACCGAAGCTCCTGAAGACATTCAGTTCTATTGGGAATCTGCCAAAGCCGGAAACAGAGCCGCTTTCAATGCCATGAAGCCGGGAGCAAAAGGAGTGGAAGTAGACGCCGCACAACGAGTGTTGATGAAAGAAAACAATTCCGAATATGTACCGTGGAGCACAGGACATCCGGTAGGATATGTAGCTCATGATGTGGGACCAAATCTGGGTGGTTCGCAATCGCCGAGTATACGTCGGGCGGCGCAAAAGCTCTTAAAAGAAGGAATGGTCTTCGCATTCGACGGCTTCCATGCATGGACCTTAGAAAAAGGTGGAGCTAAAACGATCAGCGTGGAAGAAATGGCAGTTATCACCGAAAACGGCGCAAGATTTTTGATCGCACCGCAGGAGGAGTTGGTTTTGGTGGGAGGTAAAAGGTAACGTTCAATCAGATACTTCCCGCCGGATATAAATCAGGGAAATAATAGCCAACTACTTTAGCCGGAATATGAAATCGTATAGGAGCTTTATGTGAATCAGAAACCACCAATTCCTCCTCCAGCAGTTGTTTAATAAGAGCTGTTGCGGATCGTTCTCCTAATCCAATTAAACGGGGAACTTCACCACGGGCTATTTCTCCGCGCATCATTACTTCAGCTAACACATACGTTGCTTCCTCCCGCAGTGGTTTTTCATCCGGAAGCATATTATCTGCGCGCATGGCAACATAGCCTTTTATACGATTGTAAAGAGCTTCCAATGCCAGTAATTTCTTCAGATATGAAATTTGATCGTCAGCCACTTTAAACAGAAAAGTAGTAAACCCGGTGAGTGCTCGTTCCGACAGGTTGCTACGGCCATCATAATCTCCTTCTCGTTCACTATCTGCACTGGCTAACATATTCTTATAATTCTCTGTTTTCCTGGCTAATCCTCTGGAGAGGGTCCAAAGCCCATGAGATGCTATGCCGGCCTTTCGCATAAAAGCATAAGTAAATAAGCGGGTAACCCGTCCGTTGCCATCTAAAAAAGGATGGATCCATGCTAATCGATGATGACTTGCCGCAGCTACGATCAGTTTTTTATGTCCCAGTACAGAATCGGATGTGTAGGCCTCTTCAAAATGTTTAAGAAAGCGCGGCACACTCTCCCATGTTGGAGCTATATGAGTGCCAACACTTACATTTTCCCTCCTTAACTCACCCGGAACCATAGTTATGATTGTGTTTTTGTCCGGATGTTTGATTGCTAAAAAAGATTCAGGAACACGCTCATAAAACTCTTTATGTATCCAACAGATAAACTCAGTGGAACACACATTAATGTCTTCATTTTCCTCAAAGCGATCATCTATTAATTTTTGAACTTCAATATGAGCCCGGCTTAACAGTTGCAGGCGTTTTTTTTCTTCGTCTTTGTTGTATTCTTCTTTTACTGCTTTCTCAATATCCGCCGGAGTTGTGGATTCCCCTTCTATCAGGTTAGAATAATAACTGTTGATATGCCGAAGTAAGCGCGCAATTTCTTTTCTCGTTATTGGATGAACCATTCCACCGAGCTCAGCAGCTTCCGCATACACCTTCATTGATAGATCCACAAGAGCTTTTTCTTCTTTTGGAAATAAGGGTTCCATTTGTGATGGGCGGTTATACATCGCTACTATTATGCGGGTTAAATTACGAGTTTAAAACTTGTCTTAAATATATATAAGACAGTATAATATCTTCTTTACTAATGAATAATAAAAGATAAATTTTGCGGGTTATATTGCGAGATGCTTTACCGGTTAAAGCTCAGTAATTATCTTTGGATGGAAGAGGAAAGAAATGGTGATGATCACCGAAAACGGTGCGGAGTATTTGATCGCTCCGCAGGAGGGGTTGGTTTTGGTGGAGTAAGGTATCACATAGATAGTTAATTTGTGTCTCACTCATGCAACGAAAGATCTTTTGTGTTGCATATTTATTTGTTTTTGACACACAAACTGTTTAACGTCTTATAAGTGATACACAAACTTCTTTAGGAAATAAAGCGTGAAACCATTTATTCCACACGACTTACCCATTAAAAATCTGGATTGGCAAAAATTCCAACGGATTTTAGGCCCTGCGAACAGAGCTATTGCCAGATATGATGGTTTATTACAATCCATTCCAAATCCTGCTGTTCTATTATCGCCATTAACTACACAAGAAGCGGTACTATCATCCAAAATTGAAGGCACACAAGCTACTTTAGAAGAAGTATTAAAGTTTGAAGCAGATCCAAACAGAGAAACAGAACATTATCAGGATATTCGGGAAATAATAAACTACAGAAAGGCAATGGCGTTTGCAGTAGCAGAGCTTGAAGAGCGCCCAATGAGCCTGAACTTATTGAAAAGAATGCATTCAATATTGTTGGATAGTGTGCGTGGTGAAAACAAATCCAGAGGTGCATTCAGGAACATACAAAACTGGATAGGAAAGCCGGGTACAGCCATAGAAGAAGCGCGATATGTGCCACCGTCACCATTAAAATTAATGGAAAACCTTGACGCGTATGAAAAATACCTGCATGCTGAAGATGATGATGCCTTAGTACAAGTGGCAATAATACATGCACAGTTTGAAATCATACATCCTTTTTTAGATGGAAACGGAAGAATTGGAAGAATTTTAGTGCCACTATACCTTCATTCTAAAAATATTCTTCACCAGCCAATGTTTTATATAAGTGCTTATCTGGAAAAGCACAGAGATGAATACTATGATCACTTAAAAGCTATTAGTGATGATGGTAACTGGGAAGAATGGATACAGTTCTTTTTAAAAGCCATTGATACACAAGCCAGGGCAAATACAGAAAAAGCACGAAGTATTCTTAACCTTTATGAACAAATGAAGCAAAAGGTTGTTGAAAGCACACATTCTCAGTATGCACTTCAGTCATTAGATGGTATTTTTACTGCACCTATTTTTTCATCTTCGGAATTCAAGAGATTTACAGGAATACCTAAAGCAAGCAGTGCACGGATTTTAAGCACTTTAAGAGATGAAGGGATCATCTCTATTTTAGAAGAAGCCAGCGGGCGTAAACCGGCAGTATATATATTCAGGGAGCTTATTGATATTGTAAATCAGTAGAACGCCGGGGTTGATTAACTTAAGCAATGCAAAAACGATCAGCGTAGAAGAAATGGTGGTGATCACCGAGAACGGTGCGGAGTATTTGATCGCACCGCAGGAGGAGCTGGTTTTGGTGGGGAATTGAGCTTGTAAAGTAGTGCTTCTTTTTGTTTCAACTTTGGGAGCCAACCGTTACTTTCTGTGCTAAAGCAACACGTACAAAAATAAGCACATGCAAAATCTATTGGAAGATCCTATCAGATTATTCTAAGATTAAAGGGAAAATTGAAATGGGGAAAGATGAGCAAATAAGCTTTTTACTATATACATCAAATCAGGGAGAAGTACGAGTTAACGTTGCTTTGGAGGAAGAAACCGTATGGCTTTCCCAAAAAGCAATGGCAAGCTTATTTGGGGTTTCCAAAAAAACGATTAGTGAACACCTGATCAATATTTACGACACCTTAGAGTTAGAAAAAACAACAACTGTCCGGAATTTCCGGACAGTTCAACAAGAAGGTGATAGAGAAGTAACTCGTAATATTGAATACTAAAATTTAGATGCGATTATTTCAGTTGGGTACCGGGTAAATTCAGTTGAAGCTACACAATTCCGGAAGTGGGCTACAAAAACATTAAAAGAGTTTTTAATCAAAGGTTTTGCGATAGATGATGAACGTCTTAAGCAGGGCAAAACACTTTTTGGTAAAGACTACTTCGATGAACTGCTGGAGAGAGTTCGTGAAATTAGAGCTTCTGAACGAAGGTTTTATCAAAAAATCACTGATATTTATGCAGACGCAAGCATTGATTATGATCCAAATGCCGAGATAACGCGAACTTTTTATAAAACAGTTCAAAACAAATTACACTAGGCTATTACCGGCTATACTGCAGCAGAGTTGATTACAGAAAGAGCAGATTCTAAAAAACCAAATATGGGTTTAAAAACATGGAAAAAAGCCCCTAAAGGAAAAGTGCTCAAAAGTGATGTATCGGTCGCCAAAAACTATTTGAAAGAAGAAGAGCTTAGCGGGTTAAATCGAATAGTGTCTATGTATTTAGATTATGCAGAGAATCAGGCGGAACGACAAATTCCAATGACTATGCAAGACTGGATAAAGAAGTTAGATGCTTTCTTAGACTTTAATGATTATGAGATTCTTAAAGACGCAGGAAAGATCTCGACTAAAGTGGCTAAGAAATTGGCGGAAGGAGAATATGAGAAATTCAGACCTATTCAGGATAAAAAATTCGAATCCGATTTTGATAGGTTGG
>Ga0208299_1002538_pt1 | contig 12225 bp, 3 predicted proteins | sample 15_taG_FD_184089 | JGI IMG/M metagenome (GOLD analysis project Ga0208299, IMG submission 184089) | Marine viral communities from the Subarctic Pacific Ocean - 15_ETSP_OMZ_AT15312 metaG (SPAdes) (version 2) | ecosystem: Environmental > Aquatic > Marine > Oceanic | place: Pacific Ocean | collected...
ACCATCAAAATGTCTTTCCGCAAAAAATTGAAGTGCATCATCCACTCTTTCCACAGCCTGTTGATAATCTACATTTATATCAACTACCGGTTTTCCTAGTCTTCTAAGTGCATATTCAATTAGTGTATCTGCTGATGTGGGTACTGCCATACAAAAATCTCCTCATAATATGTATAAGGAAAGAAAAAACCCCAAAAAATAAGGGGTATTCTTCTACTTCGCTATATTTCCCTTTTCTTGGGTTTTGGTGATTCTGGAACATCATGAATATTTACTTTAATTTTTTTGATATCCTCTGTGAGCATTTGTTCTATATAATATCTTCGTGTGACTGGACTTTCTGCTTCGTCCGGTTCACTTTCTTCATAATTAGAAAATCCTGGCATCTGTAAAGGACAACCAAGTTTTGGATAGTCCAATTTACTATATTCATCGCCCTCGGACACCAACCAAGTTCCTTTTCTGTCTCCACACCCACATCCACCACAGAAACTTTTGTTGCCGTCTTTTTCACTATTTTTGAGATATTCACATTCTGGTAAATCATTACCATCACCGAAACAACTAATAACCCTGAGTTGTTTTGTTGGTTTGTCTATTTTGTTGTTGGACAATCCACGAGATAATATAGACTTTGCAAAATTCTTTGCCATTCCTACTTTTTCAGAAATAGACTTTTTCTCACTCATATAAATTTAATCCTTTTCAATTATAAAAATTATACCACACTATTTATCAATGTCAACATCCAAAACTATAAATCTTCCACTTCCGTTCCATAAATTCATTATCTCATTATATTTATCCAAAGAAAGTGTTCCTGAAATATTTCTAGCAGAAACTTCTAATATATGTCCTATTGGATAACTTTTTGGTTTTGTGAACACAGAATGACTAAACAATTCATCTATATCTTCTATTACTGTTCCGCTTATATTTAAATATTCAATATGCCCTTTATTGGAAGTAGAATAAGCATCTGCTGGTTTGGGCAATTCAATTTTTTTCAATTTACCATTACCACTCAAATCTATATGTTTTAGATTTAAGAATGCATTTCCATATTCATCATAATTTCCAAACTCACCAACATCCCCCCACTCTTCTTGGGAAGATACACCCAAATTAATAAAGGGAAGTTCTGTGTTTGTTATTACCAAGAAATTCAATTCTGTCATTTCTTTATTTCTACCAAGAGAAAATTCCATTTGATTGAGTTTTGTAGAATCTCTTAAAATGAGTTGTTTAAGTTTGACTGAATTTTTCAATTCTATACCTCTACCCAATGCACAACCAGACAAATCCAAATATTCCAACACAGGAACATTCAATATCAATTTTTTATTATTGTGTAAATCTTTATTGTTTGATGCAAACAAAGAAGTCAGTTTGTTATATTTTATATTTTTGGTATCTAGTGTTTTGATTTCATTATCAGACAACAACAACCGTTCAATGTTTGGTATTTTATACATTGGGAAATCTTCTTGTGCATTAGGATACCCCGAACGAGCCAACCATTCTGTTCCAGAATTAGCACCTAATTTATTATCTTGAACCCAAATTTCTCTAATATTATTACTTTTTGGTATATCTAATCTATATAATTCATTATTATTTAAATGAAGGGTTTCTATTTTTGTCAAAGAAGAAGCATTAAAATATTGCATGGGTGTACAAATAACATCAACAGATGAATCCGCAGCAACAATAGTTTTTATTTTGTTTCTTCGTTTTTCTCTTTTTTCTAAATCTTTGGAAAGATATACACCAATATAATAACCAACCATACCTGTACATTGTTGCCAATCATATTCATCATTATATTCGTTTCTACCGTTTCCGTATCTAGCAGGATTTATTACAAGTTTATTTAAGTTTGGTAACTCGGAGAAAAATACTTTAGAATGATAATATGGTTCAAATACATTTGACAAATCTACATCATCAGGTGTACGATATTTTCTAGTCAACCAAAGTTGAGTTATGCTATTTTTATATTTTTCAAAAACCTTATCATTTCCGTTTATCATTCCCCAATCAAAACGATTATTATTGTTATGAGATTTTATGTTATAATATCCCTGAATATACTGATAACTTGTTGGGTCTGTTGGAAGAGGAAGTGCCTCTACCAATGGTTCATTTCTACCATCATGAATTTTATATAAAATATTATTTTGTACATTATTAGATTTAGAATATAAAGATTCATCTGGAACATTTATTGGTTTATTTTCAATATCAACAAAACCAAAGAAGGGAACAGAAAAACTCATATCGTTTGTGTTGGTTCTTCCAATTAACAATGGTTTGTATTTAATTTTTCTTTTATTCTTAAATGCAGCCGCAATAACCGCACAAGCATCACAAGCACCACATTCTTCAGACCAAGTATCTCCAGAACAGGAACGGTCTGCACAATTCCAATGAATTGCATCATAGTGGTCTGGGTCTTGTCCTGGACCATCTGTGGGCATTTGAACACATCCGATGTTCATACAAGGAACATCACCCATATAATAACCACCCAATTTTAGACACTGTTCCATAGGCCATCTAGCACACGTTTCCGTATGAGGATTACAACAAGAACCAAATGTAGGACAATGTCGACAATCACCATTGCCTTGATAATCAGATTCTAATCTACCTCTCAAACCAAAACCTGCCATGATACCTTTTCCCATGTTACGCCATCCAAACCAATTCTCTCTATTTGAAGTTCTACATTCAGGACACCCTATACCACACGATGGATGTCGGTCTACACAATAGTCTATACCACCATATGCTCCGTTCTTTAAAGGTGTGCCAATATGCTCAGGAAAATTACCCCAAACTCCACCCATTGTATCACTAAAATAGGGATGATTCCAAGGAGTTGACCATTCTCTGGGAAGAACATCCCAATGGTGAAGCATTCCCCCTTCATTATTTTGTCCAAAGTAACCGGGGTGGCAGGTCGAGTATGGTGGGGTACCGTACTTCGAGTAATAATAACTATCAAATTCAAAATACGAATTACATTCTTGCCACATATCACAAGGACGAGTGTTCCAAAATGCACCACTGTACCAGATAGGCAATTCCTCATCGGGGTCAGGAAAATCGTAACTCCCAAAAGTACAATCGCCTTTTGGGAAAAATGTATAACAAGCATTTGAAACATTTGGGTCTGGATGTGACACACCATATTCTGAATTACATTCAGGATAATTTACTAAGCCTTCTGGGTCACCTTCCCATAGTGGACAATTAGGGCTGTCTAAGTAGTTATCAAGAACATTTGCTTTACAATCAATCCCACCTTCTGTCACACCATCATCCCTCAATATAGGTCCCCATTTATTTAACAAATCACATTCTTCTTTTGTTACATAACAACAACTTGCTTCATAGAAAAAATCAGGTTCGCATGGTCCACCAAAGCCAGCACCAGGTAATGGCGGCCAAGGGCGGGTGGTAGTGTTGTGTGGGTCTAAGTGGGCACTTCTGTGACAATCACAACATGCACCCTTTCCTAAAAAATCTGCATCGCAGGCATCGCAACTGTAGTCGTCCTGTGTTGTATGTGAACAACTTTTTCCATAACTGTTGTATGGATTAACTCCTATTCTTCCACTATTATCAGACCAGATACAATGTGTTTCCATATTCGGATATGAATAATCTTCTCTTCCAACATTTTTACAACTACTGCCTCTCCACGGAGGTGGTTCTTGTCCTGGTCCATATCCACAATCTGGTTGGCTCGATTGCAAATTACATACATCACAACTATCAGGGGGTTGGGTGTCGGGGGTACCGTCAGAGCCATCTACTTTGCAATAACAACACGGAGCAATATCCGCAGTACATGCTAGTGAGGTTCCAAATCCACTACCGGCAACCCAATCATCACAAAATGTTGATGGTCCCATCCATACAGAATGACCGTCTTCAGACCAATTTAAATTATCACATTCAACTTCACCTTCCTGACATGGGGCACATTCTTCTTTTGTTTTGTTATCATCACAACTTTCCGTGCCAGCCGCCGCACACAAAGGGGAACAACACGCACCTGTTTCTGCATCACATGGGCATCCAGAACACCAAGTTGCAGGGAGATATTCATCTTCGCTAACACCACAATTACTTGGAAGAGTAGAACGAACGTGACATCCTTCTTCTTGAAAATCAACAGTTTCTTGATAAGTTTCAAAAGTTAGACAACATCCATACTCTATATCTACACAATCATGTGTAGAATCTTCACAACACGCACGACATACTGCTCCAAGATTTGTTATATCACCATCAGCAAAAGCATGAACAGTATAACCACAATAATTACAGTACACTTGTCCTTGCGTATATGTGGAGTCACCCTCATAACTAGTATCACAACTTGTCCCACTATATTGAGGTTTACCGCCGTCTGCAATGCAATCTGCTGGATGCAAATCTTCACATATAAAATATCCATTGTCTAAATGTTTACAACATGGCCTACAATCGGGACAAACACTTGTTTCACAATCTACACATAATGAACCACATGGGTTATCTACACAGAGTGTTCCTTCCAACCAATTGTCAGAAGAACAAATTTTCTGTGTAGTCATAGAACATGTACCATCAACAGCACAACATGCTCCAATTAATCCTTGGTCATCACATACGTATGTCTCTACCGAGCAAGTTGGGTCATCCGTGCAAGAGGTTGATGAACTCCACACAGCAGGCGCAAAACAACAATCGTTCTTGGGTACCCCTTCTGTACAACTGTCTCCCATACAACAAATACCTTGGTGACAAACACTGTCATCAGCACACAATGTATCGTCACCGGCGTATACACCACCTAATGCCGTACAATCATCAGGATGTAAAGTGTCGAGGCAGGTGCCATCTGTCATACAACAAGCACCTGTTGGGTCAACAACACTTCTTACTCCAGCAGGACAACAAGTCGTGTCACATCCATAGAAACATCCCGTACAGTTTGATAATTCTGTTTCTGTACAACTACCACCTGGTCCCTGTTGTAATTCTGTCGGACATTCAGACCCACTGCAACATGCACCGACACAATCTTCGGGTTCTCCACAATCGCTTATTCCAGAACTTCTTATTTCTGCACATCCCGAAGATACACAAGGATTGTTTATATTCCAACTGTCTGAAACATTTTCAAAAGGTAAGCCATCACAACCTGTAAATGTTCCACCTAATATTTTACATTCGTTTTGTGTTATTGCTGGTATACATTTTCCGTGCCAACAACAACTTCCTCTATTTCTAGAATACGGACAATCACAATCTTCACACCTTCCATCGTTTATATTAACGTAAACTGATTCTGTATTATTAATACCAAAATCTATTAAATAATCAGATGCAAAATCTCTATCTAAGTGTTGAGAAGAAACATCAAAAGAATCTAAACATCTGTCTGTACCATATTCCTTAATGGTTTTATTTTCTTTATTATATCCTGCTATAATTACATCACTAGTTTTATTGCAACAAGGAACAGTATCACAATTATATTCACAATTCAATCCACTATAAAAAATACCATTTAATTCTATACATTGTCCTCTACTAGTAAAAGAACAACCCAATTCATGACAACACGCACCAATTTCTTGAACCGAACAATTAAAACCTGGGGATTCGCAAGGTTGGTCAAATCTAATTCCAACATAATTTTCTGCTGGTGGACATGGGTCATTTTCTCCTATATTTTGACAACCAATATATGAACCGTCTCTTTGCCATATACAACAGGAATCTGTTACGAATATAGAATCCTTACAGGGATATCCTGTCTCTTCATTACATTCTTCGTCTTCATGAAAAAGCGTTGTTATATCTTTATTGTTTGCAGCAATTTGTTCGCAATGATATATTGTGGTATTATCACATTTTATAAATTCTCCGCTTGAAATGTTAAACTGACAACATGCACCATTACTACCAAAACCACAATCTCCATAATATTCACAACAATCTATATCATCACAACTTGATTGTTCGTTACTCCACAATCCACCAAGAGCAATACATCTACTATTAGAAGTAACATAACAATTATAATCAACTATAAATGGTTTAACATCAGGGTCTTCCACACCAAAATATTCTGGAATACAACAAGTACCTTTTTTATTATCAATAGGCGGAACGCAAAAAAATCCATCAACACTTGTTAAAGTACCACAAGTAGAACCAGACACCCACGCTGCACCACCACTTCCGCCAGGTGGTTCATTTAAACAATCTCCACAGGTTATACCATCAGAACAATATGTTATACCATTGAACGGATGATTTCCAAAACAACAAGAACCTGTCGGCCAAGAGCAAGGCCAAGATGAACTAAATGTACTTCCGTCCCCGCAAGAACTACCCGAACCACCCCAAAGACCATTAATTATAGAACAGTCGCCCGCAGTATATCCATTTGGATAATTTTTATCATCGGGACTCAGGCAATTTCCTTCAAGACAACACGAACCGTGTGCAGTTGCTCCCGTAACTCCACAACCACCCGCAGAATTTATTTCTGAACATGTGGATAGAGGTCCTCTAGGAACACCACCAACATTCAAACATTCACAGGGTTTTAAATCTTTACATACACCAGACCAACTATAATCACCACTAACACCTTTAATATAATTTCCCATACAACATGCTTGTAAATAGGCGGTAGAATCTTCACAACAATCTGATGACAAACAATCGAAATCTTTACCTTTCCATTCACCATCCCTACATCCACAACCCTCTTCTGTTGTTATATAACAAAAACCATGTTCATCACAACAAACGCCATAAACAAAACCAGAATCAAATCTATATGAACAAGGATTATCAGAACAAAGTTGACCTGCATAAAAATCACTATCGCTTGGACAGAGACTTAAAGATGTATCTGTACAATTACCCAGTGCATCACAACACGCACCCATTAAAGTTGTTGGGTCAACACCTATTCCACCAGACCTTGTTCTAAACTGAATACTCATTTATTATCTTTCCTAGTTTGTCCACCTGATGATGATGTATTCCAACCCTGATTTTCTTTTATGTTGCTTTTTTTCCATCTACCACCTAACGCATTTTCACAGTAATTTTTATCACACCCCATTATAATTGACCCATCCTGTAATCTACATCTTCCTGTTGTATTATTTATATTAGTTCCTATAGAAAAATTATTAAAAATATTATCTGTTTGTATAATATTATTTCCATGTAACCCCTTACAGTTTATTTCTTCACATTTTATATCGGTATATACAACACCACCAAATGCATTAGATAAAGTTTCTTCTTGTCCTTTGGGTATTGTCATATTTATACAACTTTTTCCTAAAAGATTCTTATTAGACCCCAAACATATTGAAATGTTTTGTAATTTAATATTTCCTTTTCCGCTAAATGTATCACAAATACCGGACATACCACCATTAGGAATAAATCTTTCAACGTATGAAAGACCTCTGTCTAAAACGTATTCGTATATATCCGAAACCTTAATTTCATTTTTACCATCACATATTACACCAAATAATTTTGGTAGCCTGTTTGGTGTGATTATTCTTTTTCGGAAAATTATTTCTTCAACAACATCATCAGAATTTCTAAATGGGAATTGATTACAAACATCACAATCTACCGCCTCTGAACCAATACAAACACTATTCGCTCCCATAAATCCACCACCTTGTGCTAAACATTCAAGCGATGTCATAGGACCTTGACATGATTCGGCAGAAAGACAACACGCACCAGTTACTACTACTTCTTCACAATCTATAAGCGAACAGAAACTGCCATCTCCATGATATACTCCTAGTGCAGCACAATCTTCACGAACCATGTCATTTACACATTCAATAAACTCCCCACTCTCATATAGACAACATGCACCTACTGCTAATTCTCCACACGGATTGGTACAAGAATAATCCACTGTACAAGGAGTATTGCTTCGCCATACACCACCAAATCTTAAACAATCTATTCTGTTTGCACCATTTGCTCCTTCAAGACAAAGAGTGTCCCCTGTATCGTCTACATTTATGCAGCATGAACCCACTTCATTATCTTGATTACAAGGACTATCTTTACATAATGTACTAGAAAACCAAGCATATTTTTCTCCCAATGCTTGACATTCTTCGTCTAACATATAATCATAACAACTAGAATTTGTTGTTATATTGCAACAAGAACCAAAACCATAATCAGAAACACTTGCTCCAAAACCTATTCCAGACATTGTACAGAACCAACTATTACAGTGGTCGTAACTCAAACAATTTACAATATCTCTACCGTTTGTAAACCTAACATCGTCTGAAAAATAAAAACTATTAGAAAAAGAAATTCCATAAGGACCACCGTCAATAATCATAGTAATGCTTATTGCTTCGCCATATTCGGCTGTTACACCAATCGCGGGATTAGTCCATATTGGACCAGAAACTATAGGATTTTTAGACGGATGAAATTCCGCACTAATTCCGCTTAAACTAAATGGTGTAAATATTTGATGAACATTTCCATATCCTTCTTTTAAATCTATAACAAAAGGATTTTTTGTAACACCATTTACGGGATTTCCGTGAATATAAAAATTCTCTGAATAATTTCTAAATGTAACATCAATAGTACCCCATTCGGGTAACGATGTATCATCATTAAATGTTAGACCATACGCATCCTTGACATTTTTTCTATCGGAAAGATATGCAACCTCTCCCTCTGATTGAAGTTCTACTGTTCCGTATTGTACAGCAGCATCAGGACCACTAATGCCTAGTGTATCATATGTTACTCCTGGTCCAATAGTTCCCGATTTATAAAGTTCCAAATCACCGCTTACACCAATCGACCTAAATGAAAGAGTTGCACCAGATGCACCACCATGTCCACCCCAAGGTCTAAATGTCGGAGATACCCAAGTAACACCGCTAAATATTCCTGTATATCCACAGGGTGCTTCAAGTGTGTCTGAAACCGGAACATCACAAAGTAGGGTATTAAAGAACGCTCCTGTTGTACCAATAACAGGAGCATGAGTTCCTGTGAGTCCTCTTGGTGCAGCAGTTACATAATTTCCCCATTGGTCGGCAAATTCTAAAACATAATAATTATATGCAGGTTTTTCTTGGTCTGTTTGTAGGTATGTTCCTACCAACTTCATTCCTGTGGGTCCTGTTGGTCCGCTTACACCTGTTGGTCCTATTGCTCCCCTTGGACCTGTTCCACCAATAGTACCATACACAGTTGCACCACAAATCCCTTTGGGTCCTGTATATGGTCTTATATGACTAGTTGAAAATGAATCGGTATAACCTAGTGGCATATGTTATATATTCCTAATATTTCTTTTTCTGAATTTAATTGTATCGTCATTTTTTATATTATCGAAAATCTTTTTAATAGAATCTGGTTTCAAAGAACATTTGCTCATATTTCTACAAACATTGCAGCACATCATTTCATCATTCATAATTCTATCTTCACACCTTTCTTCATTCCAACAACCGTCTATACTATTACACCATTTACAATCCGTTCCGTCCATACAAGTTGATTGATTGTTATCATCAATAAAACAACAACTTCCTGTTGTTTCTTTTCCTATACAGGGGTTGTTGGGTGGAGCCTCTAGCATTCTAGATGGGTCTACAGTTTTCTTTCCAATTTGAATACCTCCCCCACCACTTATTTCTGTGGTTTGTATTGAAGAAATGGCCCCTTGGTCCGTTGATACACATACGGGATGTGTGGGGTGACTTTGACACCAACGGTCAAACTCATCTGAACTTGGTGTAATTATACCAACTTTACCATCTATGTTAGATATCTTTATAAACATGAATCCAATATTACCTGGGTCGGTGGATGTATCCATCGAAAATTTCCAGCACCGGTCTTGGTGTGGACTACCTTGACCTACACCACTTGATGCCCAATCAATGTCATAAAATTGTATTACACCATATTCTTCATCTGCCTCTAGACAATTTACGGCATCGGGTGGACATCTATTAAACCCACCAAAATCATCTTTTATATTAAAAGATATTAAGTGTTCATTTAGACACCCTTCCCCTCCATGAGTCAACGATATAGTGCCTCTGTTTTCAACTACATCACCATCTTCAATATCATCAAATCCGGGTACGGGACCACCCCACCACTCCGAGATTGGAATAACTCTCCAACTCAACGTAAACTCATTAAACTGTCCCGACTCTCCTGGGTCACCATAAATTACATTTCCGCAACTGCCACATGGCCAACGGTAGACATTAATTGGAATGAAAATATTTCCCTTCCCATCGTGCCCATATTCGTCTGTTCTAATCCAACCGTCCCTGAAGGACCATCCGCAGGGGAACGTGTTCTTGCAAGTTCCTTCTATACAATCGGTTTGATAGTCACCAAGTTCTACAGTTATCCATTCTTCCGACCAAAAACAACAAGCATTGGTACACCAACCTTGACAGGGGGGATTATCATAACAACAACCATTTGGGTGGTCACCGCGTGATTCGTTATCGGGACACGTGTCGCAACACCAACCGGGAGCAATAAACGCTTCGCAAACTTCATCGTGCCCATTACAATTATACCCAACCATATTAGTTGACTCACCATCTTGTCGCAATTTTTCGTTGCTTCCTAGTAAACCGCTAACACAAGGGTCAGGGTTATCGTCGCATGTTGCGTTCCACTGTACATTGGATGGAGAACATGGATACGCGCCGCACTGACTCGTGTCGCAACTCCACGGGCACAGTTGGACGCCATCCATATCATTACAGTCGCCGAAGAAACAACAAACAGAAGAACAAGTAAAATCTCCGCAATCTTCAAATTCACTCCATCCTCCGTTGTCTGAAGTAGAACAATTTGCCTCTGTTGTTTGTTCACATGTATAAGAACCATCATCGCAACATCCCGACGTACATCCTCCGGGAACTTCGTAATCACAACATGCACCAATATTATCACATACAACGCCATTACATGTTGTTGCATTACTATCGAAACTATAGAAAGTTAGGGCTTCACAATCTCCTTGGGTTTCCATTGTACAAGTCATACCATCACCGGCTGTGTTCAAATGACAACACGAACCGGTAGCAACACAATCACTATTAGCACAATCAGTGTTGCTATCATAAGAACCTAAAAGAACCTGTGTGCAATTATATTCTGTTGTATCTATACACTCTGTAATGCCCGAATTATCCCAGCAACATTTTCCTGTAGGCATGTCTGTACAAGCAGATTCAATACAATTATATGTATCTCCTAGATTAGGCCAATCTCCTGTCCAATAATATGCGGAGCCATAACTTGCACATCCGTCTGATGTTGTGTTATCAATACAGTCATCAGGACCGCAACATGAACTTAGCATAGGTACATCAGGACCATTACCGAAAATACCCAATGTTATAGTTTCATAACCATGACCAAGATGACAAATTCCCGGTATATTTCTACCACCCGGTCCCAAATATTTACCTTTATTTGGGTCGTTGGGGTCTTTTTCAAACACCTCGTTATCAAGAACAAACTGTCTCGCATCTGCGTGGTCTGATTGACCATAATCATATAACCAAGATGCCCTATAGTGTTGGTCATAAGGAGGAGTACTTGCATCAGAACTTCCAAGTATACTAGTCCACCCATCAGAATCTCCAACAGGATTGCCGTCATGCCAATCAACTTGTATTTTATTTACGATAGGACAACATGGAGGTCTAACAACAGGAGTACCATCAAAATTAGACCTGTCATCATCATGACAATTACGGTCTAACATGGGACATCCACGAATACCCTCATAACCTTGCATAGGATTCAAATCCATACAATGGTATGGTTCACCATCTGGCCGTTCGCATTGGGGAGTATCTTCAGGTTCGCAAAATCTATGAGTTCCAAACTCACAACCAGCCACATTTAACGGTAATTTTAAACCCATACCGAAGTAGGGTGATGTTATGAAGGGATAACCACCCCCACCGCCGCAATAACTGCCTGTGCAATCTCCACAACCATTACCGACGCAACCAGTCCAATCCGCAAGTTCGGTTGGAGAAGAACCGAATAGAGCAGGACAAGTATTTACATCTAAACAATATTTAACAGTTCCTGTCCATGCATCGTCTTCCCATATACTTTTTGCAATGTGGTGTG
>Ga0208299_1002539_pt1 | contig 12224 bp, 10 predicted proteins | sample 15_taG_FD_184089 | JGI IMG/M metagenome (GOLD analysis project Ga0208299, IMG submission 184089) | Marine viral communities from the Subarctic Pacific Ocean - 15_ETSP_OMZ_AT15312 metaG (SPAdes) (version 2) | ecosystem: Environmental > Aquatic > Marine > Oceanic | place: Pacific Ocean | collected...
AACTGCCTAGATACTTTGTCATGCTGTTAAGCCTCCTTGACCACCACAAGCAGCTGTACCATTTCTACCTCTTTCTGTTAAGTCACCAAAGTCAGTTGCATTCCCAGTTGAGGCTATAACAACTACATCTATTTTTAGTCCATAAGGAGGACTTGCAGCAGTTGAATCATTACCTCTGTCATCATAACCACCACCAGATACAGCTTTAGTTGCATTAGATGTTGAAGCTACCCATTGTATAGTTGAAGTTAAGTCACCAAAATCTTGTGCATCTCCTGTTGATGCGATAGTAATATATTGAATTACATTTACAGACTCTCCAAATTCACCACCCATAAACAATGCTCTTGTAGAACTAGCAGCAGTACCATTATTCATATAATTTGCACCAGAACCTATCAAATCACCAAAATCTGTTACACCCCCTGTAGATGCTATATTGACATAATCTATAGTAGTATTATTTACTCCTGAATATTCACCACCTCCAAAAATACCTCTAGTATTATTACCTGTAGAATTATGTTGACTTCTAGCTCCAGATAAGTCTCCAAAGTCACTAGCATTAGCTGCTGAAGATAGAGTAAAATAATCAATAACATTACTCAAGACGCTACCCCTCCTGCCATAATTCCTCTTGTAGTAGATGAACAACCAGCAAGAGTATACCTAGCTACAGTCAAGTCTCCAAAATCACTTGTATTACCTAGAGTAGAATACGTTGAAGTTTGTATATAGTTTACATATCCTGCACCTGTTCCGGGAGAACCACCATCATAACCACCACACAAAAAAGCTTTTGTTGTAGAAGAACAAGCTGCTGCACTACCCCCATGAGTTGAAATATCCCCAAAGTCTGCTGCATTACCCCCAGAGGCAATATCCACATAGTCTATAGTAACAGAACCATTACCACTACCATATCTACCCATAAACAAACCCATGTTAGCATTTGAGGGAAGCGTTATTTGCCACAAACCACCTTTAACAGCCACACCCTGTTGTCTTAAATCCCATACTCCAGAATAATTAGGCATTAAGATAATCCTCCATGTCCATTAGATACAACACCACCTGCGTATTGCATAGTACCTAATAAGCTTCCAAAGTCTGCAGCATTACCTGCTGATGCTATTGTAACATAGTCTATCTGATTATTACACTGAACGCCACTACCATCCCATGCACCCCCTCCAAATATAGCTCTTGTTAAACTAGCAGTTCCAAACTGCCTAGCATAATTACCTCTTAAATCTCCAAAGTCAGTAGCATTACCTGTTGAAGCCATTGTTATTAAATCTATCTCACCTTCATAAGGACTACCACCTGAACCACCTGCTACAACTGCTCTTGTTGAACTACAGGCATTTGATTGTGTTCCAAGGTCATTTCTTGCTAATTGTAAGTCACCAAAATCACTAGCATTACCAGAGGAAGCCATTGCAAATCTATCAATTACGTTAGAATTAGAACCTGTTGTACCCCCTGCCCTAAAACCATATGTTCCATCTGAAAAACTTGAGTGGTCTTTTGATGATTCTGTTAAATCTCCATGGTCACTCGCATTTCCTGTAGATGCTATGACGATACGTTGTATTGTATTACCAGTAGAAAAATACGCAGATAATGCACCTCCACAAAAGAAACCATAAGTGCTACTGCTACATCCACCTATGTCGTAACCACCTGTAGATAAATCACCAAAGTCACTAGCATTAGCTGCTGAAGATAGAGTAAGATGTTGTATTTTATCTATTTCAACTGTTGTATCCGTATTTGTTCCACCTCCAATAATACCTCTTGTAGAGCTTGAACAACAACCTCCAGAATGTCTACCATCAACTAAATCTGCACCCCAATCTGTTGAGTCACCTGCACTGGAAATAGTAACAACTTGAATAATATTATGCGTAGCTGTTGACCCACTAAGCACACCATAACCACTTAAAATTAGTGCTTTTGTAGCAGCAGGACTTCCAGTAGTAGCAGAGCTAATAGGACTTGTACCAAAAGCATTGTTTGCTAAACCTGTTACAGAATAACTTGTACCATTAGTTAATCCAGTTATAGTTATAGGACTTGAAGAACTTGTTGCTCCAGTAGATACATTACTTGCTATCGCTGTTGCTGTATAAGAGCTAATATCACCACCACCAGTATTTGCTGGATTAGTGAAAGTAACAGTAACTTCTCCTTCTCCCCCTGAAACACTTATAGTAGGAGCATCAGGTGCTCTCAGTTGGTCAGAGCCACCAATGTAACCACCTTTGTAAGTTTTTGTCATTAGGCATCTTTCATTAATTCATAAGAAGCTAAGTATGTTAAGTCACTATTTGCAGATGCTGTAACAGCTAATAAATCTGTTTCATCTAAGTAGAAACCATTATCTTTACCTATAACGACCAAGGTTGAATCAGCAGGTACTGAAATAGTTTTAGCAATAGCAAAGTACGTTGAGCCATTATCTACACTAACCTCTACTGTTACTGTAGCTGCATTAGTTCCATCTATATTAGCAATAATAAGAGAGTTAACTTTAGCACAATACTCTGCCGTAACATCTATTATAGCTACTCTTGATGTAGTCACAGCACCAACAGCCACTGAAGGTGTTATAGTATCTACATTTATTAAATTGGGGGTTGCCATTTACTTCTCTCCTTTTATTAACCGAATACAATCGCTGCTGCAATTGCAAACCCTTTTGTTGCTGAACTTCCACTAGCATAAGTTTTTACATCTGTTGCTGGAATAGTCTTCATTGTTCCACCATCATTAACTACAAAGCCATCAGCATCTGCTAGTGTTATTGTACTGCCAACAGAAGTACCACCATCTAGTAGATTCAGTTCTGCAGCAGTTGCTGTAACATTTGTACCCCCTATATCTAAGGTAGTTACACTAATCTCCCCTGCAACTGTAACTAGGCCGTCTGCGACCGTAATTAAATCTGTGTCATCTGTGTGACCAATAGTACTTCCATTAATCAAAACATCATCAATATCTAAAGAACCGCCTGAAATTAAACCTGTCGTAGTAATTGCAGATGACCCCGTATCTATTGTGCCAAATCCAGAAGTTATTGAACCTGAATTTAAGGCACCAGTTGTAACAATATTTCCACCACCGACATTATGACTTGCAAAATAAGTGGACACAGTATCAACATTGGTCATACGCATAGTACCACCATCATTAATCAATATGCCATCCCCAGAAGCAACTGCTGTTGTCCCCCTGGCAGTTCCACCGTCAATAAGATTAAGTTCAGCGGCAGTTGAAGTTACTGCAGTACTACCCAATGAAAACTGCCCATCAGGTACAATTAATCCAGCACCACCTCCTAAAATAAGGTCATCAGCAGAGGTATCCCACAACATATAAGCCGAAGCTGTATCTCCAAAGAATTTAACGTCATAACCTGTATCATCTACACCAACAGTAACTGTTGCATCTATTTGAACAGCCCCATCAATGTCTACGGCATCTAGATTTGATGTACCGTCAATATCTATGTTACCACTGATATCTAATTCTGTGGCTACAATTTTATCATTAAATGTAGCCGCGCCTGCTTCAGACATATCCAATGTTAAAGCAGTAATATCGGAACTACTATCAGTTCCTTTAAATATAATATCAGCATCGCCAGCTTGCGCATCAATAGTTATATTACCAGAACTTGTAGCAATAGTTACAGCGGCATCACCAGTAGATATATTATCAGCTGCAAGCGACGTCGCCTCCGCCGATATGTAGGAATTTAACTGGCTGGCGTTAATATATTTTGTAGTTCCGCCATCATCTATTAAAAATTTATCTGCATCCGCTACAGTAATACTAGTTCCATCAGTAGCCCCATCAACTTGTATAGCGGCTCCTGATACTTTATCTGCGGTTGTTATTGTGCTTAATTTACTGTCTGCTATAGAACCTGCAAGCATAGAATTTTCTACAGCGGTGCTAGCTATCGTTACTGCACCATTAGACGCTATTGTGATATCCCCAGAAATAGCTACAGGATTGTAATTTGTCCCATCGGCAACTAAAACATGCCCACTGGTATTTGTACCCATAATTAAATCGTCGCCAGTTACAGTTAAATCGCCTCCAACAACAACATCTCCATTAAATGTTGACTTACCTGCAAGTGCCATATCAATATCTAAAGCTGTTATAGCTGAAGAACCATCCGTTCCTTTTATTGTAAAATTCTTATCTGCAGTCGGTACAGTTAATACTGCATCCCCACTATTAGCGTTAGTTAATGAAATTAAACTTACATTATTAGCAAAAAAATGAATCTCATCTGCTGTTTCGAAATCTATTTTTGTTTGGTCATCTTCACCAATTTTTACATCTGTTGCTAGAATACTAGTAATGCCCGTTTGTGCGGCATCTATTGCAAAATCTATATTATCGTTGGATGTATCATAGGTTACCGTAATACCACTTTCCGTGTTACTAGAAAGCATATTCGTACCAACAGTGTCTCTAATATAGGTTGCTAATGCAGTCCCATCAACTGTAATAGCATCTGCCTCCAATGTTCCATCTATATCCGCATCTCCAGATATATCAAGACTTGTAGCGTCAACTTCTCCTGCTACAGTAAGTACTCCACTAGCCATAGTTAATAAATCAGTATCTGACGTATGTCCTATAGTCGTCCCATTGATAATCACATTATCAACTGTTAAAGTTGTAAGTGTACCTACAGACGTAAGATTAGGCATAGCGGTTATTTCGTCATCAAAATATGCCGCTAAATCAGTAACCGCAACTTGAACCATTGTGCCGTTATCATTCATTACAACCCTATCTGCATCAGCAACAGTAGTAGAAGTTGCACTGGTATCACCATCTATGATATTTAATTCTGTCGTTGTAACTGAAGCACCATCCAGTATTTCTAATTCTGCTTCAGAAATACCTGCTGAACCTATTGTAACTGTACCTGCAAATGTTACATTCGCACCACTGAATGTCATAGCAGTGGTAGAACCTGATTTAATTATAAGGTCTCCTGAAGTGTTTGTAAACGCGCCGTATTGTGTGCCATCATCTTTAAGCACTATATCTGCACCACCTGCATCTAAATTAATATCTGCTGCGGCATCAACTGTAAGATTATTTGCAGAAATGGTTAAATCAGTACCATCCCCTTCAATTTTTTCACTATCTCCACCAAATACAATGCCCACATTATTAGGTATATGTACATCTGAGGTAGCTGTTAAATTTATTTTAGCACTTGAGGAAATCGTTAAATCAGTTCCATCTCCTTCAATTTTCTCCCCATCATCACCAAATGTTAAACCAATATTAGCAGGTATATTAATATCTGCACCAGAAACAAGATATAAGTCTGTCCCATCACCATAGATGTATTCTCCACCCTCATCAAAGAAATATAATCGTTTAGTGCTATCAAGCACCATATCATCAGAGAATTTAAAATGGTCTTCGTCTTCCATCCAGGTAATAACACCATCATTTGATTCACCATCAAATGTTATTGTGATATCTGTACCTGATGTAGCCGCTCCAAAAGTAAGCGAATTGCCCAACAACTTTGTTATTGGCCCACCTTCTCCTGTAGTTCCATCATGAGTATGTCCTGATGATGAATTAAAAACCGCTAATACCTGGTCAAATTCATCATTAGTATCTGCTGCTTGAATTGTGTCACCAGTAGTGTATGATGATTGTCTTGAATATGCTGCTCCCATTTACCTTCTAGCTCCTGCGTCAAATTCTAGTTGAAATCCTTTTAAGGAATATGGAGAAGATACTCCACTATCTACAACACGAAGAGCAACGGCAAATCCGCTACCTTCGATTGGTTGTCTAAGTAATGGTTCAGATTGTCCCCCATAAGTGGATGAACCATAAGTTGCTGAACCATATAATGCTACTATACTCGTGCTATCAAATGGATATGCAGCTGGTCTAGGCACATCTGAACTTTCATAATCATACCTAACAATTAAATCTGCATTAACTGTGCCTGATGGAGAGTAATTAAGTATTGCTCTTTGAAAGTTTTTTCGTATGCCTGCATCTCCCATTGTTAAATCTGGGGAACGATATCGGCCTACTATAGTTGTACCATCAAATGTGCTACCTTGTTCTTGTCTTTGTATGTATCCATCAAAAGTACCATGCAAAACATAACTAGCCCCCTCATAAATGGCAGAGTCTGTACATGCTGGACGAATACCAACAAATTCTGAAAATTCATATGTATCTGCTTTTCTAACACAAATAACTCCTTTTTTAGAATCCCCAGCACTTTTTGTAAAAAATATTCTGTACTGTGTTTTTTCTGGAATTACTACGCTATCAAAATCTGATACACTAGTTTCATCCACAAATCTTTGTTGTATAGCTGATGAAATAGTTCCTAATGCAACGTCACCTAATTTTTCTGTACCAGCTATGGTACGTAATCCATCTGGTCCTAAAAATACTAAATCTCCTGCAAGTTCTTGTATTGTATCCCCATTTTTACATCCAAGTTCTCTAGTAACAGGCACACTACTAAAATTATTTGCTTCTCCTACTATTTTAAATATACTTCCTTCACAGAATACATACAAAGCATCACGAAAAGGAAATATTCCTGTTATACGCCCATCAATATTAATAAACCCAGCACCTTTAGCTGTAGTAAAATCTGTAGGGTCTTCTGGTGCTGCCCATAAAACTTGTTGGGGAGACGCCGACATTCCTGCAAAAAATACATGATTTTTAAAACCACTTACAAATTTAGGATTTGCTGGAGCGCCTGTACTATTTAAATCGGTTACGCTACTGTTGTCATATACTGATGCATTGTTTGCCCCATCTGCCCACACTATATAATCTGTACCATTTAAATTATATCTAAAAAATGAGTATTTTCCTGCACTTGTTCTACCAGAATCTATTTCTGTCCAAGAACTACTTGTTCCACCTTTAAATACTTTTTCTCCGCGGGCAGCAATTACATTTCCTTTAAAGAACGCAGACATTAACACAGCTTCGCCACTACTTGACGTTTGTGGAACTATATTACTATTCCACTTACTGAATCCATTTATTCTCCTGTATCCACCTTTAGGGTCAGGTTCAAAGTTTTCTAACTCAAAAGCCATACCAGCTTCCATTGTAAAAGTAGAACGGTCTAAAACCAAACCACCTTGTAAAGCGAATACAAACGGATTTAATTGTGCTTCATCTGCCATTAATTATCCTAAAAGAATGCGGCCGAAGATGATGAGGAAGCCCTTTGTATATATGTAGACCTAAGATAGTCTGTTTTATTTAACAATATACTTTGCATATGTTTTATGCCTTCTTCAAATCTAGCAAAATTCAATTGATACTGTTGTGTTTCTCCACGATATTGATACCCATACGCTGTTGCACCATCTACTATAACTTGTTGAAATTGTGAAGGTATAGCAGGAGCATCAGTAGCTCCAGACAAAGCAGTTGGAACTTTAAAAAATTCAAATTTTAATTCATAAGTTTTGTTTGGATATGGAAACAATAGGAAATTATTATCCGCACTTCTTACAATTTGTCTAGGGGTTGCCCCAGAATCAAATTGAGCAACTCTAACATCGTCACTATGTGAAGCCGCCGTAGTAGAATTAGCACCTCTAGTGCATCCTGTAAAAGTAGTTGAGCTAGTCCCTGTATATGTTATTTGTTCACTTTCTATATAGATTGTCCCTGTAGAGGAAAAATCTGTAGTGCTGTCTACTGTTACAGTTGTTGCAGAATCATTAAGTGAACCATTTAATATAGTTGCGGTAACTTCATCTTCTTGTGTTACGTGTAAATCTAAGTATTCTTTATAATCTAAAACAGTTAAAGCTCCACCAGACGTTCCTAAATCACTATCTTTAGTTATTCTAAATGTTTCGTAATCAACGTGTTTAGCTGTTGTAGGTATACTATAGCGAATAGTCCCAGGAACTAGTGTTGTAGTTTGGGTATCATGATTAAAAGGCCATCCAAATTCTCTTTGATTGATATAATTAATTGAATCATTGACTGCATTTTTACATTGTGTTTGAAACCCCCTAGAGCTAGCAAACCCTGATGATGTTAAAGCAACTTCATTAAATCTTGCAATAACTAAATTAGATATACCTAAAAAATCATAAGCCATAAAAATCCTTTATACTAAAGAGGGCAAGTTTCCCTGCCCCCTTTAATAAGTTAAATTAAGCTAACTGGTCTCTATCGACATCAGTAGCTCTGCCTGACGCACCAACATCATTACAGTCGATGACACAAGCATAGGCTCTTAGCCTTCCTGTGGCAGGAGCTGCACCTGCAATCTTACAATCAATCGTATCAGTAGATGATTGAAATTGCGTGAACAAGGATGCTGCACCTGTAGTAACATCATTTGACTGTCCATTAGAACCTTCAGCACAATAGCCAGTTGAGGTGATATCTGCACCATCAATAATGTCATCCCCTGCTGCAAAGTCCATATCCAGAGTACAACTTGAGGTGAAAGCTTTCTCTACTTCAGCACCTGCAAATAGTACTAGACAACCTGCCGGAATTTCAAGTAGTTGAAAGATATCACCATCTGCACCAGAATACCCTGCTGCTACGAGTGCATCAATATCCAAGTAAGCTTGAATCATGCGCATTGCAGCAACACCAGTATTGGATGGTAATACAGCTGAAGAACTAGCCCCAACACCAGTGGTGTCGGAATCTGTCATATCATAAGTAGCCATTTTCTAATTCCCCCTTACGCTGTGTTAAACTTTGCGGTACAGATAGCTTCTGGTCGAAGTATCTTTCTACCGTAAAGGTGCATTCCGCGGACAATGTCTGCGAACGAATCAGGGTCACGATATGACTCTGTTTTCGTAATTTGTGAAGCTGAAGCTACGGCTGAAGCATGTCCAGCAACTATAATTCCATAGTTGGAATTCTGGTTAGCTGTACCAGTCGTACCTGGGCCTGTACCAACTGAAGGTAGATTGTTTGACACATAAACGTCAAACCCATGTATCTTCCCTATGGATAGTCCCTTTCTTATTCCACCAGACTCACCCCAATCTGCATTCATAAGACGAGAATCTTCGTCTTTCATTATTTCTACGAATGTAGGATGAAGTACAAGCCATCGGCCATCAGAGTCAACGAACTGGGTGTCTAGCAATCTGCCCATTCTTGCAATTACTTGCAATGGTGATGCAGTTGCAGTGGCTAGAGCGGTTGCTCCACCAGTACGTGCCTGAATTGGAATAGAGTGGTCATCAGCACTACCTGTAGTGATGTTGCCAAAGCTTCCCTTTTTGAGTTTCATAGATGAAAGCAATTCATCGGAACCTGCTGTAGAAACTGCCTTAGAACCTGAAACGGTTGTATTAGCTGTTCCTGCAACGGTACTTATAGTTCCTTGCGTCCATCCTGAGAGATAACCAAGAACTTCCATATCGTGTTGGTCTCTTAGCCTGTATCCTGCACGGTCAGCGGCCATAGATTCAAAGTTCACATGAGAGTGAGCTTCTTCAATATCGTCTACTTTAAATGCAAAATAATTGGCCTTGTCCACTACGAGTTTGAAGTCTTCGTCGTCCAAGTCTTGTGGAGTAATCTGGGTTCCCCTAGCATACTCCTTAACGGTGATTTCTGGCTCTTTAATAATTTTAACCGTGTCACCGAAATTCGCAATTTCTCCAAAATAGTCATTATTAGTTATGCTATCTGCTACGGAGCTTTTGCGAAAGGCTTGCTGAACTTTTTGCGAGTAAATTACTGGGCTAAAATTGCCATTAGGTAAATTACCGTATCCAGCTGCTGTCTTAAATGCCATTGTATTGTCTCCCAATAGGCTATAACCGATTATCTAAACACTAAAAGGCCAGTGCTCTAAGGGTATCCAAAAGGGGCGATAGATTCTGGGTAGTTAATAGGTATAAAAAAATCAGACACTCTGCTACACTCAGAGTTCAAAAAAGTATTAAGTGTTACTGTGCAGACACTTTTTGGCAAGTCGTCTTATTAAGAGGTTGCCGTAAATATATAATTTGTATCACAAAAATAGATAAATGTAAAGAAAAAAATTATCTTTGTGGTCTACTTACATCATAAATAAAATTTCCAGATTTTATAGCTTCCGCTATTGATTCTTCATTTCTTTCATAATCTACAGCTTTCATCTGGGCAACATCGGACTCTCTCCATTGGTTGCCTTGACTTTCTTTTGTAGGGGCAACATTATTTTGTCCTTTTGTTGTTACAACTTTTGCGGCATCATTATTGGATTTTTTCTTTTTATTTCCTATGATACCCATATCAACTTTGTATAAATCAATTGCTCTAGCGGCAGCATACGCATCTGAATCATTTTCATATAATGCTTGTTGTACCCACTTTGGTTGAGTAGTTACCCATTCATGAAATTGTTCATCAGCTCTAATTTCTTCAAAATCAGGGTGTTTAGTTATCAACTCTGCTTCCGCTCTTTTTCTAGAAGCTTCTGCTTCTTTTTCTGCAATATCTTGTAATCTTTTTTCAATAGTAGAATCAAACTCTTTAGCTTTCTTAGATGCTATAGTTTCTATAATTTTAGCTACGTCGGGATATTCTCTAGACCAAGTAGCTAATTCCTCATCTGTTTTAGGCAGTTTAATAGACTTCTGAGCAGCAGAACTTAGTTGTGCTTCAAGTTCTTGTATTTTTTTCTTGCTCTCTTCATCACGTTGATTCATGTGCCTACGTAAATCACCATAGCGTTTTTTAAAAGTTTTTTCTTCTGCATTAAGATTAGCTGTTTCTTCAGCATCTTCTTTTGCTTCAACTTCTTTTTTAGAAACTAGTGTTCTTTCTTCTTCTAATTTCTTTAATTCTGCGTCTTCATGTGATGTGTCTCTGCTATATCGCATAGGAACTTTTTTAATTTCTTGCTTTATAGCACCAATCGCTTCACTCATTAATTTCTCCTTATAAATGTCCTGCCATTTCTATTATACCACAAAGTGTGTCTAGTATGCAACAGTTTTTTACCCTACCTCTAAGCCTAATTCTTTTGCTTTATTTCGACCTTCTTCTGATTGCCAATAACTCATAACATTAACTTGAAAATCTTTTTCCTTAACATCTGTAGGTTTGTACTGTTTATCGGCAGCAACTTCAAAATTGCTTAATACATTTGCATTATTAGTTTTATTCATAGCATCAAAAGCAGCAGTAGTCCCTTCTTTCATGGCATCTACTACCCAAGCGTCTACAGTATCTCCTGTCCTAGCCGCAGCATAAAACGATTGTTCTGCTCTAGATAATGCCATAAAATTTTTCATGGGTAATTTAGTTTTTTTAAGGTCGGCGTATTGTTCAATTCCCATTAAACCATTAGGGTCATACTGTCCCTCATTCAAAGATGCATTAATATTTCTATGCGCATTAAGTTCTTCAGTGGTTATCATTTCTATACCCTGACTGGCAAACCCAGAATCTATTGCATTTTGCTCTTTTCTTTCTCCTCTTCTTTTACTCTTTTCTCTACTTGTATACATGCCCTTGTCATCATATGTTCTATTAGCTCTAGCTAAAGCTTCCTGAGTAGTGCCTGTGTATGTTCCGAGTTCTTGAGTTATTGGGTCTCCATCTGAGTCATACTTTCCTGTAAAAACTCGCACAGTATTTGGATTATTTACATCATACCCATATTGTTTTAATTGGTCTGGGGTTAATTTATCTGCTTCTGTTTGTAAAGCTTTACTATCAAATCTTATACTAGGATTTAAAGCTGCTACTATATCAAGTTTACTAGGATTATAATTTTCATTACGTATAGCTGCTCTTTGTGGATTAGTAATGCTTTCTAAAAAAGCGGTAGGCAAATTAGATAAAGGTAAAGTTCCATACTTACCTGCATCTTTATCAAATGGAGATGTTGTTTTTAAATCTACAGGTTTTCTAATTAAATCTTTAAAACCTTTTGCTGCGCTATCTTGTAGTGTATCAAATGCCCCAGTAAAATCTTTTCCATATAAGTCTTTTACATCATCTTGAAATTTATTAAATCCCTCAAACTCTGGGTAAGTCCTTCTAGATTCATCTTCTCTAGCTTGTTCAGCTTCTTGTAATGCTCTATCTACTTTTGATATTTCTTGGTCAGCTTGTCCACTCCGTATATAATCTCCTTGTTCTTCACTAACTACTTTTGGTGGTTCTGCTGGTGTAGTAGTAGTTGCCGC
>Ga0208299_1002542_pt1 | contig 12214 bp, 4 predicted proteins | sample 15_taG_FD_184089 | JGI IMG/M metagenome (GOLD analysis project Ga0208299, IMG submission 184089) | Marine viral communities from the Subarctic Pacific Ocean - 15_ETSP_OMZ_AT15312 metaG (SPAdes) (version 2) | ecosystem: Environmental > Aquatic > Marine > Oceanic | place: Pacific Ocean | collected...
TTTAGTTTACTCTGTTATCTATCCTTACTCTTATTACTTATGAGAAGTATTAGATTTGTTATGTTTTGGCACGCGCGTATTTTTAGATACGCGTTTCTGTGATCTTGTAATCTGTACCACCTATTAGATACATGTCATGCTCTTGTGGCACATTAAGATATGGAGTTGGTGTGAATTGCACCTGCTCATACGACTTAGTTGCTAGCTTAATAACATCTAGTGTAATCGGGCTACCGGCCGGCTGACCTGCATTGTAAATAAGTAGGCCGATCGTGCGTTGCTGAGTAGTGTAACCAAACTCGATAATTTCACCACCTGGTAACTGAGCTGACATAATAATATCCCCTACTTGTAGTATACCATTTAGGGGTGAATAGGCTGCCATATCTGAGATCCTACAACCCTGATTAATTGGACTATTATAGAGTACTGGGCCATTGGCTCCGTCTGTTACTGGGTAGTAGTCATTATAGAGATCAATAGGTGAAGTCCTTGCCCAGTCAATACCTAAGAAGTACTTATCATTTATATTAGTCTTGATTGAAGTACCCATACCATAAACTAGTTTTAATTGTTGTAGTGTATGTGCAACAACTGATCGGTTAGCTCCTCCTCCAAATGTTTCATGTGCTGTGTATGCGAATGTGTAGATACCTACGATATCCCCATCAGCATTAATAATAGCTGAGCCTGAATTACCACCAATTGCTGGTGCGTTTAAGAACAGACTATCAACTGCTTGTCCACTATCTTTAATATTAAAATTAGCATCTCTAATAATACCTGTTGTTAAAGAGTCTACATCATATCCAGCTGGGAAACCACAAATCCAAACCTGTTGTCCAGTCTTGGGCTCTGCTGCTGAGTCTGCTACCTTAAGTACATGGTTCTGTGCTATCGTAATACCTGTGTGAATTAGACAAGTATCTGCAACTGCATCGTAATAACAGTCATTAGGGTCTTGTCTATACCAAGTACCTAAGTAAGATACCCAAATCTCTGAGTGCATTACATGTTGGCCATTTACCATTTCAAATACATTATGTGCACAAGTGAAAAACCACCCATCTGAAAGATCTGTAGAGTCACCATTACTATCTATATCCATAGTGATAAATTGACCACTACCTACATATTGTTCTTCTGCTGATGCCTTCTTAATCCATACTGATGAACAGGCTTGTCTTAGTTTATTATTATATAGATCCATCATTCTCTGCTCTTCCTTTGCTCTAAAGGCTTTTGCAGACTCCTCTTCACTACCTAGTGTATAAGATTCTCCATCTTTTGTAATCTTAACTGGTGGTAGAGTAATTTCACCATCTTCTGTAATTGAGATTGCATGATCTCCTATGTTTAATGAATTATCAGATAAGAATAAGTGTCTAATTTTGTATTCCGCGTTTCCTAGATCGTATGCTGCATTTGTATCTGGTATAATATGGTCAACCATTGTACCTCCTAGAGTAGTAGATCCGTCTGCGCCATCTTGTCCATCAGCTCCATCAGCTCCATCTTGTCCGTCAGCTCCATCTTGTCCATCAGCTCCAGACTCACCTGGTGCTGAACTTAAATTAATAACCCATGCAGAAGCATCAGTATTACTATTATTAGATACATGTGTAAATGATAATTGATCTCCGCTATAAGAGGTTACTACAGCAACTTGCACAACACTTAAATCTGCAAATGATGCAATTGTAATATATTCACCACCAACATAAGATAAACCTGTATCTACTGTTAAAGTACCACTTGCATTATTGAAATGATAGGTTTGTGAAGTTGTAGAATAGCTTGTTGAAGCTCCACCTTGAGAACCTCCGCTATTTACACTACCACCGGATGCAGTTTCATATTGAATTTGAATTTCATCAGTAGCTTCTAAAGAAAATCCAGCATTTTGATTATCCCATACTAATTGTGCATTAACAGGAAGTGTATCACCAGTTAAAGCATTAGTTCCATCGGACCATGATATACCGTCAGCAATTCTTAAACCGTTAACAAATACCATAACAGCGTCAGTTTCTCTTGCTGAATAGGTAATTTGTATACCTGTTAGACCGTTTGTTTGGTTTGTTGTAAAAGTTTCTACTATATTATCGATACCTGTTAAGGCATTAATAGTAGCTTGTAGACCAACTACTTGTTTTACTCTAATTTGTGCAGCCATTGTGATTTAGACATTTTTTATTACTATATCTATCTCACAAAATCATAGTTTATTTATTTATGGGTCTCTTGGAATGCTTCAACTACTAAATCATAGTAATTTTGTGAAGCCCATTTTGATTCGGGTCTCGGTGCATCGCATGGATTTACCCTCTGATACTTACCTTTATAGAATGGAGCACCTTCAACTTCTTGAACTACGCCTGCATTATGGAAGATCGCATGCTTTTCCCATTTAGCCTGTAATTGAGTTCCCCAACAAAAATCTAATTCATCTTGCACTTCAGTTTCATATCCATTTTTCCATAAATTCCATAGCACAGCCCACATATCAGCACACCATATTTGAATTTCATGCCAATCGGGCTCTTCTTTTTTGATTAAATTTACCTTTTTTGAGATATCTTCGAACAATTTTTCGCTATCCTTGTAAACTTTGTCCCAAAACTGATAAGTTATGCCTTCTTTCATATAATATTGTGCTCCACCTGACGATTTCTCTCGATTTTTGACCATTTCTACATCAATTCCTACAATTTCGCACATTTCTGCAAGTAAATTATGTTCCTTTTGCATAATATACTTAGCCCCTATATAAGATATTGTATCGGAAACTGGCACTATTTTAGGTCCATTGTCGATAAAATTAATAGGTTTACTTAGTACAATATCACAATCATGATATAAAAATTGTTTAGACTTGAGCCAAGGGTATTTCTCCCAATGCTTTTTAAGAATATGAGGTCTTATAGAAGAAATATATCTTTTTTGAATTCTGTTATCTTTGTAATAATCAAATTTTACACCTAGTAATTTCCACTTCTCCTCTACTTTTTTAAAGGCAGGATCAATTTGTAAACCATTAGCTCCGGCCGCAGAAACGATATGAACTTTATTAAGATCTACACTACCTACTTTTTGAAAAGATAGTATCATTGCGTCGACTTGCCAAGCATAATAATATGTCGCAGGCTGAGCGCAAATGTAAAATATTTCATCCATTTTTAATTTCTTAAAAGTTTTTGTTTAAGCCAGATAATCTAGGTTCTGTATGTATATATCCTTTCGCGTAGATAGTTCGCCAGTGGCCATGTGGTAGCTTCCAGAAGCCTAATTTTTACCATTCTATAGCTCCATCGGCTTTATCTTTTTCATCAACCCAAGAAAAAAGTCTAGACTCAAGTACATCATGAAGAACTACTGTTTTTTCGTCAACTTCCCAGTTGTAAAAATACTGATATCCGAAGAGTGCAACGTCCGGTCCCATCTTCTGAATTATCCTATCAGAGAAAGATTTACAGCCATGTGCCCAAGTAATTCTATCATAAACTTCTAGACAAATATCTATAATTCTTGACCCTGGCGCTGCTCCGTATACTGTGCAATCTATCAAAGTATTATTATTTTGAGAAGGTTTTAAGCCTGATAAAAATGTATGTTGTGGGCCTAATTGGTCTCTAACTGTGTTGAATGATTTTATTGGTTTTGCATCTACATCACAATATATTCCACCATAATCTCTTAATAGTAGCATTCTTATTCTATCAGAAATAAAAGCCCACTTGTATAAATCTGGTGTTTTAATATAATTTTGTAAAAAAGGATCATCTTTGTAAACCTCTGTGAATATTTCATTACCCCAAAGATGATGTTCCCAATCTGGGTGAAGGTCTCTCATTGTTTGAACGAATTCTTTACAATGCTTTGGCATTTCCTTATCGCCTACCCAAATCTGATGTATGATTTTAGGTACTTGAATGTTATCTTCCATATAAATAGTATTTATGTACTAATTATATAACCTTCTCTTAAATTGTTTACTTATTAGAATGGCCCATTTTTTGGACCTCCGCTACCACAATCACCTAGTCCAGTAATAGTGAAGTCAGCAGTAGTTGCAGTGTCAACGATTTCATAATTGATTTCATTTTCTGCTACAGTTACTATCGAACCGATCACCCATGCGTGACTGCCTTCTGCTGTAATCGTTATGAATGGATTTCCACACTCTTCTAGTTCATACATAAAGCCCGCAGGAGCTTCAGTTGTAGTTGGAGGTGGTCCTCCGGCTGCTTCTAGCGAGAATGTTTCCTCAACAGGACATCCATTGCTATCTTCCATTACGATAGTATAATCACCTTCACCTAGATTATCGAAAGAGTACGCGAATCCGGTCCATGTTGGATTGTATGGCATTCCATTTAATGTAAATAAATAAGGGCTTGAGCATCCAGCACTTGGTACAATTTGGATTTGACCATCAGTTGCGAATGGATTTGATGGATCTGTTATGAAAGATGTCCAAGTACAATTACATGGTGCAGCTGTTGTAGTGACTGCTGTAGCATTACCACTTATAGTAACTGTTGATGTCTGATTAGATGATGGTATTGTATAATCATAACTAAATGCATGGTAAGTAACAGCATTAAATGCACTAATCTGTTCATTAGTTAAAACCAAAGAATTATTTAAATTTACACCAGTAATATTTGGGTCTGTCCAGTTAGGGCTTACCCTTAAATACCTTGTAATAGTTCCGGTATCACCAACTTGTCCAGAAATAACTTCACTTGTTAGAGCCTGAGTCGATGTTTGAGTTTCACCAATAAAACCTCCGAAAACACTTTCTTGATATCCAACTGTAATAGTTCTAGTTGGTATTGTAACTGATCCTACAATCTCTACTGTACCACTTTGTGAAAGCGCCCCTGAAGGCATCGTAGCTTTAACATCAATTATTAAATTACTACCCATTATTTGTGTATTTAAAATACTTAAGTTACTACTATTTTCAGTAACTGTATATGCATTCCATTGTCCATTAGTAATAGGTACTACAACTTCTGAAGTAGTTTGATGAGTATTTTGTTGCATTTGAAGAGTTTGTGTCCAATTGTCTCCATTACCTCCATCAAAATCAGCATTAGCTACTTGGTTGTCCCATGTAATATACCATGGATATAATATAGCTGATGAAGTACCTGAAGCAACTATATTTGTAGATCCGCCACCTGAAGGCATTGTTAACGTACCTTGTACTGATTGTCCACCTGCAACTACCAGTGCTGTTGTAGAACTATCTGAAGTAGTTACTCCGGTGATATTATATGAATATCCAGAATCTGCCTGATATGCTTCAACCCAATTAATAACACTATTTACACTACCTTGTACGGTAACTGATGTATTATCTGGATTAACATTAACAATAGTATCTGAATAATTAAAAGTATAATTATGTACAATTGGTATTAAACTAACAGCTACTGTTATTTCATGATTATCTATATGGACAACTCTAGGATCTTGACTATGCATTTCAAAATTTAATGTAACTCCTTCTTCTGAGTAATTAGTTTCTTGTATTGTTATTGTTGGACCATTAGATGGATTAACGTTTGAAAAAGTGGTTATCTCTGGATCGTAATCAACCGTATTTACAGTTTCAACACCCATTCTAACAGAACTTGCTGTTTCTCCAACTAGACCTTGGAATGTAATAATATATTTACCCGCAGTATAAGTTTCTGATACCGATAAATTACCAAGGTTAAGAGAATCATCATACGCATCCATAATTGTAGAACTACTATTAGTATCTACTGTTAATGCATAACTATAACTTCTTTCTCCAACAGTTGGACCAATTGCTAATGTTCCAAGACCACCACCTGAAGGCATTGTTAACGTACCTCCAATAGTACATGCAGTAGATTCATTAGTACCTATAGATGAGGTAGGATTAGTTAAACCTGCTCCAGTAGCAGTCGCACCTGGTATTACTTGGAAATAGTGGTCTAAATCAGTTTCCATTACACTTGAAACCGTTTGAACACTACCAACAGTACCTGTATAAGAAACCGTATATGTCTGTAATTGTCCAGTACTACTAGACCAATAAGCTTCGTTAGTAGTGTTTATTTGATATTTTACTGAATAAGTATAAGTAGTTAAGACTTGGCTACCTGTAACAGTTACGGTCGCACTACCACCTCCAGTTGGCATAGAAGCTAACTCTAATGTTAGTGCATTCGATCCATTATGACTAACAGTCAATGCGTTATCTGAACTTGATGCTCCTGTAATAGTATAAGTAGTATCAACATCTGTATCTGCTAAAAGAGCTATTGTACTATGTGATGAACCTGCAACTCCAGTATATGTTACTGTATTCCAATAAGCACTATCAGTAAATGGATCATTTATAGTTATTATATAAGATTCTATTACTAGAGATGTATCAACATCAATATGTATATTTGCACTACCGCCTCCAGTTGGCATAGTTATTTCACCAACAACTTTATCATTAACTTGGTCTATAGTATATGTAATTGCACCTATATTTGCACCACTTACTCCTACTGCTGCAATAGAATCTATTTGATATCCACTATCTGCTGTTAATTGTATTTCAAATTGGAATACATCACCAGTATATCCAGTTGCATTTGTTGTAGCGCCACTTGAAATAGATACTCCTGTGTCATTTTCGTCTGCTGTTAATGCAAAATTAAAATTAGGTTGGTTAACATCACCTAGTAATCTTATCTCAGCAGTACCTCCACCAGAAATTATATCTACAGTTCCCTGTATTCCATTAGCATCATAAGTAAAAGCTGTTGCAGTTTCTTGTGCAGTACTACTATAACTATCTGTATCTTGATTTACTGTCAAATCATAATCACTTGGGTTTGGAGTAAATCCGAATGCGAATGGAAATGTTTCTCCTACAGTTCCTGTAAATGTTTGTCGGTAAGCATTAGCTAAATATGTCGCGGAGACATCAGTCCATCCAGTAGTTGGAAATGAAGGACTTATATACAAATATCCAGCTGGACTTTGGGTAACTCCATTAGCATCTAAAGTATCTCCACCTGCGCCTTGGTTTTGAGCTTCGTCTCCAATTACAGTTAATTCTATATCATATTCGATTGCTGTCGGTGCTGCTAATGGCGTTAAATTAATAACACCATCATGTTCAACAGTACCTGTAAATCTAAATTGAGTTTCTGTTAAAGTTGCGTCAACATCTGTAGGGCCTATACCATTTTTAGTGAATACTTGTAAAGTTACATTGTCTGCATTATTAACACCAAAGTTTGTAAATGACCCGAAAGTATAATCAGGGTCTGCAAAACAATCCCATGTTACATCAAATGTTTGTCCATAATTAAATGTGTATCTAAATGTATCTGAATCTAAATAATTAGGAGTTGCAGGTGTGATAGTATCTATTCCACCATTAGCAATCTGATCAATGAGGTTAACATCAACTTGATATACACATGCAAATTCTTGTGTCCATTGAGCTCCATTCCAGTAATAGGCTGTATGTTCGCCTACTTCCATATACCATCCAATTGGTAAATCATTACAAGTATAAAAGAAAGTCTCTTCACATAATTGAGATATTGAGTCTTCTAATCCGTCTGTCCAGTTATTATTGTTGTAATTTAAACCAGTATACCCTTCTCCAGCTGGTTGAGTACCAGTAACTAATGAGTTGTAACGTGAATCTAGAGTTGCTTCACTAGTATTATATAGTACTTGTGCAGAATTAGTATCTACTGCTGGTAATATTGTGTTTGTAAAATAAGTTGAGTTCATTTCCGGAATGGTGTCCGTAATTAAGATAATAAGCCTCTGTACGCCAGCTCTCCATTGACCGGCAAAGCCATCTCCAGCGATCATTTCAATTGCTCTACCACCATATTCGTAATTACTTCCAAGGACCATGCCATTAGCTCCATTTGGTTGATTCAATACATTTAATGCAGCTGCAAATGAAGTACCATTATTAATACTACTCATTTTTTCTACACATGTAATAAATTCATACCCAACTGTTCCAGTCTGGTTATGTTTTTGAGCGGCAGGTAAGTTTTGATAATAAGTACTACTAGCATAACTAGGTGATGAACTAGATTTTCCATCAAATATAACTAAACCTAATCTATAATTGCTACCTGATTGTGTATTTAATACACTAATTAAGTTATTAACTCCTGTTTTAACACCGTCAATAGAGTTACCCATAGATCCAGTATAATCAATACAAAATACAACATCCATTCCCTCTTCACAATCACCACCTTCTCCTGGATAACTGTCATCATTATTATCTGATACATCAGCTAGAGTATTTCCTTCTGTAAATATTGCTGTTAATTCACCATTACCTGCACATAACTCTGATGCAGAAGTAGCGTGATATGTCACATTGATCTGATTATTAGGTTCAGGACAATCTAACTCATGAATTAATCTAGATACTGATATTGCCATGTATTAAACGGTTGTTTTATTATTTATCTAATTAAGGTAACTCCCACATTAGTGTTGCTGTAAATCCGCTTGCTCCAGTTCCACCACTTACCCATGCAATATAAATTGTTTGGTTGTGTAAAGTAGAAATAGATTGTGAACTATCAGTATAATGTAATTGACCCGCTGGTATTGTCCATGAGCCATGTGCATAAACTGTACCTGAACCATTTACAGAATACAATTTAAATACAGTATCATCAGTTGCTGATGCCGATCCAAATGAAGATTCAATTTTAACCATTGAACTTCCAGAGAATGTACTAGGTACTCTTACAAATGCAGTTTCTATATTATTACCAACAAATGCTTCATTTCTAGCAATAGGATTTAATGCAAGATGTTCGTATTGATATGCATCATTACCCGCTGGACCAGGACCACCTGAAGAACCAGACGTACCTGAAGAACCAGACGTACCCGGATTACCAGGTAAACCATCTTGACCATCAACACCAGATAAACCAGAAGAACCTGAAGTTCCTGAATCACCTGAAGAACCACTTGTTCCAGAAGAACCGCTTGTTCCTGAATCACCCGAAGAACCAGATGTTCCAGAAGAACCACTTGTTCCTGAAGAACCTGAAGTTCCAGAAGAACCAGACGTTCCATCTTCACCATCATCACCAACTTGACCATCTACACCAGATAAACCAGAAGAACCTGAAGTTCCTGAACTACCGCTTGAACCGCTTGTTCCAGAAGAGCCACTTGTTCCAGAAGAACCAGATGTTCCACTTGAACCTGAACTACCTGAAGTACCATCTTGACCATCTACGCCAGATAAACCAGAAGAACCACTTGTTCCTGATGAACCAGATGTACCTGAACTACCTGAAGTTCCAGAAGAACCAGATGTTCCACTTGAACCACTTGTTCCAGAAGAACCAGATGTTCCATCTTCACCATCTTCACCATCTTGACCATCTACACCAGATAAACCAGAAGAACCAGATGTTCCTGAACTACCGCTTGAACCACTTGTTCCTGAAGAACCGGAAGAACCAGATGTACCGCTTGAACCTGAAGTTCCGGATGAACCACTTGAACCAGATGTTCCTGAAGAACCACTAGTACCATCTTGACCATCTACGCCAGATAAACCTGAAGAACCTGAAGTTCCAGAAGAACCACTTGAACCAGATGTTCCTGAAGAACCACTTGAACCTGAAGTTCCGGATGAACCACTTGAACCAGATGTTCCAGAAGAACCAGATGTTCCATCTTCACCATCTTCACCATTTTGACCATCTACGCCAGATAAACCTGAAGAACCTGAAGTTCCAGAAGAACCACTTGAACCAGATGTTCCAGAAGAACCACTTGAACCAGATGTCCCTGAAGAACCACTTGAACCAGATGTTCCAGAAGAACCAGATGAACCTGAAGTACCATCTTGACCATCTACACCAGATAAACCAGAAGAACCACTTGTTCCTGCAGAACCAGATGTACCTGAACTGCCTGAAGTTCCTGAAGAACCACTTGTACCTGATGAGCCTGAAGAACCTGAAGTTCCTGAGCTACCAGATGTTCCATCTTGACCATCTACACCAGATAAACCTGAAGAACCTGAAGTTCCGGAAGAACCTGATGAACCTGAAGTTCCTGAGCTACCCGAAGTTCCACTTGAACCAGATGTACCTGAACTACCTGAAGTTCCTGAAGAACCACTTGTTCCTGGATCACCTTGTTCACCACTTGAACCGGATGTTCCTGAGCTACCTGAAGTACCTGCTTGACCATCTTGACCATCTACACCAGATAAACCTGAAGAACCAGATGTACCTGAAGAACCAGATGTACCGCTTGAACCTGAAGTTCCTGAACTACCTGAAGAACCAGATGTTCCAGAAGAACCTGAAGAACCACTAGTACCATCTTGACCATCTACACCAGATAAGCCTGATGAGCCACTTGAACCTGAAGTTCCAGAAGAACCAGATGTTCCACTAGGACCTTCGATATTACCAACATTTTGGAATCCACATTGTCCTGAAACTCCATCGTATACCCAAAGATCTCCATCTATAATATAACCATCTCCTGTATCTGGAGTTGGATTTGAATTAAAATATTGACATAATGCAGCTTCTGAAGCAAAAGAACCTAATATTGTTACTGATGAACCATCTGCACCACTTGTACCACTTGAACCTGAAGTTCCAGATGAACCACTTGTTCCTGGATTACCTTGAGGACCGGTTGGACCAGTTTGTCCATCTACACCAGATAAACCAGAAGAACCTGAAGTTCCAGAAGAACCACTTGTTCCTGCAGAACCTGATGTTCCACTTGAACCAGAAGAACCAGATGTTCCACTTGATCCAGAAGAACCACTTGTTCCACTTATACCATCAACACCAGATAAGCCTGATGAACCACTTGTACCGCTTGAGCCTGAAGTTCCTGAACTACCAGATGTTCCTGCAGAACCACTTGTCCCTGAAGAACCACTTGTTCCTGAACTACCTGAAGTACCATCTTGACCATCAACACCAGATAAACCAGAAGAACCACTCGTTCCTGCAGAACCTGATGTTCCGCTTGATCCACTTGATCCTGAAGTTCCTGAAGAACCACTTGTTCCACTTGAGCCCGATGAACCACTTGTCCCTGAAGAACCACTAGTACCATCTTGACCGTCAACACCAGATAAACCTGAAGAACCACTTGTTCCTGCAGAACCTGATGTTCCACTTGAACCAGAAGAACCAGATGTTCCACTTGATCCAGAAGAACCACTTGTTCCTGAACTACCTGAAGAACCAGATGTTCCATCTTGACCATCTACGCCAGATAAACCTGAAGAACCAGATGTACCTGAACTGCCAGATGTTCCACTTGAACCAGAAGTTCCATTGTCACCTTGAATTGGACCTACATTATTAAATCCACATTGTCCACTTGTTCCATCATATACCCATAAGTCACCTGCAATAATATAACCATCTCCATTTGATGGGTTAATAACATCTTGACATAAAGTAGCTTCATCTGGATACGAACCTAATATAGTAACAGAAGTTCCATCTTCTCCGGATGTTCCTGAAGAACCACTTGTTCCTGGATCACCCTGAGGACCAACAGGACCTATTTGTCCATCAACACCAGATAAACCAGAAGAACCACTTGTTCCTGCAGAACCTGATGTTCCGCTTGATCCACTTGAACCGCTTGTTCCTGAAGAACCTGAAGTTCCTGAATCACCTGAAGAACCAGATGTTCCTGAGCTACCTGAAGTACCTGCTTGACCATCTACACCGGATAAACCTGAAGAACCAGATGTTCCATTTTGGCCATCTAAACCAGATGTACCAGAACTACCTGAAGTTCCTGAAGAACCACTTGTTCCATTTTGGCCATCTAAACCAGATGTACCAGAACTACCTGAAGTTCCTGAAGAACCAGATGTTCCACTTATACCATCAACACCAGATAAGCCTGATGAACCACTTGTACCATTTGAACCTGAAGTTCCTGATGAACCACTTGTTCCTGAATCACCTGAAGAACCAGAACTACCTGAAGTACCTGAAGAACCACTTGTTCCATCTTCACCATCTACACCAGATAAACCTGAAGAACCAGATGTTCCACTTGAACCACTTGTTCCTGCAGAGCCTGAAGTTCCTGAAGAACCACTTGTTCCATCTTCACCATCATCACCAGATGTACCAGAACTACCTGAAGTTCCTGCAGAACCAGA
>Ga0208299_1002544_pt1 | contig 12211 bp, 23 predicted proteins | sample 15_taG_FD_184089 | JGI IMG/M metagenome (GOLD analysis project Ga0208299, IMG submission 184089) | Marine viral communities from the Subarctic Pacific Ocean - 15_ETSP_OMZ_AT15312 metaG (SPAdes) (version 2) | ecosystem: Environmental > Aquatic > Marine > Oceanic | place: Pacific Ocean | collected...
AATAGAAGAGAATTTACTACCGTAATAAGTTCTAGTACATCTTGAGCAAGATCGTAAGTATACTTTATTTCTTTTGCGCGGCATCGAACGTTCCTATAAGTCCAATTCCTACCAATCCTGTGAAAAAGGCAATAAAATTACCAATTAACAACATCACTGGAGAGATCAATACTAACATGGACATTGCGCCCCACATAAATTTCATTTTATTGTTAATATCCCAGGAATCAACTGCATTTAATAGCTCATTAGCTAAACTTCTCATTGGGAAATATGTACCCATACATAGAGTAATAAATCCTGCACCATATTCACCTAGAAACCATGCAGTAAGTGTTGCCCACATGAATAAACCAGTAAATAGATATTCGCTTATTATTTTCATTATAATTTATGACCTGCATCCCTTAAAATTCTTAATAAACCAGGGAATTTACGTGAAATTAAGGGGGATACTATGGCCTTTTTCAATAGCTTGGCTTTTTTAACAGCAGCCTCTTCATAATACCCCTCCTCGTTCTCGGATATGTCTAGGATTCGAGAGAATAAATAGTGAATAAAATATTCAGCTTCATCTAAACCTTCCCAATCTATATCGAGATTGCGTTGTTTAAGATGAATTATTTCGTAATTTCTTGTTGTATATTTTTTTATATTCATCGTATAGTTCTTCTTTGCCAATTAATTGTAATATCCATGAGACTTGATAATCAAGTGTCATTAACATTCTCTCTCTAAAGAAAACGAAACCAATAACCGTGGGTAACACGGTTATGGCTAAAATGGCAAATAATAGTTTCATTGAGTTATTTTCTTTTCGACTTCCAAATTCATACTAATCCATTCAGAAGCTTGTCTCATTAAACTTGAGAGCAAGATACCTTCTCTTCGGTTGTACGAATTGGTACTTTCCCACGTTGCACCGTCGTCTTTTGTGTATCGCTTTTGTGGGGTAAGGGAATAATAAATTTTCCCAGCTTCGTTTGCATTTTTCCAGATTGAGACTGATAAGCCTCCATCTCTAAATCTTCTGACAGGTTTATTCTGTTCCATTATGAAAGCAATGGAGAAGAGATAAAAGGAAACAAAAGATACGGTTCTTCAAGTCCATTCCGAAAATCAGCGTAAATCATTGTGCTCCTCCCCATTAATTTAATAAAAAAGGTTGTTTTATATAACCCTTTCGATTAAATTTTATATATATTATATATATATACGTATACTATAATAATATATTAAGAAAACTTTTATATATATTATGGATGCCAAAACACGGATAAACAAAAAAGTTTATAATAAACTAGAGTATATACGTATTTATGAAACGAACAATTAGCACAACAATAGATGATAGATACCATGCAGAAGCCAAGAAACGCGGAATAAGATGGTCGGAAGCTTTGAGAATGGGTATTGTCAAATTAGCACAATTAGAAGACGGGGAAGATCTCGCGGGCGTTAATACGCGTATAAATGAACAACAATTAGAAATTAAACGATTGCATAAAAATATCTCTCTTTTGCAAGGTAGACTACTGGAGAAAAAGAAATGATAGTAATGCACGGAAAGATGAAAAAAAATAAAGATGGAACAATCAATAAAATTTCATTCACCGAGGAGATTCACGATGAAAAAGACTAGTCTAGACGCTTATGATTCAATTCAAGGAAGATTAAATAAATTACAAAGAAGAGTTTTAGATGCACTCCATATGAGAGGTCAAGCTACTAATATGGAAATTGCCCAAGAATTAGATTGGACAATCAATCGAGTAACTCCCAGAATGTTTGAATTAAGAACTCAGGGTTTAGTTGTCGCTGCAGTAAAGAGAAAATGTCATGTTACTGGAACCACAGCTATTGCTTGGAGACCACTCTAATGCATTATGCTTGTGATGATTGGAGATTACCTTTCAAAAACCATACTTGCAAATATTGCGAAAGTCGATGGAAAGCAAGAGGCAAAAGATTACGAGTTTGTCCGAGTTGTTATAATGCAATTAGCAAAAAGAAGATTCGACCCCCTAAATAAAGGGGGGGCTGAAAAAGCCACATTTCTTAAGCCTAGAAAACCCTAAGTAAAAAAGGAAGTCCTTGTTTACTTCAAATTTTATCTTCAAGGCTCTTTTCTTTCCGTTTGAAAATTTTTGGTAATCTAAATGGAAAATAGTTAAAATCAATATCAAATTCTATTTGATCGATAATTTCATTCAAATATAATAAATTCTGAGAAGTTCGATTACCTGAATGGTCGTTTGCTGTCAAATGTGCCAGGGGTTCTACCGACGGGACGGTGCATCCATCTGAGTTTTTCTTCCCATAATCCACCTTTAGAGTATATTCTATTTTGTCTGCTTCTAATGTCATCATGAAGTTCTTTGATTTTATCTTTGGTTATTTTTGCCATCTTAGATAATAACCTGACTTTCTACGTACTTTTTTGTCCTTAGACCCTAGGGGTCTTCCAATTCTTTTTCCCTCGGATCGAGCTCTTTCCATTCCGTCAATAACTCGCTGTCGGGTAAGCGCACGTTCGTATTCGGCCATAACCATTAACATATGAAGGAACATCTTTCCCTCTGGTGAATTTGTGTTGATGTTTTGGGTCACTGAAATGAATTTAACTTTTTTATTATTGAATTCTCTAAATAGCGTTAAGAGATGCTGCATTGATCTTCCAATCCTATCCAGTTTATATACTGCAATTGCGTTGATCTCTCCTTGCCTCATCGCCCTGAGCATTTTGTCAAACTGAGGTCGAGATTCTTTAGATCCTGAAATTGCCTCATCAATATATGTATTCACGACTGTAAACTTTTCCTCCATATTCTCAAGGAATTTGTTGACAGATCTAACCTGAGTTTCAGGATTTTGATCTTTATCGGTTGACGTCCGGGCGTATATCGCTATTTTCATGTGCTAGTTTCCTATCAATTATCCCAATGTCTAGACACATTCTAAGTAGGAATTTGTAGTCAAGGTATATCTTAGCCTCTTGGAATTTATAAGATAAACGTGGAACGATTGCACCGTCATTGGTTTTTTCAAATGAATCGTATAATTCTTTCAGTTCTTTTTTCCACTGCTTCTCTATATTATTATTCCATTCGAGTCCCCTCAAAGAATATTCTAATGCTTTAAGTGCATCCGCAATTAAATAATTCATGTCAGTTTCTAACCTTCTAAGTGTTAGAAATTTTCTTATCAGTTTTACCTGGTCTAATATTTGTCCAGAGAAATCCTTCGTACTGGCGAAGGAGTTCAAGTAATTATTTATCTTTTCACTTTTTTCCATATGTATTATCGGTAACCTCTGTTAAAGTCCTAGCAGATCTTTAATACCCCTTTCTGAATATCGCCGGTGTCCACCCGGTAAAGTAATAGCTTCTAGCTTTCCTGCATGATATGCTTTAGCCAACCAGTTATCAGTTAGATCATAAGTATCTTTGACATACTTTGCTCTAACATATTTTGTATCGATTTTTTTCTTGTCAACTTTAGTTTCATGTCTGACTTTATTATGTTTATGAGTGAGATATTGATCCCATATCTTTTGGCTAAGCCCTTCTTGAACTGAAGGGAATTTCTCGAAGATGATGCTCTTCATGTCGTGAGGCTTTTTCTCAGCTATTCGGTTAAGAGCCGGTTTAGGCCAAATCTTAAACCCACCTCGTCTATGTACTTCGAGGCCGCATGCAACTCGATGCTCTCGGATATATTTATCGAGAGTATGAATATTAGGAATACAAAATAATATGATTTGATTCTGAGAACGACATGTTGCAAGAATCTGTACAATCTTTCGATTTTCTTTACTCATAGCTTCTCTAGAGAATGAGAAAAGAATTGATTCATCTATAACTTGTACATCTCCTGGTTGAGAATTAAAAACAGCGTGTTGAAAGTCAGAAACATTATAATGTGTATTTCTGGCAACGTTAAAGGTTCTACCTTGCTTCTTCATAAGATGGTGTGCGAGAATTATTGCTAAGGTACTCTTGCCTACTCCTTCCCTTCCATAAACGATACAAACTGTATCTAAGTCTTTTTTTGTAGTATTTTCTATCCATTTGTCACATACCTTATTCATGAAGTCAAAATTAAGCGAAGTCATCTAAACTTAAATTCTCCTCAGCATCTTCTACTCGAGAGTAACCTAGACAGTCAATAAGTGAGCATAAATCATTAAAATAATCTTCTAATTTTTTGAAGTCATATTTCTTATCGGGATGAATTTTATCTAATTCCATCAGATGGGCGAATTTCTTCTTTTTTCTGAAGTCTACGCCCGTTTCTGGATGGATTTTCACTCGTAAGACGCGATATAGCTGTAAAACTTTCGTTACGAAATCATGTTCCAACTTATCTCTTTGATTCGTTCCTTTAGCATGACAATGCACTTCAGCAAGTTGTTTATTGGTATTAAACATTAAAGCAAGGATAGTTTCCTTGTAAAAATCCCATTGTGCTTTTGCCCTATAGTATGTTTTTGAGTCGAGCATTGTTTATCTTTTAAATTCGGAATTTATAAGATAAGCCATGGGTTGGTGGTCAGACTTAAAATCAAAGGCTAGTGCAGCCTATGTTTCTGTAGATACTAAAGTAGGAGGTTATTTACCGGGAGGTAAAACTCCGCAAGAAGTAAAAGCAGCAAAAGGTGGTACTGATCCTCAACCGAGAAGTGAAAGTAACACTGTAACGGAAATAGATTCTCAACAGAGAGCAGATGAAGAAGAAAGAAGACAACAGGATCGTCCAACTGTTTTGAAACCTGGCGACCGAGGTTTTCCAGATCCTAGAAAAGATAAACCTAGAAATCCTATTTTTATACCTACAGTTCAAACAGAAAGCGAAAATAGGGCGAGAGGAGGAGGATCAGCATACGTCATACCTGATGATTATAGTCCTTCAAAGTATAAAATTGATTCCGATTTTGTAAGAAAGGATATAGATCAACAGATGGCAGAAAGAAAAAAAACAGAACAAATTATTGATCAATACGGTTCAAAAGCAGCTAAGCAAAAAGCCTATGAATCAGGATTAACTCAGACGGCTCCAGTATATACTGCAAAAGAGGCTTTTCAATATAGATTGGGTACTGCTGAAGGACTAAAGGAAACCGGAACTGATTTTCTAATCGGGGCAGGTACCGGGTTATTAATTGCGGGAACAGGAGGATTAGCCACACCAATAGTTGCTGGCGCAGCCGCCGGTTACGTAGTGAGCACTGGGGCGCGATATTCTATGACTCCTGAACAGCAGAGAGGTGGATTTTTAGCGGAAGAAGCCATAGGACTGGCAGCCTTTGGAGCCGGAGCTAAAGCTTCGTCAGGAATTAAAACCGCATTTAGAGCGAGAACAGGAAAAGGATTTAGCGGATATAGAACTGAGCCCTACAAGATTGTTACCTATGAATTACCGGGTGGAAAAAGAGGTTCATCAAGATTACTGAAGATTAGAGATCCCGTAGATATTAAGGCAGGATACCCTGAAACAATTAAAATTGATACTCTTGCGACACCTACGAAAGGAGGAAAGGGAGTATATGACGTTACTCAAACCGTCACAGGAGTTACAGCCGGAAAACAAGTCGGAAAAACTCAAGTTTATACTGATAGAATTCTAGGTCAACAAGCAGCTGCACCATATGCTGAATTTAGAACGGGCGAAGCATTCGGTACGGGAAGAGCAAGCGAGGTAGGAGATTATACTGGTTTCAAAGTAGCGATAGGCGGTCAAAGATTAGAAGGCGGATTAGGAAGAACAAGATTCGGATCCGGCAGACCCGATGTTTTTATTGGTTCAATAGAAGGAAAACCTAGAAATTTCGGACAAGTAATAACCGGACCAGAAAAAGGAACACAATTTGTATCAGTTGGTCCAGTATTAAGAACTCCTAGTGGTCGAGGAGTATCAAGAGACTTTCAACCAGCTACTATCAAGGAGACAACTCCTGAAATAGTGATTCCAGGATTAGCATATAGTCCGGGAACAACAACTTTCAAACCCACTAGATCGAGAGTTAATGTCGGTAATTTAAGAACCCAACCTAAACTTCAAACTCAAACTCCTGGAACTACTGGGGCGCTAATTTTTGATCCCAAAAAGGCATTTCGACCGAAGGGGATTAAAACTGCATTCAAAGTTTCAACCGGTACAGCCCTCAGACTGAGAGACGAAACTGCGACCGGACTCACATCTGAATTCAAACTAGGAACTGCGACTCAGACCCAGACCCAGACCCAGACCTTTGGAACGGGAACTAGAACCAAATCAATTACTGATACTTTAAGTAGAGGTTTAGGAGTGACCGCAATTGGTTCAAGACGTATTGCTCCACCGCCACGTATTCCTAGATTTGGAAGCGGATTTATGAGAGGACGGGCTGGCAAATCAACGAGATTCAAAGCTCGATTTAAGACTTTTTCATCACCAACAGCAGCACTATTCAACATAAAGGCAAGTACGCGCCAGTTAAGAAAAAAAGAATTTAGCGGACTGGAAATAATTGGCCTTAAATAGTCATGCAAGAATTTGAACAAGAATATGGAGAACCGCCAAAGTACAATTTTGGTGAGATGCAAAACACAGCAGAGTTAATTAGATATTTAGATCCGAACTTACAAAAACAAAAATTACTAATTCAACTCTTCGGTTTAGAATGGAACGAAAAAACGCAACTTTGGGAACAAAATAACCCTCGCAAAGCACTCATTACGACTGATAAGGGTAGGCTCTGGGTAGAGAATTTATTGTCTCCTTTTTTTACAGTTTCGACAACAACAAACAGATTACAACACAATCAAATTGTCAGACTGATTCATAGTTTAGTAGATGAAATTGGTTCAACACTGAAAGTTAAAAGTAAACGAGAAACTTATGGAGTTAAAATATCCAATGTTAGAGAAATTGGCAATTTAATTATACGAGCTTGTTCATTAAACTTATTCAGAAGTAATGAAAAAGGAATCGATGTAAATCTATTGAATCAAAACACCAAATTTGTTGAGAGTAGAAATATTTCTCAGCAAAAACAAGGAGGATTGTTGAAGGGATTAAACCCCCTCAACGCATTTAAGAAATGAATGGAACAGAAGTAAACGCAATTAGCGGAGTCTTTATATCTGCGTTAGCAAAATTTGGAACAATTTTATTGTTTGGAGCTTTCTTAGGTATACCTATCATCATCGGCGGACTTTTTGTCGCGATGAGTATGTTATACAAACATAAAGTCGTGATTCATGAACCTTTAGGTAGAATAAGTTTTGCGAAAGCAATGATAACTAAAAAGGGTCAAATGATTTTAAGAAAGCCTAAATTTAGAATTGAAGCCTTTGACGTAGAAATGTGTTCGTTAGATAATAAAGGACGCTATGTATTCCATTTCTTTAAAGAGAATAACAATTCCTATAGACAATTAAAACCAGTACATGTGGATAAGGATCTAAAGAATCTGGTTCATATGGCTGAAGATAAAGGAATAGATTTCTTAGTAGAAGAATGGAAAAAACAACAAAAAGCAATATTTACATTGGAGGGCTTTGAAAAATACAAAGATATGGTTTTTCTCGGCTTCATAATTGTATTTAACATCGTATCGATGGGTATGCTATTTAACGCAGCAGGACTTCAATAGTCCTCTGCATTAGTTTTTCTTTTAAATTCAGGTATTAACTAAAAACATGCTAGCAAGAATTATTAAATGGTTATTAGTACTTGGGCTCTTACTTTCACCAGTTTTTGCAGCAGGAGCACCTGCCGATGTATTGTTTCCGGCATCTGGAGCGATACTTTATACAATGCAACCTTATTTGATGATGACGCCCGACCCTGCAGTCCAAACCTACCAATGTCAAATTGCAGTAGATCCAGGCTTTGCACAAGTTATGGAAACCATTTTGCAAGCAAATATTCCAGGAAATCCCAATACAATTCAACAAGTTACGTTTACTCAGTTAACAACTGAAACTCCTTATTTTATGCGGTGTCAAACAGATGATGGTACGGGCTATGGACCTTACGGAGTTACATGGGAATTTAGTATATTATACGGGTTTGCTGATAAATGTCAACCAAGTAGCGAGGGAATTTATACGGCTCCGCCTGTAGCATATTATCAAATATATGATCCAGAAACTCCAATCAATCGAACCATTTTTCAGAAAGCAACCACGTTAACTTGGGCTTATTTTGTACCTGCGGGAACTCCAGATATTCAATATGATGTAAGCTATAACGATACAGTCTTCTGGGTAACAGATAATTATAATTTGAGCGGAACTGGAACACCGAGCAATATATCCTTAGAATTAAATAATTATGATTATGAAAGTCCGATTGACTCAGTAAATACTGGAAACACCACATATAATTCTCAATTCTCATTTAATATTGGAAATTTTACAAACAACGAATGTAACACAACTTGGGTGTACGCTATGAATCTAAATCCTAACTTATCAAGTGATCCAGGTAATGCAAAGTCAGGAACAATTCTAGCAATGGCGGCATTCTTATTGGCAATTGCCGGAGCGTTCTATTTTGGAGGAAGAAGAAGAGATGGTGAATAATTACGATTATCAGTCAGCAAAGAGGCAAGTTATAATCACAGTCATGGCTCTTTTTTCTACACTATTCCTAAATTTTGTAATTATCTTTGCACAGAATTATTTCATGATCTCAGCAGCATTAACTTTCCTAAATACATTAGGACAGATCACAGCTGCTTTAATTTGGTTCATCATTGGTTGGATGTTCATTGCACTATCAATATACATAATTACACTGTTAAGTAATTCAGAGAAGAAGGAGAGTTGGGACGAATGGTAAAATCAGTTAATATCAGAGTATCATCTGATTTCAAGCAATGGTTAGACAAACACAGTTCAAAGAAAACCTCAAAGATTAAAATCACAAAAATCTTAGCCGATGAGTTAAGAGGGAGAAAGTATAGAATATGAATAGAAAAGGCGGAATCGCAGATCTGTTTACTGGAATGGCAATCTTTCTAGCTATAGCATTTATTGCGTTTATTTCCGCTAAAATGGGAGGCGATGTCATTGGAGGAATACAAAATTCCGGTGTAACAAATTACAGCACTGCTACTGGAGCGGTAGTTAATGACACGTTGAATGCAGGAATCGCAACTTCAGAAATGGGAGATACTGTATTTTTAATCCTATTCGCAGGGTATATTTTGAGCTTAGTTATTACAGCTCTAGCTACAAATTTCCATCCTGCATTCTTTTTCATATTTGTACTTCTGAGCATGTTAGGAGTGGTGGTATCGGCACCTATAAGCAACGCTTATACCGAATTTAGTACGAGTCCAGAATTCTCGGCTTTAATACCTACCTTCCCAATAACAGATATGGTTATGACAAATTTACCTTTTGTCATAATGTTGATCTCAGGAATAATGATGTTGGTGACTTATGCAAAACAAAGGGACTAAAATATTATTAATCATTGTAGGAATGCTTCTTATTCCTAGCTCGGTATTTGCAGCACCGACTGCTGCAGATACGCAGGCTTATTATAAAATGGAAGAGGCTAGTGCACCTTATGCGGACGCCACACCTAATGGTTATGATGCAACTAGCGGCGATGAGCCAAATCAAGTCGCAGGTATACTTGATTTCGGACAAGATTTTGTTAGAGCAAATACAGATGATATGATCATACCGACCGATGTTTTAAATACTTTGACTACACCTGGTGAAGTATCTTACTCTGTATGGATTAGAGGAACAGACACAAACTTAAATCAGATAATTGCTGCATTTGCAGGTTCAGGAGGAATAAATTTTTACATAGATAATGGATATGTTACTGTTGGAGGAGCTCATTGTTCGGGAACTCCAGGCTGGAGTAATAGCGGGATAGGTTCAACAATCAATGATGGAGATTGGCATCACATTGTAATTGCATATAGTGGCTTAAATTCACAAACAGTATACATCGATGGGGTTCTAGCAGGAACAGCCAGTAATGATTATTGTACTGCGGGTGCAACCAGTATAAAGTTTGGTTCCAATCCTGCACCGAGTGGGCACCCGTCTCAATGGTCTGATTATGATATGGATGAAACTATGATCTATGACGGAATATTATCTGCGTCAGATGTAACATATCTTTATAATTCTGGCGCTCCGGGAACGCCTCAACAATATCCGTTCAGTTCCGGAGGTGGTGGCGCAGGAAATGGTTCGATTAGTAACGTTATTGGAAGTATTCCAAACTTCAATTTTAATTTAACCTATGATAATGCAACTGACGTTTTCAACTATTCTTATAATGATCTTGACGGAACACTGAATGAATCCTATATGGAAATTTGGTATTATAATGCAAGCTCATATTCACTATTCAACACAACTGCGAATTCTACAAACCCGGGAGTCATTCTAATTAATGCTTCCACTCTTGCTGATCAGAACTTAACTATGAGAGCATTCGCTTATTTAACAGATTATAATCGAACCTTCATTGGGAATGCTCAGACTGCGTTAGTAGCTCATTTAATGGTCTCTGGTCCAGCAGTTCTTAATTATACTCTGTATTCAATTGATGAGCCTGAAGGAGTATTCTGGGGAATGGCAATCGTAACGTCGATGATGCTGATGAGTGCATATAATCCTCCAGTAGCTATAATTATGGGAACTGCAGCTATGTTCTTCATGAGTCAATTTGGATTTATTAGAATATCAACAGATATTCTGATGTTACTTGGTATAATGGCAGGAATTTTGATTTGGAGGTTAAGACGTTGAGACTATCTGATTTTTTATTGCTTTCAATATTCGGAGCGGTTATGATCACAGGTACAGGACTAATTATCGGAGATCTAAATACAAATTACGGCTCGAGCATGAATATTTCACAATTAGACGGCGTTATGAACACTAGTTTAATTGAAAATAAATCTCTTGCTTTCCAAGCAGACATAACTGCTGCGTCCAATTCGTCTTCCGGTTTCGTTTCTCAAATTCTTAACGGCATTGGGGCTTCAACTAGCTTAGTTGGGCTTTTCATGTCCTCAGTTGGAGAATTATTCAGTTTAGGAGGTACCCTACTTGGAACAGTATTTGGAATCAACACAACAATAGCAAGTCTGATGACTGGAGCAATGGTAACTATCGTAGCATTACTATTGATCAGTATACCATTCAGGTGGGAGATGACTAGATAATGGTATATCAATATCCTGTTAATATGACCGGGCTCGGTGAAGTTTTAGTCTATGCTAATACGATCACTGACGGATATTACGGGACAATGCTGTGTGCAGTATTTGCAGCAGTAACGTTCTTCATAATAGGAGCAGATGACCGCGCATTGATTACCGCCGCATTTGGCGGATTATTGATGTCGTTGTTCCTTAGTATAATGGGCGTTATTGATTCTGTGCAAATTATGATCTATCTAGGTCTAGTATTAGCAGGTATGATGTGGAATTGGACAAAGAGCTAATGTTGGCATTTGTTTAATAATAAGTGATTCCTAGATATTCTAAATCATAATCATTAATTGAGGAGGTATTATCAAAATGCAAAAATTAAATAAGAAAGGAAGTATGGGACTTAACCAATTATCCGGAGTTGTTTTAGTATTAGTCGTTTCTGCGATCACATTAGGTCTTGGATTGACAGTATTGCAAAGCTTCAGTGCGGCAACTACAGGTACAGCAGGTACAGCGGTTAACGCAACCATTACAGCAGTGGGAACTTTAGGTACAACTTGGTTCAGCATTATTGTTACTGTAGTAGCAGCTGTTATCATATTGGGACTTATTATTCGATCCTTAATGGGTGGAAGATAATACCTAATTGAATACAAATGTAGGGGCGGCAAAGTTCGCCCCTTTATATTTTTTTAATATAAATTTTAATAAATAAATATATAAAAAGTAAAAATGAAAAGTAAGCTAATACGTCTAAAGTATTATTAAAAACCTCAAACCAATTTATTTGCATCTTCCAGTTTCTCTCGTATCATATATCTTATTTCGTCTGCAGAATATTTTCTTGCAGATCGACCTTTATGGTATTGACTCGGTATGGGTCTCTTATCACACTTTTCACAAATAGAAGAGAATTTACTACCGTAATAAGTTCTAGTACATCTTGAGCAAGATCGTAAGTATACTTTATTTCTTTTGCGCGGCATCGAACGTTCCTATAAGTCCAATTCCTACCAATCCTGTGAAAAA